>Ga0153954_1000929_pt1 | contig 18419 bp, 13 predicted proteins | sample TSFL038MetaG_FD_102277 | JGI IMG/M metagenome (GOLD analysis project Ga0153954, IMG submission 102277) | Attine ant fungus gardens microbial communities from Florida, USA - TSFL038 MetaG | ecosystem: Host-associated > Fungi > Mycelium > Unclassified | place: USA: Florida, Wekiwa Springs State... | reverse complement strand
GGCTGCGCTCCGCCGGCCCGGCGTGCTCGCGGTGCTGACCGGCGCGGACTACGTCGCTGACGGCCACATCGGCATGTCGCACATGCCCAATCCTGCCGACGCCAACGACGTGCGCTTGCCGACCTTCGAGCCGACGCCGGAGCACAAGATCCTCGACGAATTGCAGCTGCCGATCGCGGTCGACCGTGTGCGCTATGTCGGCGAAGTGGTCGCGGTGGTGGTGGCGGAAAGCCGCCTGGCCGCCCGCGACGCCGCCGAGGCGGTGCGGGTCGAATACGAGGTGCTGCCGGCGGTCAGCGACGTGCTGGAAGCCTTGGATGACGGCGCGCCGACCCTGTGGCCCGATGCGCCCAACAATCTCGCGCTCGACAATGCGTTCGGCGACCGCGATGCGGTCGAAGCCGCGATGAACAGCGCCCACATCGTCGTCGAGCAGACCATCCGCAGCCAGCGCACCGCGAGCGCCTTCATGGAGCCGCGCGCGGCCATCGGCGACTACGACGCAGCCGCCGGGCAATATCTGCTGATCGCCGGTTGCCAGGGCGCGCACCGCTTGCGGCATGCGCTCGCCGGATGCCTCAACGTGCCGCAAGACCGGATCCGCGTGATCTGCCCGGACGTGGGCGGCGCCTTCGGCTCGCGCTTCAACATCTATCCGGAGCAGGTCGCCGTGGTCTGGGCGGCGCGCCGTCTCCGGCGGCCGGTGAAATGGACCGGCGATCGCCATGAGGCATTCCTCACCGACTATACCGCGCGCGATGTCGTCACCAGCGGGCGGCTGGCGCTCGACCGCGAGGGCCGTATCCTTGCTCTTGCGCTCGAGCTCACCGCCAATACCGGCGCGCACACGGTATCCTACGTGCCGCTCAGCAACGGCTATCGCGTGGCGCCGACGGTCTATGACGTGCCGATCGCCTGGGTGCGGCTGCGCGCGACCATGACCAACACGGTCCCGACCGCGCCGTTCCGCGGTGCCGGCCGGCCGGAAGCGACTGCGGTGATGGAGCGTCTGCTCGATATCGCGGCACGCCGGCTGAAGATCGATCGCGTGGAGCTGCGGCGTCGCAACCTCATCGCCCACGGCAAGTTTCCCCACCGCACCGCGACCGGGCTCACCTACGACAGCGGCGATTTCGCCGGCAACCTCGCCCGCGTGCTCGCCATGGCCGACTGGGACGGCTTCCCCGCCCGTCGCAGGGAGGCCAGGAAGCGTGGCCGGCTGCGCGGCATCGGTGTCGTCAACTACGTGGAGACTCCGGTGGGCATGCCGCATGAGCGCGTCGCGGTGAAGGTCTCTGCTGACAGCGTCGATCTGCGCGTCGGTACGCAGTCGAGCGGGCAGGGGCACGAGACCAGCTTCCGGCAGGTAGTGGCCGATCAGCTCGGCGTCGCGCCCGCGGAGATCAACTACCTCGGCGGCGACAGCGCCATGCTGGCGTCGGGCGGCGGCACGCACTCCGACCGCTCGATGCGGCTCGCTGGCGCGCTGATGGTCGAGACATCACGCGCTATCATCGAGAAGGCGCGCCGGATCGTTGCTGTCATGCTCGACGTTCCCGTCGACGACATCGCGTTCAAGGACGGGTTGCTGGTCGCGCCGAAGAGCAATCAGCGGCTCACGCTGTTTGATGTCGCGCGCGCGATCGACACGATGCCGTCACTGCCGGAGGAGTTGCGCGAGCTCAAGGCCGAGGCGACGTTCACCGGGCGCATTCCCGCCTATCCCACCGGGGCTGCGGTATGCGAGGCCGAGGTGGACCCGGAGACCGGCGTCATCGACGTGCGCCGTTACACCTCGGTCGACGATGGCGGCCAGGCCATCAACCCGCTGATCCTGCACGGCCAAGTGCATGGCGGCGTGGCGCAAGGGGTGGGGCAGGCCATGATCGAGGAGGCGATCTACGAGCCGGGCTCGGGGCAGCTTCTGTCGGCGAGCTTCCTCGATTACGGCATGCCGCGCGCCGACCACCTGCCGCCCATGGAGGTGGTGCTCGCCGAGGATCCGACCCACGGCAATGCGCTGCGCGTCAAGGGCGGCGGCGAGGCCGGCATCACGCCAAGCTCGGCCGTGCTGATCAACGCGGTGGTCGATGCGCTTTCCGAGCTCGGCATCGAACACCTGGACATGCCGGCCACGCCCCAGCGGGTATGGGACGCGATCCGTGCGGCGCGCGGGCCGGGCCGATAGTCAGACAACATTGCGCAATCCTGGTTGCGCAGTCATTGTTACGCAGTCATGGCACCGTCATAACGTGCGGCTATTGGCCGTGACACACGGGGATTGGCAACATCCAACTGCCGCGCTTATCATGGCGCGGGGCAAACTTTTTTTTAGCACCAGGAGAAATCGAAGATGTCGTCCAAACGTGTTTCCCGCAGCTTGATGACCGGTGTGTTTTTTGCGCTGGTGATCGCCAGTCCGGCGTTGGCGTGCAAGGGATCGCAGACCCTCCTCCGCGACGATTTCACGGACGAGGATCCAGCCTGGAATATCCAGGACGCCAATGCCGCCCAGATCGGTGGTGGTGTGCTGAAGGTGAAGACTGAGCCGGGCCGGATCTACAACCTGATGTACCAGGGGCAGAACTTCCCGGGCGCCGATGTCTGCGTCGATATCGTTGCGCCGGCCGGCAAGCCTTCCTCCGACATCCAGGGCGGCATCGGCTTCTGGACCGGCAGATCGTGGGACTTCGTCTACATCGCCACCGACGGCACCGCCGGCGTATCCGGCCTGCAGGAAGGCAACTGGACGTCGCCTGTGCCCAACCGGAAATTCGACGGCATCAAGACGGCGCCCAACAGCACGAATCAATTGCGCGTGGTCTGGAAAGCGCCGCCTTCGGCCAATGCGAAAGACGCTCCCGATCCGAGCGTCATCGTCTTCATCAACGACAAGCAGTTCATCAAGTTCAAGGCGGCGCCGAATGCCAACCGCGCCATCAGCATCTTCACCACCTCGGAAGGTGGCACCTACCAGTACAAGAACCTGGTCGTGACCGCGAATTGAGCCATTGCGCGCGTGATGCCGCCGGCCGATCCGCACGTCGATGGCGCGGGTCGGCCGCCAGCGCACGTCCGTGACTTCCGATCCGCCTGCTTCGTTGCAGTGCGGGGTCCCTCAATTCGCCACGATGCGAAAGCAGCGTGTCTGCTCAGCGAGGGAGTCGACCAATCGACCGATCGCGGCAATTCATATTCACTTCAAATCTTATAGGTCATACGTCATGCGAAATTTCTGGTGCCTTGCGGTGATGGGCGTTCTCGGATGTGCTGGCTTGGGCGCGGGCTTGGGCGCGGGCTTGGGCACAGCCGCCGCCCAGGCGCCGAAATCTTTCTCCTCCAAGATCGATCCCGACGCCGCGGTTGCGGTCTCTGCGGCGAAACCTGCCACGGATATTGATGCGCTGGCCGCGCGCGCCGCGGCGATGCCCGTTGCGGCCATGCTTGTCGTTGATGTGGGGCAGGCCGCCAAAGCCGCCGGCCCGACATCCGCGCAGAGAGCCTCCAGTGGTCCGGTCGCGGACCTCGCCATGATCGCGCCCAGCGGCAGTCTGTCGGCCGCTTCTGTGGACCTCGATCGCATGATCCAGCAGGCCGCAGTGAAGGACGCCGGCGGCGGCGATGGCGCGGTCCTGATTGCTGCCGCTCAGCCGGCGGCGACCGCGGTGGCGGTCGTCGAAGCAGTCGGCAGCGCGCCTGCGGGGGCCGGCGTGCTCGCGGCGCGGGCGGACGCGGAGTCGTCGGCGCGGCAGGCGGCATCGATGGATTCCGGTGCGGCCGCGCAGCCGAGCGCAGTCACCAGCGGCGCGCGCGCGCCGTCCAAGCTGGCGGCATTCCAGACCCTGACCGTGGCGCCTGCAGGTGGAATCCAGCCGGCGGCCAAAGCCATGCAAGCGGTGTCGGAGAGGACATCGCCGCACGCGCGACGGAGATCAATTCGACATTGAAATGGCGCAGTGGGTGCAGCCGGCGGCCGCTGGTCGACCCGTGCTGCTTGCCCTGCGATCGATGGCGCGCCTAATATGACGCATCGCTGCTGGAAGATATTTCAGATCGGTCGGATGTCCTCGACGACACACGGGCGCTGCGATTTGATTATGTCCGTCGCTGTCGGCGATTTGGCAGGTGTCGTCTTGGGCAGGTGTCGTCAATGAGGCACATCCTATTCGCGCTGGCCTGCGTGGCATTCGGCGTCGGTGGCGCGCTCACGCCCGCTGCAGCGCAAGAGCTGCAGAACAGTCAGGTCGAAATCGCCTATGTGGAGCCGGCCAATGCTACGTATCGGCCGATCTACGAACGCCTGCGGGCGCGTCAGGTCCTGGAGGAGCTGCGGTTCTTCCTGGCGCCGTTGCGCCTGCCGCGCAAAGTCCTGGTCACAATCGACCAGTGCGACGCACCGGACCGCGCTTATCGGCCCGGCGGGCCGGTGACCGTCTGTTACGAATATGTCCAGCAATTGCGGGAATTGGCGGCAAAGATCCCCGCCGACAGCAAGACCCAGCGCGGCGTCTCGCGCGGGGACGCGATCGTCGGCGCATTCGTCCAGGTGGTGTTGCAGCGGATGTCGAGCGCGGTGTTCGATATCCTGGATATACCGCTCTGGGGACGCGAGCAGGATGCGGCCGACAAGCTTGCCGGCTTCCTCATGTTGCAGTTCGGCACGCCCACGGCGCGCAAGCTGCTGAACGGCGCTGCCTATTTCTTCGAAGCGTCGGACCGGACCTGGACCGGCAGTGATTTCTCCGACACCCGCGGCACCGAGGCGCAGCGCTTCTACAACTATCTCTGTATCGCTTACGGCGAGGATCGCCGTACGTTCAGCGATTTCGTCGAAAGCCAGGGAATGGGCCGTCGCGGCGAGCAGCGTCTCGACGTGCTCCCGGAGGCGCGCGCCGCCCGCTGTCCGAAGGAGTATGCCGATCTCAAGTGGGCGTTCGACAGCACGATCATGCCGAACGTGGATCAGGATCTGCTCGAGAAGGTGATGGCGCGGAAGGATTGGCTGCGCGCGGATGACGGACGATGAGTGGGAACACGCCGCACATGAATCGCGCCGTCGGATTGTTCTCACAGGGCCTTGTTTCCGTGCTGGCCATCGCAGTCCTGGCCATCGCAGCGACGCTCCTGGGGCTCGCGCTGTGGCCGGATCGACTTGCGGCCCAGTCGGCGCCCGCATTGACCAATGACCAGATCGAGATTCTGTATTCCGAGCCGAACGCGTCCTATTTCCGGCCGATCTACGAGCGTTACAAGAAGCGCCAGGTGCTGGAGCAGCTCAAGGAATTCTTGTCGCCGCTGGTGCTGCCGCCTGGCATCACGCTCCGCATCACGGCGAAGGAGTGCGGCGCCGTGAATTCCTGGTGGTCCGGGCGGGCGTCTGGACTCTTCCTTTGCTACGAATGGCCTGATTTTGCGGAGCGTGTGGCCCCGCTCGATATCACGGGAGATGGCGTCACGCGCGAGGGGGCCGTGCTCGGTGCCTTCCTGCAGGTCACCTTCCATGAGCTCGGACATGCGATGTTCGACATCTACGAGATTCCCGTGTTCGGGCGCGAGGAGGATGCTGCCGATCAGATGGCCGGTTTCATCTTGTCGCAATTCGGCCGTGGCGTTGCGCGCCGGACGCTGCCGGGTGCCGCGTATCTCTGGCAGCAGCTCGGCAACTCCGATGGACCATGGCGCCGCGACGCCTTTTCCGACGAGCACGGGCATCCGCTGCAGCGCGCGTACAACTATCTTTGCATGGCGTATGGCGCCGACCCGGAGACGTTCCGGCATTATGTCGACGATGGCCTGCTGCCCAAGGACCGGGCACCGAACTGTGCACGCGAGTTCCGCCAGATCCGCGCTGCGTTCGTGCAGACCATGCTTCCGCACATCGATCCGGTGAAATTGCGGCTGGTGCAGTCCAGGAACGACTGGCTGATGCCGGAGGGCAGCGAGCCCATTCCGAAATAATCGCCACGGCGCTCTGCGACCATATCTGTCGGTGTGAATCGCCGTTGCGCGGTCTCCGCGCGACGAAATCCGGATATGTCAGCGCTGCTGGCCCATCGTATTGCCCGCGTGCGTAAAGCACGCCATGCTCTCCCGATTAGAACAAGACTAACCTAGGGAGGCATCAGAATGAAAAAACATGATGAAGGACGCCGTGCATTCCTGCTCGGCGCAGCGGTGGGCGCTGGCGCCGTGGCCGGCGGGGCGCTCGTGCCTGAAGCGTTGGCGCAGACGCAGGCGCCGCATGACGCGGCCGCCGATACGACCGCAACGACCGCGCAGGGACATGATCACAGCGGCGGACACGGTGCGTTTCTCAACGATGACGATTCCGCTACGGTCAAGGCGCTCGCCGAGCGATTGATGCCGGGCGCGCCCGGCAAGCCGGGCGCCACCGAGGCCGGTGTGCTCAACTACATCGATCTCGCGCTCGCCGGCGCTTATGCCGACCAGCAGGATTTCTATCGGCGCGGTCTCGCCGCGCTCGATGCCTACTGCCGCAGCACGCACGGCGCCGCGTTCGCGCGTCTCGATGCGGGGAAGCAGGATGCGGTGATCACGGCGCTCGAGGAGGGCAAGGCCGCCGGCTTCACCTGGCCGCCGGCACGCGCCTTCTTCGAGACCGTGCGCACCCACACCATGGAAGGCATGTTCGCCGACCCCGTCTACGGCGGCAACCGGGAGTTCGCGGGCTGGGTGCTGATCGGCTTTCCCGGCGCACAGCCGCTGTTCTCACCCGCTGATATGGACAGCCGGGAGGCGTTTGCCGGTGCCCCCATCATGGGCCTGCAGGCTCAGTCCAAGACTGCGATGCGGAGGACCTGAGCCATGGCAACGGAAAAGACTGACGTCGTCATCGTCGGTGTCGGCGCGGCCGGCGGCATCCTCGCGGCCGAGCTCGGCAAGGCCGGCATGAAGGTGATCGGGCTCGAACGCGGCCCGCGCCTGACCACCGCCGACTTCAACCCGCACGACGAGCTGCGCTACTTCCAGCGGCTCGACCTGCGACCCAATCCCAAGCGCCAGCCTGTCACCTGGCGGCCGAACGCGGACGCGCGGGCCGTGCCGGTGCCGCGGCAGGACTACGGCAACCAGGCCGGCGGCGGCACCGTCCATTACGGCTCGGTGTCCTGGCGCATGCACGAGGACGATTTCCGCGCCCGCTCGCGTTCGATCGAGCGCTATGGTGCGGCCTCGATCCCGGAGGGCTCGTCGATCGCAGACTGGCCGTTGAGCTATGCCGATCTCGAGCCGTTCTACGACCGTGCCGAATACGAGCTTGGCGTGTCCGGCAAGGCCGGCAACCTGCAGGGCACGAAGATCGACGGCGGCAACGTGTTCGAGGCGCCGCGCCGCCGCGACTATCCGCTGCCGCCGCTGCAGGTGGAGCAGTGCGGCCAGGTATTCGAAGAGGGGACCAGGAAGCTCGGCTATCATCCCTTCTCGACCCCGCGGGCCATCCTCTCGCAGCCGTATAACGGGCGGCCGGCCTGCACCTATTGCGGGTTCTGTCAGTCCTTCGGCTGTCACGTCGGTGCGAAGTCCTCGATCCTCGTCACCAAGCTGCCGGAGGCCGACAGCACCGGCAACGTCAAGCTCGTCACCGGAGCCATGGCCTACCGCGTGAACAGCGATAACAGCGGTCGCGCCACCGGCGTCTCCTATTACGGCCCGGACGGCTCCGACAACACGATCGAGGCCGATCTCGTCATCGTCACCACGTTCATCTACGACAACACCCGGCTCCTGCTGCTGTCGAAGACGGACAAGTTCCCCAACGGCCTCGCCAATTCGAGCGGCCATCTCGGCAAGCACATGATGGCGCACATCATGGCGAACGTGTTCGTGGGCTTCGACGATCGGCACATGAACGTCTACATGGGGCCGAGCGCCCAGAAGCATACGATCGACGACTTCAACGCCGACAACTTCGATCATAGCGCGCTCGGCTTCATCCGCGGCTCGCAGATCTCGATCGGCACCGGCAATCTGCAGGGCGGCCCGATCGCGCTGTCCACGATAACGCCCCCTCCGGGCACCGGGCGGTGGGGTGCTTCCTACCGCGACTTCCTGGCGAAGTACTTCACTCGCCATGCCGCCATGGTCGCACAGACGGAGAACCTGGCCTACGCGGACAACATGATCGATCTCGATCCGAATGTGCGCGATGCCTGGGGCTTGCCGGCGCCGCGCCTGACCTACGATTGGCGGCGCCCCAACGAGCGCGCGCGGGTCGAGTTCATGATGACGAAGATGGAGGGGATCGGGCGCGCCATGGGGGCGTCGCTGGTGTGGCGCGGAGCCCTGAGCCCAGGCGCTCCGGGCGCGCACCATGAAGGCGGCACCCGCATGGGCAGCGATCCGAAGAGCTCGGTGGTCAACCGCTATGGCCAGACCTGGGACGTCCCGAACCTCTTCGTGGTCGGCAGCTCGACGTTCCCGTCGATGAGCGGCTTCAATCCGACGCTCACCATCCAGGCGCTCGCCTTCATGACCGCCGACGCGATCGTGAACCGCTACAAGAAGAACCCGGGACCGCTGATCTAGGTTAGCGACCCTGTCTTATCTGAATGGAAGGCGCGGGCCGGGTCGGCCGGTCCGCGCCATTTCCGGGTGATCCGCCCCAAGATTGCCGCGGTGCGGCGGCAGCGTTATGGGAGACAAGCATCCGCCACCGAGCCGCGAACGCGCCTATGCCCTCGCTCCGCGCCAGTCGCGCCTTCATCGCAGCCGTTGCGATCCTGATCGCATTGTGCACCCCGGCGCGGGTCGCGCCTGAGATCAGCGCGGTCAAGAGTTGGGCATTCCAGCTCCAGAACGTCGATCCGGTGGAGATCAAGCTCAGCCCCTACGACCTCGTCGTCGTCGACTATGGCTTCGACCGGCGCAATGCCACCGCTTTCCCGCGCGACGTGGTCGATCTGATGCGTGTCCGGTCGGACGGCAAGCCACGCCTGGTGCTGGCCTATGTCAGCATCGGCGAGGCCGAAAACTATCGATACTATTGGCAGGAGAGCTGGCTGAAGACCCGGCCGGAATGGCTCGAGCCGGAAAACCCGGAATGGCCCGGCAACTATCTCGTGCAATATTGGCATCCGGATTGGCGAGCCCTGCTGTTCGGCAAACCCGACGCTTATCTCGACCGCGTCATCGATGCTGGTTTCGACGGCGTCTACCTCGACGGCGCCGACAAGTTCGAGCAGTGGCGGCAGAGCCGGCCGTCCGCCGCGGCCGACATGGTCGAGCTCATCGGCGCGATCGCCGCCTATGGCCGCGCCCGGCGCCCCGGCTTTCTGATCATTCCGCAGAACGGCGACGGCCTCCTGAGCCATCCCGATTTCGTGAAGACGATCGACGGCTTCGGCCGCGAGGATCTGCTCTACAGCGAGAAGGCGCCCGACGTCCGCAACCTGCAACGCAACATCGCCGACTCGCTGCGGCAGTTGCGGCCGCTCACGGCCGCCGGCAAGCCGGTCTTCGTGGTCGAATACACGACCAACCCGACCTTGGCGTCGACGATGCTGCGCGAGATCAAAGAGCTCGGTTTTATCGGCTACGTCGCGGACCGTGAGCTCAGTAAGCTCTCGCCGCCCGCCTTCGGATGCGGACAGCCGGGTTGTTCGCAATGAACGTCAGGTAGTCGAGCCGATAGAGCGTTCTGGCCAGCGCCAGATAGGCGATGAGCGCCGAGATCGCCGACGCCGCGAGGAAGCCCAGCCCGAGATAGTTCGCTCCGAGCGGAATGAGCGCGAAGGTCAGGGTCGCGTTGAGCACCAGGAACACGGTCTGCAGGATGAAGAATACGACGCGGCGGTCGAAATAGAGCGTCAGCGACGAGCAGGTGATGAACAGGAACTGGAACACCGCGCCGATCAAGCCCATCCGCAGCGTGCCGACCTGGCGGAATTGCATGTCGAGCAGGCTGATCACGGCCGGCGCCAAGAGCGCGACCAGCGCGCAGATCACCAGCTGCGGCACGGTGATGCCGGTCAGCGAGGCAATGGTCTCGTCGCGCAGCCTCCTGCCATAGCCCTGGATCTGCGCCAGCGTCGCGTGCTCCACGATGCTGGAATAGAACAGCCGGTAATTGCGGAAGAACTTCACCTCGAGATGCGCGACGAAAGCGGCATAGGCGGGGATCACGACCAGGTATGACACGAACATGGCGCTGTCGTAGAGCGGCGCGTGCAACAGGTCGTTCTGGATCAGCACGCCGAACGGCGACAGCCAGACGATCCATTTGTCCACCCAGGCGCCGATCGCCCCGAACAGCCCGCCCAGCGCGATCGGCCAGTAGCGCACTGCGGCGCCGGCAAGCTGGCGCATCGGCGTGACGATGTCGTTCACCGGGAACGGAAAGGTTGCGATCACACGCGCAAGCAGGCCGAACAACGTGGCGCCGAGACCGATATTGAATGCCCACAGCATGACCGCGAGCTCCGGGCGCAGGTTATAGCCGAGGGTGACGAGCACGACTGCGAGCAGCATGCCGAGTGCGAAGAAGCCGGTGACCGACAGGTAGTCGCGGGTGATGCTGCAGAACAGGCAGGCGACCCAGATCAGCGCGATCAGCGCGCAGTTCGCGATCGCGGCGATGGTCGCGGGGTCATCGAGATCGAGCGCGACCCCGAACAGCAGGATGCCGGCACCGAGGCTGATCAGCGTCGAGAAGGCGAAGGCTGCCAGCATGATGCCGGGAACGGCGGCCACGTCGCGGTCATGCAGTTTGTCGGAGATGAGGCGGGCGCCCACCAGCGCGATCGGCGCGGTGATCACGAACGACAGTGCGAAGCTGTAGATGATGAGCGCGCGGAACGCCGCGATCGTGGTGCGGCCCTCGAGCTCGCTGACGGTCGCGCTGATCAGCCAGATGCACAGCACCGACAAGAGGCAAGGCCCGGCCGCAATGACCGAGGCATGCGCGAACGACACCATGCGCTCGGCGATGGAGTTGCTGCGGTAGAGACGCTCGAGTGCGAAGCCGATGCCTGCCATGTCGTCATCACCCTCGGAGGCAACCTGCCTGCCGCGACGGCGGTCTGCTCCCTCTCCCATGCGCCCCGGGTTTACCCGGGTCGCATCTTGATTGTCGCGCAAGTAGGACAAGCCCGACTTGCGTGGGAGAGGGGTGGGGTGAGGGGGTACGGTCTCTCGATCGTGCGGTAACCCCCTCACCCCAACCCTCTCCCCTAACGGGGAGAGGGGGCGCACCTGTGCAAGCCGTTCGTGTCATGTACACCACCTTCACGCCACCGCCTGCGATGCTGCCGCCATATGGTGCCGATAGATCGTCGCATAGGCGTCGTCCACCAGATTGAGGTCGTAGTAGCGCTTCACGCGTTCCTGCATGGTCCGGCCGAGCCGCTGCCGGCGATCCGGGTCCCGCAGCAGGGCGGCGATCGCCGCCGCTGTCTGCTCGGCCGAGGCCACATCTGTGAGAATGCCGCCGTCCCCGAGCGGCGGCGCCTCATCGCCGCGTCCGAACAGGATCTCGCGGCAGGCGCCGACATTGGTGGCGACCGTCGGCACCGCTGCCGCCCCTGCTTCCAGCACGCTCAAGGGCTGCGATTCGCTGAGGCTCGTCAGCACGTTCACATGCATGCGGGGAAAGTACTTGGCGACGTCGACCTGCCCGGTGAACTGCACGGTGTCGGCGAGCCCGAGCTCGCCCACCAATGCCACGCATTCGCGGTAATAGTCGGGCTGCTCGTCGGTCGGGCCCATCACCAGCGCGTTGAGGCCCGGGAATTGCGGGCGGATCAGCCTGATCGCATGCAGATAGGTCTTGATGTCCTTGATCGGCACCACCCGTCCGACCAGCGCGACCGTGGGCGGCGCTTCGGCGCCGACCTGCGGCAGCCGGCTCAGCGTCTGGTAATCGACCCCGTTGGGAATGATCTTCATACGTGTGGGCTCGGCGCCGTGGGCGGTCTGGGCCGACTGGTTGGCGCCGTGCAGCGTGATCACCTCGGTACAGCCCTGGTAGCAGGCGCGCGCATAGCCCTCGAATGCCCGCGACCAGAAATCGCGCAGATCGCGGCGCGGATCGTCGATGGCAAATCCCTTGTCGACCGTGTCGACGATCCAATCCGCCTGCAGGATCTCGATCCGCCGCTCGTTGGTGTAGATGCCGTGCTCGGTGATGAGCGCCGGCCGTCCCGTCTCGATCGCGGCGCGCGCGGCGAGCAGGCCGGCATAACCGGTCGAGACCGTGTGGTAGATCCGCGCCTTCGGCAGCGGGAACGACAGCGTCGCAACCAGCCCGCCGAACAGCGCACGCCAGGCCCAGAAGAAATGCAGGAACGACTCGTGCGGCATCTCGCGATCGTAGAGGTCGCAGACCAGGTTCCATGCCAGGGTCGAGTCGAGCAGGTCGGCGGTGCGCCGCGCCTTCACGAGCGGGGCAAGAAGCCGGATGATCCGGGCAAGCTCGGCGAGCCCGCCGCCCGACAGAAAGACGTCGGCGGCCTGGTCGAATGCTGTTTGATCGAATGCGCGTGGGCGATACCAGCCGCCGTTACCGTAGGTCTCGCTGAGATAGAGGTGATGCAGCGCGACCAGATTCGGCAATCGGCCGTACTTTGCCTCCGGCGCGGGCGGCTCCGGCAGGATCGTGACGACGCTGAAACGCAGGTCGGGCTGGCGACGGATCAGCCCGTGCACCCAGGCGGAAACGCCGCCCGAGACGTAGGGATAAGCCCCTTCGACGATGATGCAGACGTCAGCGCCGGCTCCGCCATCGCCCGTGCGAAGGTCGGCAGCGGAAGCCTGGTCTGATGGAGCCACGGAGCGTCCCGGATGCGAACAGGTCTCGACGCGCATCACCGGTCCTACGGCTGCCGCGGCGCGACATCAAGAGCATCGGCCGCAGGCGCGGGGTGATCCGCAGCGGCGTGCCCATCGTCCTGCGACGCGTTGCCCGCCCACAAGCGGTTCTTCTCGTCGATGCTGAGCTTGCTCGCGACGGCCGCCGCCTGGGCGCGAATGAAGCCGTTCTTGTTGCGCAGCGCGTTGCGCAGCGCGGGGCGGAAGTCGGGGTGATAGCGGCGGCCGATCACGCCGAGAACGCGCTGCTGGTCCTCGATCGATCCGCCGTGCAGGATCGGCCGGAAACGCGGCACCTCCGCCACCGGATTGGTCGGCAGGCGGCCGGAGGTCAATTCGTCGTGGATGTGGGTGAGGCGGCTGCGTGCGACCACCCCGGCGATGTAGTCGTACCAATCCTGCAGCCGCGCCGCCCCCGGTGGCCGCAGCCACAAGCCGAGCGCCAATGCCGCGCAACCGAGGGCTCCCACCGGCCCGGCCGCAATGGTCGCCGCCAACAGCAGCGTGGGAATGGTAAGATCCCCGCCTTCTCGCATGCGCCACACCAGACAGGCCGCCGGGATCATTGCCGCGGCGAAATATGCGGCCAGGAAGATCGGGAACGAGGCGAGGCTGCTCAGGTCATAGGCGAGCACGGCAAGGCTCGCGCCGAAAGTCACCAGGGCCACCAGCACGTCCCGGGGATGGGCCTCGAGGCCGGCTGCGGCGAGGCGTGGAGGCTCGGATGCGCCGGCGCTGTCGTCGGTCATTGCAAGGTGACCTCGCGGCCGCCTTTGGGCGAGGCCCCGAGCGGCGCAGACCCGGCCGGTTGCGGCGTGGCGGCTTCGCCGGCTGCGCGGCCGTTCGACTGGGTGGGCGCAGCGGCGGCGCGCCAGCGGTCGAGCAGCCCGATACGGCTGGCAAGCCGTGCGAGCTCCTCGCTCGCGAGCGCGAAGCGCCGCGCGATGTCGTCGGGGTAGTCGTCGAGCGATGCACCGCCGAGGGCGAGCATCCCGATCACGCGGGTGGGCGCATGCGCGTCGACCAGCGGCCCGGCCATGAGGCCGCGGTGGCCGAGCAACGCATGGTCGCCCGCGCGCGCCACCGACAGCAGGCGGCGCTCGCCGACGATGGCCGTGAACAGCGGGTCGGTCGCCGGCACGCCGTCGTCGCTGCCGTGCTGCTGGTCGCCCGGCGCAAATGCGAGCTTGAGCGCCTCGTCACGCAGCAGATAGATCGCGAATTCCTCGGCCGAGGTCGTCATCAGGACAAAGTGTGCGAGCCGCTCCGCGAGATCGTCCGGCGTCGCGCGCTGCAACGCGCTGACCGCCTCCGCGACGTCGACGTTTGACGCCTGGGCATTGGCCGCGATCTGCCGTTCGAGCGTTGCAGCCCGTGCGCGCAACTCATTGCAGAGCTCGGCGACCGTGGCGGCATGGCGGCGGCTTTCGGCGAGCTGCGCCTCGAGCTCCGCCGTCTGGACGATCTGCCGTCCGCGGATATGGCCGATCAGCAAGGCCGCGCATGTCCAGCCCAACGGTTCGGCCGTGATCCGGCCGATATACGAGTACATGTCCTCGGTCATCAGCGCCGGCGGCAGGCCGTCCCAATATTGCACGGCCGCGGCAATGACCGCAGCCGCCAGGCCGACGGCCAGGCCGTGCTGGAGACTGAGCACGATCACCGGCAGCCACAACGGGTTGGGGTAGGAGCCGGGGATCGCGGCCGCGAGCACCTGCTTGGCAAGGATCGCAATGCCGAACAGGAGCGCAAACTCGAAGGCGAGGCCGAGCGCGGTCGACCAGCGCGAGCGTCGCGCCGTGCCGCCCAGGTTCGGATCGTTCGCGTCGTTCACCGCCGCCTCCTGCGCAATGGCTCTTCGCGCGTCTCCGCGGTGGTCAGGGAATTGGTCGCGCCGGCATTGTTCGAGCCGTCGTTATCCGACTGGGCGGTCGGCGACGGCACGGCAATGGTGCAGTTGTCGTCGGACGGCTTGTCGTCGTCCGCCGGCCCTGGCGCCTCGCTGCGTTGCACCTCGCAGATCAGCCGGCGCGCCGCGTTCTCGTCCACCGCCAGCATCATGCGCACCAGCCGCGCGGACGGGATCTCCGATCCCACTGCGCGATGGATGCTGACTTTACGCCAATAGCCGATCCAGGAGGCCGCCTTGGTCAGGGCCGTGGTCTTGTCGCCGATCTGCACCAGTACGTCGAACAAGGCGATGCGCCCGACGCTGCGCTCCGGGTTGGCGATCTCGTCGAAGCGGGTGAGGGCATCGCGGGCGCCGTAGAGATCGCCGCGCCCCGCCAGGATCAGGCCGAGCCGCTCGGCGTCGTTGGCGGTGATCATCTGCCTGGCGAGCAAGGTGCGCAGCAGGCTTTCCTCGCGGTTGAACGCGCCCTCGAGCCGATAATTGGCGAGGAGATCGTGCGCGGTCGCGGCCGAGGGCTCGAGCTTGAACAGCCGCTCGAGGGTGGCGATCTCCGCCGGCTTGTCCTGGATGTCGCCGTAGTGCTTGGCGAGCATCGCGACGGCGGCGGGATCGTCGGGGTGATCCTTGGCGAAGCCCTCGATGATGCGGGTGGCGTCATCGATGTCGGCGAATGACATGTAGAGCTTGTAGAGGTGGACGACGGCGTCAACCTCGCGCCCCCCCGCCTGGTAGTGCGCCTCAAGCGCCTTGAGCGCCGCCTCGTTGTGGCCGTCGCGCACCAGCATGGTCCATTGCTCGCGCTCGCCCGGCACCATGGCAACGCCGGCGGCGACGGCCGCCAGCGCCAGCACGATGATGAGCGCGATGTGCCGGAACATCAGCGTGCTCCGCCCGGTGGCGTGCACGCCACCTCGATCTCGAGCGGATTGTTGGCATCCGCGTCGGCGGTCAGCGCCAGCTTTCCGTCGGCGCCGACCTCGGCGAAGTCGTCCCACACGGTCTCGTTGGGATCGCGCACCGACACATGATAGACGCCGGGCTTGACGCCGCCCCAGGTCATCTGGCCGGTGCCGAATCCCTTGGCCATGACGGTGAAGCCGCCGCACTCGTTGCGCCGCAGGTCGCGGAAGGTCCACCGCGCGTCGATCAGATACGGCGTGCCGGCATTGTCCGTGCTATCGGGACCGAGCGCGACGATCGGCTCGTCATACGCCTCGTCGAGCGCGACATAGAGCGTGTTTCCCTTCTTGCGCTCGCCGAGCACGCCGACGCTGCGCCCGAGGTCGACCGTCAGGCCGGCGGCATCGTCGAAGCGCAGGGTCTGCAGTGCGCCCCGGTTCTGGATCAGCCAGCTCTGCTCGCCGAGCGAGGTGATCTGGGTCGAGAAGAAGCCGTCGGCGATGGCCGCATAGTGCGACGCCGCGATCGGTGTGATCAGCGCCTCGCGGGCGGCGTCGAGATGGTGCTTGACGGCGGCGAGCTGGGCGGGACGCTCGCCGGCGAACATGTGGTAGTAGACATTGATCGGCTTGAGCCGTCGCGGGTTCTCGGTCGCGGTGATGGTGGCGTCGAGATTCAAGAAGCCGTGCTCGCGGCCGCCTCCGTCGGTGATGAAGATGTAGTCGTTGGCGTCGCCGGCATAGATCTGCCGCTCGGCGCCGACCGATCGCGCGATCGGCGAAAGATAGGTGATCGACGGATAGTCGGCGTCGATGCGGGAATCGCCGCCGTTGAGGTTGCGCAGGCCGATCCGGCGCGTGCGCGCGATCGCCGCCTCGAACGGCTCGGCGCCGCCGCTCCAGAGATAGAGCGTGCCGCGCTTGCCCTCCGGCGCCATCTCCTCCGACGCGGTGATCGCGCCGCGGATCTCCTGGTCGAGATCGAAGGGAAACTCGCTGAAGGCGCGCGGGGGGTCGTCGTCGATGAACTTGGTCTCGGTCTCGGCGTACTTGTGCACGAGGCCGGGAAACAGCCGCCGCGCCACCCGGCGCATGCGGTCGCCGAGCACCGCCGTCCATTCCGAATCGTCCGGGCCGTTGATGCGCTCCTCCAGCGCCCGATCGTAGCTTTCGAAGAAGCTCCACTGGTAGGGATGGGTGTAGGTGTGGGTGGCCACCTCGACTTGCGGCAGGGCATAGAGCTCGCGCGCCGCGGCGCGCGCCGCCTCCGGCCCGCCATAGCGCTCGTCGATGTCGGCGCCGATCACGCCGACGGCCACCGGCAGGTCGGGGTACGGCGCGATCAGCTCGCGCAGCACCACGCCGGCGGCGATGGTGGGCTTGTCGCGATAGGATTCGATGTAGCTCACATTGTTCCAGCCGTCGCCGTCGATATGGCTGAACCACATGCGCCGGCCCGAGATCGTGGTCACGTCGGGGATCGGCATCATCTCGACGCCGAACGCCTTCTGGAAAAAGGCGAAGGGATCGATGATCCACTTGGTGCGGCCGGTCGAAGGCTCCTCGTAGATGAAATACCCGTTCGCGGCGTAGCCGCCGTGGCTCGAAGTCAGCACCACGCTCGACGCGAGCACCTGGGTGCCCTCGTGATACTCCAGCACGATGTGGGAGGTCACGTCGGAGCCGAACGTGTTGACGATCGGGAACGCGGGCAACACCGGGTCGAGCGGGCGCTCGAACCCGACGAGCGCGTCCTGGCGCTGCACCCGGGTGCCGTAGGTGATGTCGACGGCCGCTCCGGTCAGCCCGAAGCCGATCTCGGCAAACAGCTTGTTGGCGTCGGCGAGCGAGGTGTTGCCCGACGGCAGCCCGCTGTCGCCCAGCACCACCATGCGCGCGCCCTTCGTCACCTCCTGTTGCGCCCAGAGGTAGAAGGCCGGAGGCGGGGGCCGCCGCAGCCAGGTGATGATCCCGCGCAGGTTCTCGCTACGCTCCGCGCTGGGCAGGCCGGCGCTGATATCCCAGTAGGAGACCACGAAACCGAGATAGTTGAGCGGCATCTCCGCGAGGCGGTGAATGCGCGACTGGTCCGGCCTGATCTCCTCACGGCTGTCATAGATGGCCAGGATCTCGCGCCGGACCGGCTCGACCCGCGGCTCGTCGCCTGGCGTCTGGGCGCGCGCGCGGGCGGACAACAGGCCGCAAGCGACCAGTAGGAGCCCGAACAGCACGGTTCGCGCTTGCGAGCGCACGGAAAAGAGCATGATACGTCCAACAAAGCCGGCTAATCGCGTCCAACAGATGTCCGGAATGCGACCAGCACACGGCTGGACAAGCTGGCGCAGTGAAATGAACAAATGTTCAAAATTCCGGCGACGGAATTGGACTGTCCGGAAAGTACGATGGTGCCCGTGAAATACCGTGCTCTGAGCGCCCATGTCCAAAGCTTCCGGACAGGCGCGCCCTGCCACGATCGACGCGCCGGTCCCGCTCCCGACCCGTATTCCACATCTATGGGTAACCGGTTGTCCGATCAACTGGTTTCGTGAGACGTCGGCGCAGCCCGTTGCCGCACGGGTAGGGGCGTGAATGTGCGGACCCGCGCGGCGGCACCTGGCAGGCTGCTGGCATAGGCATCGTCTATGCATCTTCTATGAGAATTTGGTCGTGTCCCCATTGATGGTGTAGCTCGGTAGAGCAAAGCCGCCCGCCCGCGCGCCTTCAAATAGCGCCGTAGCGGGCGGGCGGCTTTGCGGTGGTCATCGATGATTCGCCGGTAGGGTCGG
>Ga0153954_1000928_pt1 | contig 18445 bp, 18 predicted proteins | sample TSFL038MetaG_FD_102277 | JGI IMG/M metagenome (GOLD analysis project Ga0153954, IMG submission 102277) | Attine ant fungus gardens microbial communities from Florida, USA - TSFL038 MetaG | ecosystem: Host-associated > Fungi > Mycelium > Unclassified | place: USA: Florida, Wekiwa Springs State... | reverse complement strand
GCGCGCGTCGAGGTCACGCCGACCCGCGACCCGGCGCACGGCGACATGGCCACCAATGCCGCCATGGTATCGGCGAAGGCAGCGAGGCAGCCGCCCGCGAAGATCGCCGCCGCACTGGTCGAGAAGCTGGCCGGCGCGGCCGACATCGCCTCGGCCGAAGCCGCCGGGCCAGGGTTCGTCAATCTCCGCCTGCACCCGGACGCGTTCCGGAACCTGCTGCCGGTCATCCTGACGAGCGAAGAAAGCTACGGCGACGCGACCCTTGGCGCCGAGATTGCGGTGAACGTCGAATATGTCTCCGCCAATCCCACCGGGCCGATGCATATCGGCCATTGCCGCGGCGCCGTGGTCGGGGATGCGCTGGCCAACCTGCTGATCAAGGCCGGCTACGACGTGACCAAGGAATACTACATCAATGATGCCGGCGCGCAGGTCACCGCGCTCGCCTGGGCCGCCTACTGGCGGTACCTGCAGGCGATCGGCACGACGCTGACCGAAGAGGAATTCACCAACGAAGTTCCCGGCGGCCTGCAGTATCGCGGCGAATATCTCATCCCCGTCGGCGCCGCGCTGGCCGAGATCTACGGCCCCAGCCTCGCCACCGATGACCTGGGCATCGCAGCGCCCGATGGCTGGATCGACACGGTCCGCGCCTTCACCATTGACGCGATGATGGAGGAAATTCGCGAGGACCTCCGCCTGCTCGGCGTGCAGTTCGATGTGTTCGCCTCTGAGCGCGTGCTGGTCACCTCGGGTGCGGCGGACGCCATGATCGACCGGCTGAGTGCCGAGGGCCTGATCTATGAGGGCGTGCTGGAGCCGCCCAAGGGCAAGACACCCGACGACTGGGAGCCGCGGCCGCAGACCCTGTTCCGCTCCACTGCCTTCGGCGACGACGTGGACCGGCCGCTACGGAAATCCGATGGCAGCAACACGTATTTTGCCAACGACATCGCCTACCACGCCGACAAGATCGGACGCGGCTTCGACGAGCTGATCGACGTCCTTGGCGCCGACCACGGCGGCTACGTCGCACGCATGCGCGCCGCGGTCCGGGCCGTCTCCGCCGACCGGGTGAAGTTCGAGGCCGTGCTATGCCAGATCGTGCACATCATGCGCGGCGGCCAGCCGGTGCGGATGTCCAAGCGCGCCGGCAGCTACGTCACGCTGCGCGACCTGTTGGAAGAAGTCGGCAAGGACGCCGTCCGTTTCACGATGCTGACCCGCAAGGCCGACGCGCAGATGGAGTTCGACCTCGACCAGGTGCTGGCGACGACACGGGAAAATCCGGTGTTCTACGTGCAATACGCGCATGCAAGGTGCCGTTCGGTGCAACGGGCGGCGGCCGAAATGTTCGAGCCCGAGGAGCTGACGCATACGGCCCTCGCGGCGGCCCCGCTCGACGGCCTGTCCGACGATGCGGAGCTTACGGTAATCCGCCGCCTAGCCTCCTGGCCGCGCACCGTACTCGCTGCTGCACAAGCGCGCGAGCCACATCGAATCGCATTTTTTCTCTATGACTTGGCGGCCGACTTTCATATGCTGTGGAACCGAGGCCGGGACGATACGACGCTCCGATTCCTGCAATCGGAGCAACGGGCAGAAACGCGGGCACGCCTCGCGCTGGTCGCTGCAACAGCCATCGTCATTCGCTCCGGCCTGGCCGTGATGGGGGTCGAGCCCGTCGAGGAAATGCGCTGACCTTCCGGCGTCGCTGGCGGGCAGCCAGCGGAGTGAGTGCCAATCGTGTCGGACGATGTCAGCATCCCGAATTCCGGCTACGCCAGCCGCCGCACCGGTCGCTACGGCCGCCACAACCGTGTCGGTGGGGCCGATAATCGTCGCCTGCTCATCTATGCCGGTGGCCTGGGGGCGTTGCTGGTGGCTATGGTCGCCGCCTCGACGTTGACCAGTCATCGCAACGGTGCGGTGCCAGTCGTCGAGGCCGACCCACGGCCCGTTCGCGTGAAGCCGGAGAATCCAGGCGGGATGAAGATCGACGCGGCGGAGAGCGACGTGTTCTCCGGCGGGTCGGGTACCGCCAATTCCAAATTGGCGGCCGAGGCTGAAACGCCGAACCCGAACGGCCTGCAGGCGCTGCCAAAGCCCAAGCCCAAGCCCGCAGCGCTGACCGCTCCCGCGCCGACAGCAGCTCCGGCTGCCTCGGCGCCGGCCGCGCCCGCGAAAACCGCCGTGGTCGCCGAACCGCCGGCCGCGGCCAAGCCCGCGCCGGTAGCCGCAGCAGCCCCGGCACCTGCCAAACCGACCGTGGTCGCCAGCGCGGTGCCCGCGACCGCCCCTGCGACCAAGGCGCCGGCGGCACACGCCGCCGCCGTCCAGCTCGCGGCGCTGACCACCGAACAGGCCGCGAAGGATGAGTGGCAGAAGCTGGCGCGGCAGATGCCGGACGCGTTCGGCGGCCGCCAGCCGACGATCACCAAGGTCGAGCACGATGGCCGCACCTTCTGGCGGCTGCGCACGTCGGGCTTCGCCGACGTCGCACAGGCCCGCACCTTCTGCGAGAAGGTACGCGCCAAGGGCGGCGGCTGCTCCGTCGCCGATTTCTGATCCGGCGCGGCCGCGGTGAAGGCGGCCATCGTCGGCATTGCCGGCCCTGAGCTCCTGGCCGAGGAGGTGGCGCTGTTCACGGCGCTGCCGCCTGCAGGCGTCATTCTGTTCGGCCGCAACGTCCAGGACCCGGCGCAGCTTAGGCGGCTCACCGCATCACTGCGCGCCGTATTGCCGTCGGATGCCGAGCTGATGGTGGATCAGGAAGGCGGGCGTGTCGCTCGGCTGCGGCCGCCACATTGGATGGCGCATCCCTCCGCCGGAACCGTCGGCGCCCTCCCTGCCCCCGACCGCGCGGCGTGGCTCACCGGCGCGCTGATCGGCGCGGAGTGCGCTGCCGTCGGGTTTACGGTCGTCGCCGCTCCAGTGTTGGACATGTCAGTGCCTGGCGCTCATCAGGGCGTGGTAGGCGATCGCTCTTATGCCGAGGATCCGCAGGCGGTGGCGCGCATCGGGCGGGCGATGGCCGAGGGACTGATGGCCGCTGGCGTAATGCCCGTCGGCAAGCATTGTCCCGGCCACGGCCGCGCGCGGGTCGACAGCCACCTTGCGCTGCCACGCGTGAGTGACAATGATCTGAGCGCCGACATCCTGCCATTCGCCTTGAACGCCGATCTCCCCTGGATGATGACGGCACATATCGTGTACGACGCTCTCGATCCGGACCTGCCGGCGACACTATCGCCCAAGGTCATCGAAAGCGTCATCCGCGGCCGTATCGGCTTCGAAGGAGTATTGGTGAGCGACGACCTGGCGATGAACGCGCTATCCGGCGCTCCGGCCGACAGAGCCACGGCCGCGCTGGCGGCTGGCTGCGACCTGGCGGTGTATTGCAGCGGTGAGCTGGCGCCGACCGAGGCGCTGCTGCGCGCGGTTCCGGCGGTGACGGCGGAGACTGCCACGCGCCTGCGGACAGCGCGGGCGACGCTGGCGGCGCGGCGCCAGGTCCTCGACGTCGCTTCCCTCGCAGCGGAACGGGCCGGCCTGCTGGCATGAACCACAGTTTCCTGCTGGACCTGGCACTGGCGGTGATTCCGGTGGTGCTGGCGATCACCCTGCACGAGGCCGCGCACGGCTACGCTGCCCTGGCACTCGGCGACACCACCGCGCGCGATGCCGGCCGGTTGTCGCTGAATCCGATCCGCCACATTGACCGCGTTGGAACGATCATCCTGCCGGGTTTCCTGCTGATCACCCAGCTGCTGCTGCCGCCACACCGGATCATGTTCATGTTCGGCTGGGCCAAGCCGGTGCCAGTCTCGGCCTACAAGTTCTCCAATCCCCGCCGCGGCATGGCGGTCGTGGCGATCGCCGGACCGGCGATGAACTTCTTCCTCGCCTGGCTCGCCGCGCTGGTGTTTCCAATGGACGGACCCGTGACCGTCTGGTCCGCCATTTTCGCGCAGTTCCTCATCTACTTCATGCTGTCCAACGTCGTGCTCGGCCTGTTCAACCTGTTGCCGATCCCGCCACTGGACGGCGGGCGCATCGCCGTCGGCATCCTGCCACTGCCGCTGGCACGGGGGCTGGCGCGGTTGGAGGGCGCCGGCATCGTGATCGTGCTGCTGGTGGTGTTCGTGCTGCCGCACATGCTGGGGATCGACCCGGTCGGCGCGGCACTACGCACCGTGCTGCCATGGACCTTCCGGACGCTGTTCTATCTGGCGGGCCACGGCGCTGCCGGAGACGGGCTCGATGGCGATTTCATCTGAAGCCGCGCCTGATCCCACCCCAGCGCCTGATCCCACTCCCGGCGCTGACCAGACGCTCGTCGGCGAGAACCTGCTGCTGCATCTCGATGGTTTCGAGGGCCCGATGGACCTGCTGCTCGACCTCGCGCGGGCGCAGAAGGTCGACCTCGCGAAAATCTCCATCCTGTCGCTCGTCGACCAATACCTAGCCGTCATCGAGGGTGCGCGGCGGGTACGGCTGGAGCTCGCCGCCGACTGGCTGGTGATGGCAGCCTGGCTGACCTGGCTGAAATCGCGCCTGCTGGTGCCCGCTGCCGCGAACGACGATCTGGAGGATGGCACCGTCGCCGCCGAGGCGCTGGCCGAACGGCTGCGCGAGATGAACGTGATCCGGACGGTGGCGGCGTGGCTCAGCGCGCGTCCGGTGCTGGGCCAGGACGTGTTCCGCCGCGGTGCGCCGGAGAGCCACATCGACTATGACCGGTCGCGCATCCTGCTTGAGGCCGGACCGTTCGTGCGCGCCTACCTGGAAGCGATCCGCCGCGGCACCAAGGGCGCCACCTACAAGCCACGCGCGCTGACGCTGTGGACCGTGAAGGATGCGCTGAGCCGGCTGCGTGACCTGGTCGGCAGCCTGCCCGACTGGACCACGCTGGATATGTTCCTTCCGGAGAATTTGCTCGGGCCGACGGAACGGCGCGCGGCGCTGTCGAGCACTCTGCTCGCCAGCCTGGAGATGGCGCGTGGCGGCGTGGTCCGGCTGCGGCAGGAGGAGGCGTTTGGACCAATTCTGGTGCGACGGGGCGATGCCGCGCTAGATCAGGACGCATGAACGAGGAAATCCCACCGCCGGGGCCAAGGTCAGGGCCACCGGACGATGCTGTTCACGAGCCTGGATCGCCCGAGGAGAAGGCGGCGCCAAAGAACCCGGATGCATCGGTTGCTGCTGGGGAGACCAGCGCAGCCGAGCTGGACGCCGCTGTGCCAGAGGACGCGGGGTCAGAGACCGTTGCGGCTGAGGTCGACGGCCCGCAGGCCGATGCGCCGAACCCGGGGGCCGATGCTGATACCGCCGAGACCGCTGCGCTCGCGGCCTTGGACTCCGAGACCGATGGTCCGGCCGCCGATGAGCCAGAAGCACGTGCGCAAAGGGCTGGTGCCGCCGAGACTGGAACCGTAGAGACGGCTGCGCTCGCGTCCATGTCTTCCGAGGCCGATAGCCCGGCCGCCGTTGCCGCAGAAGCAGATGCGCCGGAGGCCGACGCCGCCGAGACCGCTGAGCTCCCAGCCTTGGCTTCCGAGACCGATGGTCCGGGCACCGCCACGCCAGAAGCCGAGGCGCCACGCGCCGACGCCGCCGAGACTGATACAGTCGAGACTGCTGCGCTCGCGGCGTTGGCCTCCGAGACTGATGGTCCGGCCGCCGTTGCGCCGGAGGCCGGTGAAGCGGAGAGCGGAACGCCAGAGGCCACAGCATCAGCGCCAGCCACGTCCGATATTGTTGCGCCGGAGCCCACTGAACCGGAGGCCGCCGCGCCGGAGCCGGAGGAGGCGGAACCAAAGCTGCCGGATGAAGCCTCGATCCGCCTGGCCGAGGCGCTGGTGTTCTCCAGCGCGGAACCGGTCAGTCCGCGCGGCCTGCAACGGCTGCTGCCCGAGGGCATGGATGCAAGCGCGGTGCTGGCAGCACTGCGCGAACGCTATGTCGGACGCGGCGTTGAGCTGGTGGACGTAGCGGACGGGGTTATGTTCCGCACCGCGCCCGACCTTGCGCCGCAATTACGGAAGATCATCGACGCGCCACGCCGACTGCCGCGGGTAGCGATGGAGACGCTGGCGATCGTTGCCTACCACCAGCCGATCACGCGGCCCGAGATCGAGCACATCCGCGGCGCCGCGCTGTCGCAGCAGACTCTGGACGCCCTGCTGGAGCTGAATCTGATCGCGCCGAAGGGGCGCCGCGAGACGCCGGGACGGCCGACGCTATGGGGAACGACGCCCGAGTTCCTGTCGCATTTCGGCCTGAAGGACATTCGCGAATTGCCCCGGCGCGAGGATCTGTTGCTGGAGCCGGTGCCGCCGCGTCCAGAGACGGTGACGCCCGACCTGCAGTCCCCTTCCGAAAAGACCCCGGCCGCGGAAAACGCCGCAGCGTCGGCGCCGGTTGAGGCCGCTCCGCCGCTGGCCGAAGCGTCCAGTTCGCCGCCCGCCGAAGACACCACGGCACAGTCCGAAGCTCCCGGGCCGTCGCCCGCCGACGCGACCCCGTCGCCGCCCGCCGAGGACACCACGGCGCAATTGCCGGACGAGGAGCCTCCTGCATCGTAGCGGCTATGGCGGGTTCAGCTCGGCGGGACGCCGATATCCTCCTGCCAGATTTCGGGATACCGCGTCTGAAAGCGGCGCATCAAATCGATGCAGCGCGGGTCCTGCAGCACCAGGACCTCGACGCCGTGCGCCCGCAGGAAATCCTCATTGCCCGGGAAGGTCTGGTTCTCACCGACGATGACGCGGGGAATGCCGAACTGGACGATCGTGCCGGCGCACATCATGCAGGGGCTCAACGTGGTAAACATCGTCAGGTCGCGGTAGCTGCGCAAACGGCCAGCGGCGCGCATGCAGTCCATCTCGCCATGCGCGATTGGATCGCCTTGCTGCACGCGCCGATTATGGCCGACGGCGAGCAGTGTCGGCCCGCGCGCCAGGACCGCACCGATCGGCAGGCCGCCTTCGGCAAAACTCTTCTCGGCCTGCGCCACCGCGGCATCCATCAAAGCCTGATCAGCGGCGTCGAGGCTAGAGACCGGCATCACGTGCATCCCTGCGTAATCCGGCCCTCGCGTCGGACCGGCGGACTGATCTGTGTATAGCCGGAATGTCCGCCTCCATCCACCGCCCTCGAAGCGCCGATCAGGTCTGGCCGAAGCGGTCGCGAACTGCGACGCTGGGACGCTCGTTTCGGGTACAGGCTGCGTTGCTTTTGATTAGCAGGCTCCGGGGAAACGCGGTGGTCACACGACGACGGAGGAAACGAACGTGCTGGTCGTGCATCATCTAGGCAGATCGCAGTCGGAGCGCATCCCATGGCTGTGCGAGGAACTGGAGATTCCATACGAATTGAAGGTCTACGCGCGCGACCCGCGCACCATGCTGGCGCCGCCGGAGTACAAGGCACTGCATCCGATCGGCAGTGCGCCGGTCATCACCGATGGTGACCTGGTGCTCGCCGAGTCTGCCGCGGTCATGGCGTATATAGTGGCACGATACGGCAATGGACGGCTCGTGCCGGCAGCGGATGATCCGGCGTTCCCGGACTATCTCTATTGGTTCCACTTCGCCAACGGCACGCTGCAGCCGGCGATGGGGCGCAACATGCTGCTGCGGCGGCTGAACCTGCCGGCCGACAATCCCGTGCTGATGGCGATGCAGGAGCGGCTCGAGCGGGCGTTTGGGTCGGTTGAGAAACGACTTGGCGAGGCGGATTATTTCGCTGGTGCCGCATTCACCGCAGCCGACATCATCACTGTCTTCTCCTTGACCACGATGCGGTATTTCCTGCCGTTCGACCTCGCGCCCTACCCCAATATCCGCGCCTATTTGGCCCGCATTGCCGCCCGCCCGGCGTATCAGCTTGCAATGGCAAAGAGCGATCCCGGGATGGAGCTGCTGCTGACGTAAAAGGGACGGCGAAAGCCCCTGAACGCGCGATGTCTGCTCAGCGCGGGCCAGCCGCGACGTGCAACTCGACGCCGGCGTGCTGCTGCAGATAGAGAAGGATGCCGAAGAGATTGCGCGCCTTCGGATTGCTGCGCGGGCCGAGCATGCGGATGAGGCTCTTTGCCGGTGTGCCGGTGGCTTCGCCGAGTTTCTCGAAGCCGACGGTGGCCTTGACGTAATCGCGCAGGATTGCCTTACCAGTGTCGATGTCGCCGGCAAGCATGGTGTCGATGCGTTCTCGCAGCAACGCCCCGCCGAAGGCCGGGTCGAGCGCGACCCGTCTCTGCACCAGTTCTTTGAATTCTCGCGTCAATGCCAATGTCGCCTCCGTCTATCCCGCTGGCGACTTACGCCGCCGCTTGTAAGGACCACCGCAGGCCTTTTGCCGCTGCCAATCGCGCACGCGTCACTGACGGTGATCGGGGTATCGCCGCGATCTCGCTAAACGATTTTTTCTGATTTCAAGTCCTATTGCCTGCCGAGGGCAGCTCGCGAAGGTTCGACGTCCGCCCCCCAACACAGCCGACCAGCCATCCCGCGAAATCGTCGAGCGCCGGGTCGGCCTGCATGCGAGTTTCATATTGAAGAACGAACCACCGCCGCGTCGGCCGCACCACGTCGTGCGCCACGACGATGTCACCTCGTTCCAGCTCCGGGCCGAGCAGCGCCTCGATCGCGATGGTGAAGCCGAGACCGACGGCAGCCGCCTCGATCGCCAGGCCGATGCTCTCGAAGCTGCTGCCGCCTCGGTCCGCCACCGAACTGAATCCAGCGTGATCCAGCCAGCGCCGCCAGTCATCCGGTCTCGGGCGCGCGTGCAGCAGCGGCGCGGTGGCGAAATCCGGCGGCCCGTTGCGCAGGAGCGCCGGCGCGCCGACCGGCACGGTCGCGATCGGCACCAGCTTGTGCGTGACCAGCCCGGTGCGCGGCAACGCATCCGACACCGCAATGACGGCATCAAATCGGCTAGGTAACATCTCCAGCGGGTTCAGCCCGGTGTGCAAGTCGACCGCCAGCCCAGGGCACGACGCCACTAGATCCGGCCAGCGTGGCAACAGGAAGCGCGAGGCGAAATAGCCGTAGACTCCAATGGACAGCGGACGCAGCCGCCGCAGCCGCGCGCCGCTGACCGCCTCCGCCATCCGGTCGAGCGCTTCACCAAGCGACTGCGACAGCGTCTCGCCGGTGGTCGTCAGTTCGAGGCCGGTGGCGCGGCGCACGAACAACCGCGTTTCCATCCGCTCTTCCAACGCCCGCACATGGCGGCTGACAGCGCCGGGTGTGACGCCCAATTCATCCGCCGCACGCGTCATCGAGCCATGCCGTGCGGCAGCCTCGAAGGCGCGGATGGCATGCAGTGGCGGCAGGCGGCGACCAGGCATCGGATTGAGGCTCACTCAATATACCTGCCCGATTAATCGTTTGTTCCGCCGCACGCCGCAAGGCATCGTCCGGCCGGACGATGGACGCGCTGCGTCCCAGCCACATGAGGAAGAGCATCCAATGAATGACCTGTCCGCACCTGCCGCCCTGGCTGCCTATCCGGCCTCGCTTGCCAGCCGCGCCGCCGTTGCCCGACGCTCCAGCCATCTCGCGCCGGATTGCCGCGGCCAGAATTACTTCGGTCTCGACCACAATTTGCGCGCGCTGCTGCCGCTGTACATGGACGCGAAGCTGCTGGCGCACCTGCAGCCGCATCTGCAGGAACTGGGCGAATTGGCGGGCGGACGGCTGGGCGAGCTGTCGGACGCAGCCGAACGGCATACGCCGGAGCTGCACGCGCGCGACCGGATGGGCCGCGACGAGGAGTGGATCGAGTTCCACCCCGCCTACCACGCCATGGAGGAGATCGCCTTCGGCCGCTTCGGCATGCACGCCATGACCCACCGGCCCGGCGTACTCGGCTGGGCGGAGAAGATGCCGCCGCTGGCGAAATACGTGTTTCATTACTTGTTCGCGCAGGCCGAGTTCGGGCTGCTATGCCCAGTGAACCTCACCGACAGTTCCTCGGAGCTGGTGCGGCGCTACGGCAGCGACGCGATCAAGGCGCGCTATCTCGACGCGATGTGGAGCCAGGACCTGGGGGAGTTGCAGCGCTGCGCTCAGTTCATGACCGAAAAGGCGGGCGGATCGGATGTCGGCGCGGCGGAGCTGGTCGCCGTGCGCGACGGCGACGACTGGCGGTTGTGGGGCGAGAAATGGTTCTGCTCCAGCGTCAATGCCGAGCTGTCGGTGTTGCTGGCGCGACCGGAGGGAGCGCAGGCAGGTGGCCGTGGCCTTGGCCTGTTCCTGATGCCGCGGACACTGCCGGATGGCACGCGGAACAGCTACCGGATCACCCGCCTGAAGGACAAATTGGGCAGTCGCGGCATGGCCAGCGGCGAGATCGTCTTCGAAGGCGCGGTCGCCTATCAGCTGGGCGATCTGGATCGCGGCCTGAAGCAGATGCTGGAGATGGTGAACTCCAGCCGGATCTCCCACCTGACGCGGGCAGCCGGCATGATGCGGCGCTGCCTGAGCGAGGCGATGCAGGCAGCGCGGCACCGCAACGCGTTCGGCAAGGCGGTGATCGACCATCCGCTCATGCAACGCCAGTTGCTCAAGCTGATGGTGCCGACGGAGCAGGCGCTGTCGGCACTGTTCCATGCCGCGTCGGTCACCGGCCGCGACGATCCGCAGTCTCGAAAAGTGCTGCGCATGCTGACGCCGATCTACAAATACCGTGCCTGCCGCGACAACGTGACGGTGGCGACCGGCGCGATGGAGGCGCGCGGCGGCAACGGCTACATCGAGGACTGGCCGAACGCGCGGCTGGTGCGCGACGCGCATCTCGGCCTGCTGTGGGAGGGCACCAGCAACATCAACAGCCTCGACGCAGTGCAGCGGGCGGTGGGCAAGGAGCGTGCGCATTTGGCGCTACGCGACGACCTGGGTGACCGCCTGACCGCCGCCTCGGGCCTACCCGGCCAGTTCCGTACCAGGCTGGAGGGCGCGCTCGACCAGGCGATCCGCTTTGCCGAGGAAGTCGCCGCGCATCCGGAATACGAGCGGTTCTGCCGCGTGGCCACCAACCAGCTCTATCAGGCAACGACCTGTGTTCTGCTGGCGAGCGAAGGCGTCCGCCTCGGCAAGGCCGGCGGCGACGCAAGGCGACTGCTGCTCGCCCGCTGCGTGTTGGAGCATGGGTTGCAGGACGCCCCACAGACCAACCTACGTTCATTCGCCTGGGAGGATGCCGCGACGCCGTTGCTCCTCGACGACGCGCCCGTGCCGCTCGACGTCGCAACGAGTCTGCTCAGCCGCTGACCCGTGCGGGGCCGAGGTCTTCCCCTCGGCCCGACCGCCACCGACAACCACGTCCCGCAGAGTGGAGCGCAGTACATCACGTTCGCGAACATCGATCGGTACGTATCATAAATATGCATCACGAAACTGTTTTTGGGACGATGTCAGAGAAATAAACTCGCTCATTCGAGTAGTTATGTGTTACTTGTGTCTTCATCTGTAACGTTGCGGAAGAGACGCTTCGTGCCACAACCTCAGTTTCCTGAACCTCCGTTTCAGTCCCTGGCCGCCATGCTCGATCGTGTGGAACGCACAGCGACGGCGACACTCCATGCAACCCAGGGTGTATCCAACGCGGTGAAGCAGGCGATTCGTGAGGAAGCCGACCCCGACATCATGGCCGGTGCGCTGGTCGACGGGCTTACCATGACGCTGCTGGCTAGCGTCGCGCCGGATCGCCGCCGCAGCGTTGCCAATGATCTGGTGATGCTGCTCTACCGGCGGTTGGACTCGCTCAATATGTTCGATGAAGACGACGCCGGCAAATAGAGTCGGCCCTGCCCACCGGGGGACTTGAACCCCCACGCCGTTACCGGCTGCGGATTTTAAGTCCGCTGCGTCTACCATTCCGCCAGGCGGGCACGGGTTGCCTTCTAGAGTGAATGCACCCTGACTGAACAGTGCCAATTCGCTCTACTTCATTGTTTTGTCCCGCGATTCACCACGTGGCGGACATTCCGCCCGGGCCGAACCACGCGCGGCCGCGGCAGAACAAATCAGAAAATGTCAAGATAAGACGGATTCGAGTTTCGCTGGCGAAATCGAATAGGGCAAACTCCTCCGCAGAGCACCAAAGGATGCGTCATGACCCTGCGCCTGCGCCAGATCTGCCTGGTGGCCCCCAGCCTCGAGCCCACGGTCGGAACGCTCTGCACCGAACTCGGCACTCAAGTCTGCTATACTGATCCGAACGTCGCCAGATACGGCCTCGTCAACGCATTGATGCCGCTCGGTAATTCCTTTCTGGAAGTCGTCGCGCCGACCGAACCCGACACCGCGGCGGGCCGCTATCTGGAACGGCGTGGCGGTGCCGGCGGCTACATGGTCATCCTGGATTGCGACAAGATCGAGCCCTGGCTGAGCTATCTGCCGAGCGTCGGCGTGCGGGTCGCCAACGACCTGAACTATCCGGGCGAGTATCGCGGCTTGCAGCTGCATCCGCGCGATACCGGCGGCGCGTTGCTGGAGATCAATTATTCGCGCGGCGGCGCCTGGGACGGGCCATACCACCCGGCCGGGCCGGACTGGCGTGGCGTGGCGGACAGGGGCGCGTCGCGCATCGTCGCGGCGGAGTTGCAGTCGCCCGATCCGGAGCGCCTGGCGTCACGCTGGTCGCAGGTGCTGGGCCGGCAGGTCGAGGAGATCGCCGGCGTTCCGACCATCGATCTCGACCTCGGGCACCTCCGCTTCGTGCCGGCAACCGACGGTCGCGGTGAGGGGCTGGGCGGCATCGATGTCGCCATGCCGGCCGCGGAGCGCGCGCTGCAGGCCGCGCTGGATCATGGCCTGGCCGCCGAGGATGGCGCGCTGCTGATGGGCGGCGTCCGGGTCCGCCTGGTTTAGCCGGCCTCGAAATCCATTTCTTGGTCTGGATCAACGCGCGCGGCCCTGCGGGATGGTCGTATGCCCGCGTGGCGACAGTGGCGCCGCGGACCTGTCTGACCTGAGGATGCGATGATCTACGAGCTGCGAACCTACGAGCTGAAATTGGGACGGTTGGCCGATTACCTGGCCATCTTCGAGACCAAGGGCTTTCCCGTGCTGAGCCGTTACGCGGATCCGATCGGGTTCTGGTATTCGGGCCCCACCGAGACAGGGTCGCTGGACCGGGTCAACCATATCTGGCGCTATGAGAGCGTGGCAGGGCGGATTCAACAGCGCGCGGCGCTGTACAGCGACCCGGCCTGGACTCGGGAGTTGGTGCCGGCCGTGACGGAGACCTTCGTCCGCCTGCGCGGGCAACTGATGACCCTGCAGCCGAGCGGATTGGATCAGTTGCAGGCGGCAATCACCGGGACAACGGCGAGCGGCGGGCCTGTCGTCGCTTCCTTCGCCCCGCCTGGCGCGTCGTTGAGCGGCGGCGGTATCGGGCGTTGGACGACGATCACCGGGCTGGTCGGCCAGACCTTTGCCCTCGACTACCTCAGCGAGGTGGATCTGGAGAACAGCGAAGTCCCGGCAGGCGTTGAGCGGGACATCTGGCGTCCGGCGCGGTTCTCACGCATCCGCTGAGGCGGTTGGCGCCGAAACCTGCGTAGAGTGATGGCGGATACGAGGAAGCATCCTGAGGCTGTCGTTTTCGACATGGACGGCCTGCTGTTCGACAGCGAAGCGCTGTATCGGGACGCTTTCCTCGGCGCCGCCGGCCAATTGAGTCACACCCTGACGTCAGCGGATTTTCTTGGACTGGTCGGCCGGTCCTGGGCGACCAACAGCGCCGTCTTGCAGCGTCAGCTCGGATCGGTCGAGCGCGTCGAAACGTTTCGCTTGCTCTGGATGCGGCATTACGAGGAACGAAGGCCGGGCCTCCAACTGAAGCCTGGGGTGATGCGCTTGCTCAGCCGGTTGGATGAGCTGCGCTTGCCGCGGGCGATCTGCACGTCTTCCGATCACGAAGATGTGAAACGTAACCTTCAGTCCCATGGCCTGGCGGGGCGCTTCGACGCGATCGTCGCCGCGGGCGATTATGCGAACGGCAAACCGGCACCCGATCCGTTCCTTCGCGTCGCCGAACTTTTGGGTAAGCCGCCGGCCAACTGCCTGGCGTTGGAGGACTCGTTCAACGGCGTGCGGGCCGCTGCGGCAGCAGACATGCGCACGATCATGGTGCCCGACCTGCTCGTGCCAACGGATGAGATTCGCGCGCTGTGCGAATTCGTGGCGGTGGACCTACACGAAATCTGCAGCCGGTTCGCGTAGGTCTGCTGCCCTCGGTGTAACTGGCTCCGCGCAGCGCAAATGATGCCCCGGACAGTCGGACCGTGTCCCCTTCAAACGGCGGCTGACAGTCTCGACACCGCTTGCCATGCATCGGGACATTATATAGCGTTCGCTCCAATACGCCGGACTGATGAGGATCGACCGTGCCTCATGCACGGCGTCGCCAAAGGCCTCATCGGAACGATGGAACGTGAGGAGCACACAATGACGCAGACGCTATCGCAGCAGCTGGATGAATTCCGAGCGGGTTGGCGCGCGCGTGTGCCCGCCGATAGCCAGGCGCTGATGGATCGGCACGTCGCGCACCTCGAAGCGGGCGGGATTGGCCAGAGCGCGAAGCAGGTCGGCGATCGTGCGCCTTCCATTCGTTTGCGCGACCAGCACGGCGCGATGTTCGACGTCGCCGGGTTGCTGGCGAAGGGGCCTGTCGTCGTGACGTTCTACCGCGGCGGTTGGTGCCCGTTCTGCAATCTGGAACTCAAGGCCTATCAGGCCGTGTTGCCCCGCATCGCGGCCGCCGGCGCCAGCCTTGTGGCAATCAGCCCCGAGAAGCCGGACGACACCGTCAGCACCGCCGACAAGAACGCGCTCAGCTTTCCCGTGCTCAGCGATGTCGGCAACGCGGTGGGCAAGGCTTTCGGCGTGGTCTACGCATTCACCGATGAGGTCCGCGGTGTCTATGACGGATTCAAATTGGATATCCCGGCGAAGAACGGCACGCCGGATGACTGGTCACTCCCGCTTTCCGCGACCTACGTCATCGGCGCCGACGGGCTGATCCAGTTCGCCGATACCCGCGTCGATTATCGCGAGCGCACCGATCCTCTCGACGTCCTTGCAGTGCTCGAGCAGCGCGAAGCCGCCGAATGAACGACGTTCCGGCTGACGATGCAGCTTGCTGACGGAGAACGATAGATGGCACGCCTGGAAGACATTCCTGAGCCGACACGAACCGCCGTGCGGGAGATTCCCTGCCCGGCGTTCGAGACCACGCCGTTCGTGACCGGCCCCCGCCTGTCCGAACGCCGGGTAGCGATCGTCAGCAGCGCGGCGCTGATCCATCGTGGCGACAAACCGTTCGACTTTGGCTCCGGCGAGTGTCGCGCCGTTCCGAGTTCCTGGGATACCTCAGATATCCTGATGAGCCATGTCTCGATCAACCACGATCGCAATGGCTATCGCCGGGACCTGAACGTCCTCTATCCGATCGACCGGTTGCGCGAACTGGCGGAAGAGGGCGTCATCGGCAGCGTTGCGGATACGCATTATACGGTGATGGGATCGACCGACCCGGCCGCCATGGTGGACGCCGCCAACAGCATCGCCAATGCGCTGCACGCCGACCTGGTCAACGCCATCGTCCTGTGCCCTGTCTGACCGCTTTGCACGCGCGCCGTGAGCGCGCTCGCACATATGTTGGAAGAGCGCGGCCTGCCCACGACGGTGCTGGCGCTGGTGTTGCCTCAGGTCGAGAAGACGCGGCCACCCCGGGCCGTGATGACACCGTTCATGCTCGGCAGACCGTTGGGCGAGCCAAATGATCCGGCGTTCCAGCGCCGGGTGCTGATGCAGGCGCTTGGCCTGTTGGAACGAACCAACGGACCGGTGATCCTGGAGCATTTCCCGGATGACAATCCCAGCTGGTTCGACCGTCCGGACTGGGTCCCCGCGGTGACGCTGCCGGCGCCGGGCAACCCGGTCACGTCGCAGGAATGGCAAGCCGCGCTGCAGGCCGAGCTGGCGCTGGTGTTTCCGGTCTGGGAACGGTTCAAGGCGCGGTTTGGCCGGACGACGGTGGGCCTGTCCGGTCAGCCGCCCGAGGCATGGCCCGGTTTCGCGACCGCGTTCCTGGATGGCGAGCTGCCGACCGTGCCGGCACATGCCACGCCGGCGTTGGCACTGCGCTTCCTGTCCGATGATCTGAAGGCGCTGTATTCCGAGGCTGTGCAGGCGGATGGCGGCCCGCCCTCCGCCCGGCAGATCGATGGCTGGTTCTGGCGGCAAACTGTCGCCGGCCAGTTGCTGATCGCGTTGCGCAAGACGGCGATGGCGAGCGAGAACAACGCGTTGAAGACGGTGGGAGGGCGGTTCTTTGTGCCTGCCCCGTTCGTCCCGGCCTGACCGGCGCGCATCGTGCGCCGGGCTTCGGCCGTTGGATCCGGACTCGGACGTCGGGGCGCGGATCTGGAGACGCTGGGCTGGGAGCTTGGGTCTGGGGGCTCGGACCTGGAGGCGCTGGGCTGGGGCCGCTCTGGCTGGCGCCTTGGCCGCGCGAGCATAGCCGTTGCCGGCCATGTCCGCTGATCGCGGAACGATCAGCCAGCCGGCCGGACCGCTGTGTTCATTCTCCCAATGATACGGGTATCGGCCGCGGGATCGGTCGCCGCAAACGAAACAATCCGATGGCACCTAAAAGTCCGGCGGTGACCAGCAACAGACCCGCGATCTGAAACGCGTTCGGCAATTCACCGACGATCGGGATGCCGATCATGATCGACACTGCCGGCACCATCGCGGGAAACAACACCGCGCGGCTGACACCGAGCACACGGATCGCCTGGCTGTAGGCGGTCAACGCCAGGACGCCCTGCCCCAACCCTTGCACGAGCGCCTGCACCACCATTGCTCCGACCGGCAGGGCACGCACGTGTCCCATGCCGTACCAGGCGAGGTATCCCGGCAACATCAGCAGCAACGACAGGAACGACACCACGGCGATCGCGCGGACGGCGTGCAGCCGCCAATGCCGGATCAGGACGGTGAAGCCGGCCCACAGAACGGCGGAGGCGAAGAACAGCAGATCGCCGATCCAGCTGGTCGCCTCTGTCTTGGCGTGCAGCCCCTGCCAACTGATCAACACGATACCGGCGATGACGAGTGTCGCTCCGATCAGGTGCGCGCCGCTGAGCCGCTCCTTCAACAACACGGCGGCAATGACGGTGCTGATGATGGTGACCGAGGCCGGGTGGATCACCGCGCCGTGGGCCAACGGTGCGAAGGCGTATCCACCCATCTGCATCAGTGCGAACCCGGGCCCCGCGACCAGTGTCAGGATGATCGCGCGCCGCCAGCCGATGCCTGCCAGGCCGATGAAGCCTGAGCCGGCCCAGAACGGCAGCAGGCACAAGCCGGAAATGCCGAATCGCATCAGGATCATATCGCCCGGGCTCAGGCCGGCCAGGATGCCGGCGCGAGCGGTCGCGAAGGACAGCGATGCTCCCAGCGCGAGGATGCAGCCGCAGAAATAGCCCCACGCATCAGATTGCGTATCGATGATGAACCGGCGGAGTCCGGTCGCGGTGGGCGACGTCTCGGTCATGGCGATCGACCTTGGCCCGCTAGCCGGCGGTCGCGATTTTGTCCTGGGTCCTGGTCGCGAAATCGCTGGCGTCGTGACGTTCGTGTAGCTGCTCCGCAGGTTCGCCGCGGACGCGATTGACCATGCGACCGCGCCGGACGGCGGGACGCTGCAGGATCGTATCGGCCCAGCGCTGCACATTCTTGTAGTCCTGCACTTGCAGAAACTCGGCGGCGTCGTAGCTCCAACCCTTCGCCAGGCCGCCGTACCACGGGAATACCGCGATATCCGCGATCGTGTAATCCGCACCGGCGAGATAGGGACTTTCAGCAAGGCGCTTGTCGAGCACGTCGAGCTGGCGCTTCACCTCCATCGCGAAACGATCGATGGCGTATTCGATCTTCACCGGCGCATACTGGTAGAAATGGCCGAAGCCGCCGCCGAGATAGGGGGCGCTCCCCATCTGCCAGAACAGCCATGACAGGCACTCGGCGCGCGCCGCCGCCGCGGTGGGCAGAAATTCGCCGAATTTCTCGGCAAGATACATCAGGATCGCGCCTGACTCGAAGACCCGGATCGGTTCGGGGCCGCTACGATCCAGCAACGCCGGGATCTTGGAGTTTGGATTGACCTTGACGAAGCCGCTGCCGAACTGGTCGCCTTCGCCGATCTTGATCAGCCAGGCATCATATTCGGCGCCGGCATAGCCAAGCGCCAACAGCTCCTCGAGCATCACCGTCACCTTGACGCCGTTCGGTGTGCCAAGGGAATAAAGCTGCAACGGGTGACGGCCGACCGGCAATTCCTTCTCATGGGTCGCGCCGGAGATCGGACGGTTGATGCTGGCCCAGGCGCCGCCGTTTTCCTGGCTCCAGGTCCAGATTCT
>Ga0153954_1000927_pt1 | contig 18469 bp, 12 predicted proteins | sample TSFL038MetaG_FD_102277 | JGI IMG/M metagenome (GOLD analysis project Ga0153954, IMG submission 102277) | Attine ant fungus gardens microbial communities from Florida, USA - TSFL038 MetaG | ecosystem: Host-associated > Fungi > Mycelium > Unclassified | place: USA: Florida, Wekiwa Springs State... | reverse complement strand
CGATGGATCGTCCCGACGGCTTTCCCATGACCTTCGTACATCGTTGCCTACCTCCCTGATCAGAGTGACAGAGCGGTAAGGCTATTGTACTCGAAATGCTGAAGTTATTGTTGAACGTCCGCTTAGGCTCGTCCTTCAACCCACCTCCCTTACCTCGCGGCAGCCCATCTCGTCCTCCTCGGCTCGACGCCATCCCATCCGCCCACGGCGACCGTCACCCGGGGCTCGGCGCCGCACGCAGTCGACCGATCCGCCCCAGGATCGCCGAACTGGTTGAAGACAAACAGGGGAGGCTCAAGATGGATTCCGGGGTGATGAGGCGTTCGGCGCTCGGATTCGCTATCAGAATGTCCCCTTTTTTCACCCCAGCCTGGGCCCACTGGTGGACAAGCCATCAGTATTACCCCATGCGGCTATCTACATGGCATCGCTTGATGGTGCGTCCCACACAGAAATCCCAGGGATTTCACTCCGATCTTCCGGGATTTCGTAGGCGATCCCATCGCAATCCGCTCTAGCCCTCACCGTGAATGCCCTCTTAATACTCGTTGTGCCGGTGATTTTTCTCGGTCCGCTTTGCGGGATTTTCGTGGAACGGCAACGAGGAGGCAGAGGTGCCGAGGTGGGGTCATTGCCGGAATCATTTCAGGCGTTGCGATGGATGTAATTGTGTGTATTTGTTGGGGCCGTGTGGGCCGCGCTTTCGCCTGGCTCGAATTGGCAGTCTCAACGGCCGCCTTTGTCATGCTTGAAGCGTTTTGCGGATGGTTTTGGGGTCGGACATGGAGTTTGTCGTTTGCGAGCCGTACCGCCGTTCATTTAAAAAAGAATGGGATATGAGTGTGGGATTATGCCAACGGGCGGCTGTCTCACGGCACTTTTGCGGGTCGATCTATCAAGGGCGGGATTTCCTCAGACCAGGATCGATTGGAGATCGGTCGGGAGGACCGTCTCCGTCGCCGTCGTCGACCAGCCGAGTCGCTCGCGGACGACGTCGTAGAACCCGCTGCGCAGCACGTCCTGACCTTGCAGGCGGCTCGCCAGGAGGTCGGCTCCGACCAGCCCTTCGCTCACGGTGAAGAGCCCGTCGGTCAGGACGAGATCGTAGTTTCCCCATCGACTGCGATAAAGCCCCTTGCGATCCCAGCGCACGGCCGAGTCGAAGGCCTCCACGAGACCGTAGAGGGGAAAGAAGCACTCGTACAGCCGGGCCATGTCGCAGCAGACCGAGGCGAAGTCGGTAATGTCCGACCCATGCCACTCGCTCCGAAGCGGGTGCGGGATCAGGCCGAAGAGGTTCGAGAGCCCGAGTCGGGTCGGCCCCTTGAAGCGGGCGAAGCTGATCAGCGGGCTCCCGCGAAGTTCCAGCAAGGCCGAGGGGACGAAACTGGCCAGCTCGGGATTCTGGAGCGTGACGTCGCCGAGCGCCGCCCGGGCCTCCTCGGCCGGGGCGCAGGCTCCGTCCCACCACGCCTCGGTCACGTTCAGGTACTGTGCCCCGTGGCGAGCGATCACTTCCGCCAGTCCGGTCCGGCGCAAGAATTCGACGTCCTGCTGCCGGACCCAGGCCCGGTGCCGCCGGGCGTCGGCTTCCCAGTCGATTTCCAGGCCGCCGACGTTTCTGCTGCTGGTATGCCCTTCCAGCAACACGGCCCGGCCGGGCAGAGCACCGAGCAGCAGGTCCAGCGCGGCCGGCCCGGTATAGGTTCCTTGCGCGTAGCCGTGCCAGGTGACTTTCACCAGATAATGCTCGGCGCGGGGGAGCACCCGCGCGAGGATTTCGGCAAGCGGTGCGGATTCTCTCGCTCGCGCCACGAAGCCGGTCGACGGCGCGAGGGCGGCCTTGCCTGCCGGCACCCAGTCTTCGCCCGACCACACCGCCGCCGGGGACGGTGCGGGTTGGTGCTTCGCGGAAAGGACCCTCGCCGCCTGGCTGGTGCGCTTCTCCTGCCAGAGGCGGAGCAAACGCTGTTCGAGCCAGGCGAGGATCGCCGGGTGATCGCCCGGTGGTTCAAGCAGTCGCCAGGCCGCCGACTCGGGGTGCTCGCGCTGATGATCGTCGAGCATGATCTGCGCGTAGTCGCAAAGCTCGCCATTCCACTGGCACTGGGGCAGTAGGATCCAGTCGAGCGACTCGCGAGCGCATCGTCGCAGGGTGTCCCGGAGGAACGGCTGGGCATGTCGCACGAAGCCGACTTCCGCCAGCCTCAAACCGGCCTGCTCCCAGACCAGGCGCATCAGGCGGTAGGAGTCGGCGCGGGTGGCGGGGTCGCCCTGGCCGTCGGCGACGAGCAGGAGTCCGGCCTGCGCGGGCAAGGCCCTCCGATCCTCCAGCGCCTTCAGAATCTGGGCGACGAAACAGTCGACGAGTAGGGGGTGCGTGGGATCGACCGTATCATGGTGGATCGAGACGCCGGGGTGCCGGCGGCGTGCGGCTCCGACCTCCTCGCCCAGCATCGTCCGCTGCCAGATGTTCAGGTCGAAGGCCGTCGGCAGCACGAAGAGGAGCGAGGACTCGTCGCCGACGGATCGGTCGATCGCCCGGCCGAGTCGGCGCTCGCCCGGGTCATCCGTCGATCGGGCCGGCAGGCAGGCGAGATCGACCCGGGCGGGCACGCCGAGGATACGTTCCGCGAACGCACGGAGGCTCGCGGCCTGGGTTTCCATGGACTCCCAGGCCGCCTCTCCCGGCGAGATATCGGTTACGAGGATGATCATCGGATTCGCCACGTCACGCCCGGTCAAATCTTCAGCCGACCGCCAATACGGCCGTGCTTGGCCATGGTGCCGATCGCATCCATCATGAGCCGGACACCCATCAACGACGTCACATCCGAGATGTCGTACGGCGGCGACACCTCGCAGACTTCCATGGCGACGATCCCTTCCTGCGCGATGCCGTTGACGAGCTTGAGCGCTTCGCGGGGGAGGAGTCCGCCCGGCTCGGGCCAGCCCGTCCCGGGCACGAATCCCGCGTCGAGCGAGTCGATGTCGAACGACAGGTAGACGGCGCTCGCCCCCTTCCACGCGACCTCCAGGGCGATCTCCAGGGTCTTGTCGATCCCGATCTTCTCGATGTCGTTCACGGTCAGGATCGTCGTGCCGCGCTCGCGCCCCACCTTGACGCCGGCGCGGGGCACCTGCCAACCGCCGATCCCGAGCTGCACCAGGTTTGATGGCGGGCAATTCGGGATATTCGTGGCGTGGAACCACGGGCAGGTGTGCATGATCTCGTCCATGTCCTTCTCTTGGGTGTCGACGTGGCGGTCGATGTGGATGATTCCCACCTTACCGTCCACGCACTGGGCGACCCCGCGGGCGATGGGATAGCCGATCGAGTGGTCGCCGCCCATGATCATCGGCAGCGTGCCCTTCGAGAGGATGTGCGCGACGCCCTTGGTGATCTGGTCGTGGGCCTTGGTGATGTTGGACGGGCAGAAGATGTCCCCGACGTCGCACATGGCGAGCGTCTCGGAGAGGTCGATCCCATGCTCGAAGCTGTACTTCTGGTAAAGGGCCGAGATCTGCCGCATGCCCTGGGGCCCGAACCGCGTCCCCGTGCGGAACGTGCACCCGATATCGAACGGCGCCCCCACGAACGCGACGTCGTACTCGCCGACCTTGTTGACGTCCTCGATGTATGGCAACTTCAGGAATGTGTTGATGCCCGACCAGTGCGGCGAACTTCCCCGCTGGAAGCAACTGATCTCGGACTTGTCCTCGATCGAGTCGGCCGGCTCCAGCCCCAGCGCCTTGATGCGCTTCTTCTCCTTCTCCGCGTATGCCGAGGGGATGGCGGACTCCTCGAGCTGATCCTTCATCCCGTCGAACTTGCTCAGGTCGGGGAGGTCGCGAGAGTGCTCGCGACGTTTCGGAGCGTGCTTCTTATAGAACGACATGGCCTCTTTCCCCTGGTTGATGGAGACGACTGCGACGCGCGATTCGGTGGTGAAAGCCTGATGGTAAGGAGGTGCTCGCCGTTCTATGGACTGAACATCAGAACGACATACATGACGAAGACTGCCAGGTGAGCCACACCCTCGAGCAGCGTTGTGTGCGTCCCGGAGAATGTGAGGGCGGAGAGAACCAGCGTCAGCGCGAGCAAAATCACGTCGGACGGCTCGGCGCCCATGATGACGGTGTTCCCGGTCACGACCCCGATGCCGAGGATGATCGGGAAGATGATTCCCATGGCCGGCGCACACGACCCCAGGGCGAGGTTGACCGAACGCTGCGGTTGATTCGCGATCCCCGCCTTCACCGCCGAGATCATTTTCGGCGAGATGACGATTAGGGCGAGGATCACCCCGCCCAGCGCGGGGGGGGCCCCGAGTATCGAACTGCCGTAGTCAAGCAACGTAGTCAGATATTTCCCCATGAGCAGGATCGGGACGACGCTCGCGACGAGGATGAGCGAGAGCTTCCCGATCTTTCCCCGATCCGGCTTCGACTCCGGATCGTTGCCGACGGCCTCGGTTTCGCCGGGCCCGTCGGATTCCTCGAAGAAGTGCTTGTGCCGACCGATCTGAATGAGCAGGAGGGCGAAGTACATCGCCAGCGTGACGAGGATGATGCCGGCCGCCTGAATGGTCGTCACGCTCCCGTAAGGGGTCGCCTTCGTGTAATTGGGCAGGATGAACCCGAGCACGCTCAGCGTGATGACCACCGCGAGGAACGCGGAGGTGCCCTGGAAATTGTACGCCTGCTCGCGATGCCGCAACCCGCCCAGGAACAAGGCCAGGCCGCCGGCGAAGTTGATCATGATCATGTTGGCGCCGAACAGTGTGTCGCGCCCCATGGTCGCCCCGGAGTCGCTGGTCAGCATGGCGATGCCGACCAGCACGCCCTCGAGGCAGATGATCGTCAGCGTCAGGACGAGAGAGCCGAGGGGCTCTCCGAGGATTTCAGCAAGCGTATCGGCGACGTCGATGGCCCCGAAGGCGGTCCAGAGCATGGTCGCGAATAGCCAGAGGAACAGGACGGCCGCGGTGACGGTCGAAATCGGATCGCTGAGCCAGGCGCCGCCGAACAAGAGGAAGAGCGCGACGGTCGCCCAGGCAAAGCCGAGTCGTGCCAAGAGAGCCATGAATTCCTTCCTTCATCCGCACGTGCCTTCCGGCAGCCGCCTCAAACACGTCGACGATCCGGAGCGACCTTGGTCATGCTGGCGAGGCGGAAGATGTCGCCGATCTCGCACATGGCGAACGACTCGGGTAGACCGACCGAATGTTTGGGCGTGCATATTTTGACATGATGCCGATTTGCGTCGCTTCCTATGCGGCCCGAAGCGCGTCCCCGTGCGGAACGTACGTCGGATCTTCGCGACCTAGTGGCTCCGAGCGATCGACAGGGGCCTGAGGCTCGAACCTCGCCAGGAATGCGGCCTGCAGGTGCTCCGAATCGATCGGGACGGTATGCCCTGCGCTTCGGCATCACCGATCTATGCGTATTCCGCTGCCGAACCTGTCGAAGAATCTTAAAAAAAGCCAGCCCCCGATAACGTTGCCGAACCAGACGCCGCCGTAAGCTTATTTCTTGCAACGAGATACACAGTGGCACTGAGGGTGGTCGGCTATTTAGCGATTGAATCCAGAGAAGGGGTAGGCCCGTCGGGATGCGTGGGGCATACATATTCAAGGTTCGAACAGTCTGCCATGTGAGAAAAGTGCACCTTTTCCGGAGGCTCCGCTCGCTCGCGGGGTCGTTCTTGCCGATAGTCCCGATACAACCGCGCAAACGACGACCCCAGATTGGCCGGATTGCCCATATCGTACTCAGCCCGCGACATGGACCTCATTGGGAGGGACAAAGCCGGGCCAAAGGCCCACCGGAACCGGCGAGGATCTCATGATCTGTGTTGACTACTGCACGCGCAGATGGGTCTATCTCATGCCCGGCATTTTGGGCCTGCTCGTCCTATTACCAGGTCGTGCGGAGGCGCAGGGCCCTGGCCCCGTCATCATCCCCGGACTGCCCGGGACAGGCCTCCAGGCCGGAGCGAGGCCGATGCCGACCGCCTGGCCCTACACGGATCTTCCCGGCGGGAAAGCCCCGGCGCCGAGCGAGGCGGCCGAGGGCGAGCCGCCGGCTCCTTCGCCGTATGGCGTCACGGGGAATTGGTTCGGCGCACGCGACGCCCTGTTCGACGACGGAATCGATCTCCGCACGAACCTCTCGCAGTTCTACCAGGGCGTGACCAGCGGTGGCCTCCGCCAGGCCTTCCCCTATGGGCTGAAGTTCGACTACTGGGGGACCATCGAGTTCGAGAAGCTCATCGGCTGGGAGGGCCTGTTCGTCAACCTCCACGGGGAAAGTCGTTTCGGACAGAGCGTCAATCCATATGTCGGCTCCTTGATTCCGGCCAACTTCGCAATGGAGTTCCCCAAGCCGACGGGGAGCGCCTCGGCTCTGACCAACGTGCAGATCGAGCAGTTCCTCGGGCCCGATTTCGTCGTGACCTTCGGCAAGCTCAACGCCGCCGACGGCGTCAACATCCATCCGTTCCTCGGCGGCAACGGCATCAATCGCTTCATGAATGAGGCCTTCGTTCTGAGTCCGATCTACGGCCGCACGATCCCGTACTCGACCCCTAGCGCCGGCTTCAGCTACCTTCGGGATTTCGACCCCGTCTTCACCTTCCTCGTGCTCGACACGAGCGGCCGTCCCGATACCAGTGGCGTCGGACATATGTTCAGTAATGGCATGACCCTCTTCGGCCATCTCCGCGTGCCGGTGACGCCGTTCGGCCTGCCCGGCCACCAATCGCTGGAGGGGACCTATGCGAGCGGCCGGTTCAGCCCGCTCACTCCGGACGACTATGTCATCCTTGGCCAGCCGGGGATTCCTGGAATCCGACGGTCCGGCTCATGGGTCGTCACCTACGGCTTCGACCAATTCCTCGTCGTCGATGACGAGGACCCGACCAAGGGTTGGGGTATTTTCGGGAACATCAGCCTCGCCGACGGGGCCACCAACCCGGTTCGCTGGTTCCTGAACCTCGGGGCCGGCGGCGTCAGTCCGCTGCCCGGGCGGTCGGCGGACTCGTGGGGTGTGGGCTATTACTACCTGGGGACCAGCAGTGTCCTCCGGCAGGCCCTCGGGCCGGTCGCGCCGAGCGGCAACGAGCAGGGCTTCGAGCTGTATTACAACGCCGCGATCACCCGCTGGTTTACCCTGGCGGCCGATATCCAGGCGGTTGACCCGGCGCTATTCGAGGCCCGATCGGCGTTCCTGTTCGGCCTGAGAGCGAAGATGGACTTCTAAGCAGTTGGACTCCGTTTCTCTATATAATTCTGTATGATCCGCACCAATCTCGACGACGACATCCGTAAAGAACTCCAGGCCTTGCGGTGGAAACCGCTGCCGCCCAAGGTCCGCGACCGCCTTGAAATGGTCTTCATGAGTCATTTGTTTTTACCGTAGCCGATTTTCCGCCACGACCCGGGATCTCTTTGGTATCGGTATCTATGGGATGCGGATCTATGTCCTGATGTACAAACGGGATAGGTCGTGCGGGAGATCTGGAGACGTCGCTCCTGGAATACCCCGAAGCCCAAGCGCTCCTGGCTGACGCCACTGTTTCCGCCGATATCGTCCCAGATTCTTGCATGGTAATCTCGGAAGAGTTTTTCTCAGGCAACCGTAGGCCCGACGATTCCACGACGCATCGGGCTGGCGAGGAATACATGCATCAATCGGGTGTTACCAGAGATTAGTGGGTGCCGTAGCAATGAGCGAGGTGGTCCGTATTCTCACGAAAATCGAGCAGGGCGACCGCCAGGCGGCCGAGCAATTGCTCCCTATCGTTTACGACGAGCTTCGCCGACTGGCGGCTCGGAAGCTGGCGCGTGAGTCGCCGGGCCACTCACTCCAGGCGACAGCCTTGGTGCACGAGGCCTATATACGGCTGGTCGACACCGCCCAGGATCGCAAGTGGGACGGCCAGGGCCACTTCTTCGCCGCCGCAGCCCGTGCGATGCGGCGCATTCTGGTCGAGGCCGCCCGGCGCAAGGCCAGCCGAAAACGAGGCGGAGGCCTTCGGCGGACCGATCTCACCGATCTCGCCGACGTGCCCGCCCTCGGCCCGGACGAGAACCTCCTCGCCCTCGATGAGGCACTGAATCGGCTGACGGCCGAAGACCCGGTAGCCGCCCAGGTCGTCGAACTCCGCCAGTTCGCCGGCCTGGGGCATGAGGATATCGCGGCCACCCTGGGAATCACGGTCTACCTCGCTCGCCAGAAATGGACGTACGCCCGTGCCTGGCTCGGCGAAATCCTCGGTGGTTGATCCGTTTGTTCAGGATTGACGACGACACGACCGTTCAAGGCGCGTCGAAACCCAGGCTCAAGCCGAGGATCACCCCGTGCCGCTCGACTCCGTCCGTGTTCAAGCCGTGTTCCTGGCTGCCGTCGGATGCCGCGACTTCGCGACTCGTGCCGCCGTCCTGGAGCGAGAGTGCTCATCGGACGCGGAGTTGCGAGCGCGGGTAGAGGCGCTCTTGAGGGCCAACGACGAGCCCAACAGTCTCCTCGATCATCCCATCGTCGGGCCCGTCGTGAATGGTCGCGTGTCTCTCGCGAGCCCCTGCGAAGGCAGGCCCGAGGGACCGGGGGCCGAATCACACAGGGACGACCCCACGATTGATCGCACGTCCGACCCCGAGGAGGTCGGTCATGTCTCGGGGGGCGATCCCTCCAAGGTCGGGCGCTACCTGATCCTCCGTCGCCTGGGCCAGGGCGAGTTCGGGCGGGTCTATCTCGGTCGCGACAACGATCTCGATCGCCCGGTCGCTATCAAGATTCCGAACCCCGAGAGGATCACCCGCCCCGAGGATCAGCAGACGTTCCTTGTCGAAGCCCGGATCCTCGCCAGGCTCGATCATCCCAATATTGTGCCGGTTTTCGACGTGGGCAGCACCGAGGACGGACTCTGCTTCGTCGTCTCGAAGCTGGTAGAAGGCAGCGATCTGGCGATCAGGATCGAACGGGCTCGGCCATCATTGCGCGATTCGGCGCAACTGGTCGCGACGATCGCCGATGCACTCCATTATGCCCACTCGCGAGGGCTGGTCCACCGCGACATCAAGCCCGCCAACATCCTGATCGACGCATCAGACAAACCCTGCCTGACCGATTTCGGACTTGCGCTCAATGACGATGACTTCGGCAAGGGAGCGAGACTGGTTGGCACGCCCTCCTACATGAGCCCCGAGCAGGCCAGGGGCGAAGGTCACCGGGTTGATCCGCGCTCCGACGTCTTTAGCCTGGGCGTTGTCCTCTACGAGTTGCTGACGGGGGACAAGCCCTTCCGAGGCGATTCTCTCCTGGAACTCATCGCGGCGATCACCTTTGCCGAGCCCCCCCCGCCTCAGCAGGCTGACCGGTCTATCCCCGAGGAACTGGCTCGGATCTGCCTGAAGGCCCTCTCGAAGCGTGCATCGGAGCGATACGATACGGCAGAGGAGATGGCGGAAGAACTTCGCGTGTTCCTCCATGCTGCAGGGGGCACGGCCTCGCTGTCCGATTCAGATGACGTTGCCGCCCCGTCCACACTCCCCCTCGGCCGATCGCGGACCGATCTTCGACGTCATCCGTTCGTCCCGAAAGGGCTGCGGTCCTTCGACGAGGAAGATGCCGACTTCTTCCTCGAATTGCTCCCCGGAGCCCGCGATCAGCATGGATTGCCCGATAGCGTCGGCTTCTGGAAGCGAACGATCGAGCAGACCAACCCCGACCTGACCTTCAGGGTCGGGCTCATCTACGGCCCCTCGGGTTGCGGCAAGTCATCGCTGGTCAAGGCGGGGATTCTACCGCGTCTCGGCGGACATGTCCTGCCGGTCTATATCGAGTCGACCCCCGACGAAACCGAGCCCCGATTGCTCCAAGGCGTGTTGAGAGCGTGTCCGGGACTGCCCCGGGAATCCGACCTCGTCGCTTCGCTGACGAGCTTGCGGAGGGGACGCGTCATGCCCCATGGGCAAAAGGTGTTGCTGATCCTGGACCAGTTCGAGCAGTGGCTGTTCGCCAGGCGCAGCGAAAACACGGAGCTCATGACCGCCCTTCGTCAGTGCGACGGCGAACGTCTCCAAGCGATCGTGACGGTGCGGGATGATTTTTGGATGGCGGCATCGCGGTTCATGAGGGGCCTGGAGATCCCTCTCGTCGAAGGGGAGAACGCGATGGCCGTCGATCTATTCGACCTCGATCACGCCCGCAAGGTCCTCGCGGCGTTCGGCCAAGCCTGCGGCAGACTTCCCCGGGTCGCGTCGGATTTGACTCGCGCGCATGAGGTTTTCCTTGATGAGGCCGTGACCGCGCTGGCCCAGCAGGACGAGGTCATACCCGTACGCCTGACACTCTTTGCGCAGATCATGAAGGACAGGGATTGGAGTCCGGCCGCGCTCCTGGAGATGGGCGGCTTGAGAGGCGTGGGCATCAGGTTTCTGGAAGAGTCGTTCGACTACCCAACGGCACCCCCGAAGCAACGCCTCCACCGAGATGCTGCCCAGGCCGTGCTGAAAGCCCTGCTGCCGGAGAACGGCGCCGACATTAAGGCCAGAATGAGGTCTTATCAAGAATTGTTTGAAATTTCGGAGTGCCTCGATCGGGTCCGAGACTTCGATGACCTGATCCGCATCCTCGACAAGGAACTCCATCTGATCGCACCGGTCGACCCCGTCGGTTCCACGATCGAGTCGCAGGTCGTGCCGCTTGATGGACGTTATTATCAGCTGAGCCATGATTATCTGGTACCTAAACTACGGTCCTGGTTGGCCCGCGAGAAACGTGGAACTCCACGGGAAAGGGTGGTGCTGCGGCTGGCGGAACTCGCGTCACTCTGGAACATCAGGAGGGAGGACCGTAATCTCCCAAACGCGGCCGAGTGGATCTACATCAGGCTGTTGACGAAACCCAGGAGCTGGACCGAGACCGAACGCCGGATGTTGATGCGTGCAGAGCGCGTTCATGGGCGGAGGCTAATGGGCGCCGCCGCGCTGACCGCCTTGATCGTTTGGGCAGCGATCGAGGGATTCGGCTCTTTGTGCGCTTCGGCACTCGTGGAGTCGCTCCAGAAAGCGGCCACATCGGAGGCTCCGACGATCATCGCGCAGCTCTCCCCCTACCGCCGCTGGGCTGATCTCCGCTTGTTGCACGTGATCGCGAAGAGCGACGAACGGAGTCGGGAACGTCTTAACGCCAGCCTCGCTCTCCTCCCGGTCGATGTGACCCAGGTGGATTATCTCTACAATCGCCTGCTGTCAGCATCGCCCGGCCAATTCCGGGTGCTGCGCGACGCGCTCGAAGCCCATCGATCTCCGCTGATCCCTCGGCTCTGGAGCGTGCTGGAACAAGCGGATCCGGGCGAGGAGAGGCTGCTGCCGTCGGCTGGAGCCCTGGCGGAATATGACCCGCGGAGCCGTCGGTGGAGCGCCGTTGGAGAAAAGTTGGCACAGACGCTCGTCTCTGTCAATGCGATCAACCTCGGGCAATGGATCGACGTCTTGCGCCCCGTTCGGACCGAACTACTCGATCCAATCACCAAGGTCTTGCAGGACAAGCGGCGGTCGGAATCGGAACGAACGCTGGCGATGGGCATCCTGGTAGACTTTGCGAGTGACGATCCTGCTCGGCTCGCGGAGCTGGTCATGGTCGCTGATTTGAAAACGTTTCCGACTATTTTCCCTGCCATCGAAAACTGGGCCGAAAGGGTCAGCTCCGTCTTCAGGGCCGAGCTCGCCAAAAAGGTGACAGCGTCCTGGGACGACACGCCTCTGGACCCGAATTGGACGCGCGCGCCCGAGACGCTTGTAAACCGGATCGAACTGGCGCACGGGATGGTCACGCAGGAGTTCGCTTTCTGCCAGACAATGCCACTGACGGAATTTCTCGCGACCGCCGACGGGCTGCGCGGCTCGGGATTCCGACCCGTGAGGATACGTCCATTCCGCGATGTTGGCATGACTCGAGTGGCGGCGGTATGGGCACGAGATGGGCGAACGTGGCGAGCCTCATCGGCCCTGACCATCGACGAGTTACGTCGATGCGATCACCGGAACCGGATAGATGGTTTCCTTCCTGTCGACGTTGCGGGGTACGAGGTGATCGAGGAATCCGGCAAGCCGGCTGAACACTATTCCGCCGTGTGGGTCGAGAAATCCGGCGATGACGATGCCTGGATGCACATTGCGTCGAACGCCGCCAAGTTGAAGGTGGTTCAGAACCAATGCGAAGAGGCAGGGTTGGTTCCACGAACCCTGCATGCCATGATCGGAAGAGAAGGCCACATGGCGTTCGTTGGCGTCTGGGGGCAACCCTCGCGCGCAGGCGTCGAGGGTTGGACCTGTCATGAACAGTCCGTGGAGGACTTCCAGCAGACCCGAGTCGGCCTCGGCGAACAGGCGCTCGTCGACGTGGCGGCCTGCGCGACTCGCGCCGGCGATGCCCCCGTTCGCTACTCGACGGTGTGGAGCAGCGATTGGCGGTTCGAGGCGGCGTTGATCAATGGCACGGACCCCGTAGCCCACCGACGCGAATGCAAGGAGAAAATCGACCAGGGTTTCCGCCCCGTGGCATGGTCGGTATGCCGGTCTGAGACCGACGATCGGCTCATGACCGCCTCGGTCTGGCACCGACCCGTGATCACGGACGAGGCCAAGGACAGGCTTGCGGAACGTCAAGCGCGTGCCGCGGTGGCGCTCGTGCGTCTGGGGAAATCCGCCGAGATCCTGCCTTTACTCCAGCACAGCGCTGACCCGCGGTTACGCAGTTTCATTATCAACTGGCTCTTCCCATCGGGAGTCGATCGGCAGTGGATCGTCGCTGAGCTCGACCGGTCCGCCCCAGCCGTCACGTCGTCTTGCACCCGAATGCGCGTTTCGACGGATACTATCCTGTTCCATCCCGCGACCTCGCGACGGCGGGCTCTAATCCTGGCGCTCGGGACGATCGGGACGGAAGTGCTACCTTCGGGCGAGAGGGAGTTGCTGATCGCCAAGCTGCTCAAACTCTATCGCGAGGACCCCGATGCGGGCATTCACGGGGCGGCGGAATGGACGCTTCGGCGATGGAATCAACGGGAGAAGCTCAAGGCGCTCGATGCCGAGTTGATGAAGTCCAAGGATTGGGGTGACCAGCGGTGGTACATCAATGGAGAGGGGCAAATGTTCTCCATAATCGACGGGCCGCTCGAGTTTCGCTTGGGGGCGCCGCCGGCTGAAACAGAACGTATCCCCGGGAAGGAACCCCTCCGCCAAGCGCGGATCACGCACAGTTTCGCCATCGCCTCCAAGGAGGTCTCGGTCGAGCAGTTCCAGCGATTCTTGAAACTCGCCGGCATCACGATCGGCCGCTACCATGCCTCTCCCAGCTTCCTCGCCCGATACACCCCTGAACGCGAGGGGCCCTGGGTCGATCCCGATTGGTACATGGCGGCCCACTACTGCAATTGGCTGAGCGAACAGGAAGGCCTTCCGAGGGAACAATGGTGCTACACCCCCAACGATGCCGGGGCTTACGGTGAGGGGATGTCAATCCCGGCCGACGTCGTCGGACGCACCGGCTACCGCCTTCCCACCGAAGCCGAATGGGAATTCGCCTGCCGCGCCGGTGCGATCACGAGCCGGTATTACGGACATTCGCCTCAACTGCTTCAGGCCTATGCCCGGTTTCAAGCCAACAGCGACGAGCATGCCTGGGAATGCGGCAGCCTAATGCCGAACGACCTTGGATTATTCGACATGCTGGGAAATGTGGTCGAATGGTGCCAGGACAGTCCCAACCATTCCATGGCCGGAGCAAAAGGAATTTATAGCTATGAAACAAGTGCGAGTGAGATCGTCGTCGAGAAGGAAACTCGCGTTCTCCGCGGTGGGACGTTCGTCAATCGCCCGGCGATCGTCCGCTCGGCATATCGTCTCTGGGACGCCCCTTCGGGCCGATACACCCTCAATGGCTTTCGCCCCTGCAGGACAATCCACTGAGTCAGGTCATTACGAGGAAGGGCTTGGTTCCCTGGCTTGGGTCTGACGCAGGTCGATCTTCCGAAGGACCTGAATGCTCCTCCCGGGATCGGAGGCGTTGTCGGGGACATGTCTCAGCTAAATACAACAGCTCACTCCCGGTTCAGGCTTCGTAGCCGTTCACAGGGTGGGAAGGCTTAGAACAAGGGGTTTCTGAGGGATTGATGATGCGAAACCAATCATCAAATGGGTCTGCACCTTCTCAACCTCCTTGTTTTCAAGGGCTTTCGGGGAGTAAACGCTCGTGCTCTGGCGAACGCATAATCTATGCATGGCAAACAAAGCAAACAACTCAAATTCGACAATAGTACATAAGTTGAAACACAAGCATAATTGCACCAAACGTCGCCGGAGCGTCGGGGGCTGACTGTCGCTCCGAATTCTTCAGGAGCCGAGAGACGCGTTTGACCCACGGAAACGCCTCGCGCACCGGCGGCCACAACGCCGCCGTCTCCTCCAAGCCACGCCGAAGCGCGGATGGGGTGTCACCGAATGATTTGTGTCTATAATGATAATCATTATGATGGCCGACCGCCGAGGACTTAGCGTCGCGCCATTGCTGGATCCTCGTTTGGAAAACTGCTATCAGGATCAATGCCGTGCCAGCAAGAATCGCTCACTAGGGCACAAGGCTCACAGTGACCTCCAGGTATTCGGAACTCCGTTATGTCCCAGGCCGATCGAGCCGCCTCTCAATAGTCATTCGACCCAATGATCTCGCCGCCGGCCCGCGTCGCGAGGGCCTGGTAGACATTCTTGTTGATCTGGTTCTTGAGGAAACGCACGGAGCCGTCGCCGAAGAGGAAATTGACGCCCCCTGGGTGGTAGCTCCAGTAGTCCTCGACGTGGGCCATCGGGTGGTTCGGCGTTCGGGGGCCGTTCTCGGTGCCGACGGGACCGAGGATCATCGTGAACGACTCCTCGGGGTCGGCCGCGAATTGGTCGGTCCCTCCCTCGAACAACGAGGTCTTGAAGAGGTAGCCGCCGATCGACCGGCCGGTCCAGGTCACGTAGCTGAGGTTGTGGCTCCGCTCGCCGACCATGAGGGTCTGGCTCGATCCGTCGATGAGGTTGGCGAAGCTAAGTCGGCTGTTCCGGTAGAACATTCCATCGCCTGCGCCGGGGGCTTCGCCGATCTCGCCCGTGCCGAACATACCGATATAATTACCCGAAGCCACCGTGTAGAGCGTGTTCGCGTTGGCCTCGTCCCGGACCGGGATCAGTTGCTGGGGGTTGTCTGACGGGCAGAGGTAAGAGTTGAAGCGGATGAACTGTGCTGTGTCGTTGGCGCGAGAGGTCATCGTCAGGGCGAAGTTGATCGCGTTGAAGACGGCCGTCTGCTCCATCTGTGGCAGGATCATGCTGGCCCAGCCCCAACCGGGGCCGATGTCGTCCTCCGCGGTTCCGGCGTCGCCGCTGTCCTTGTCCCAGAGGCTGGAATAGCCCGGCGGGAAAACGTCGTATGAAGACTGGTAGTTATGCAGGGCGAGGCCGATCTGCTTGAGATTGTTCGTGCATTGCATGCGTCGGGCGGCCTCGCGAGCCGCCTGCACGGCGGGCAGGAGTAGGGCGATCAGGACGCCGATGATGGAGATGACCACGAGCAACTCGATGAGCGTGAAGGCGCGGCGGTGCATGGGGGGGAAACTCCTCGCGGTCAAGACGTTCGGGATGGAATACCAGGGGCAACGAAACGGGCATGCGCGTGTCGTCGGCGTGGAGCGAGGCATCGGGAGCCCGGCCAACGAGGAGGCCGCACCCGTGTGCGACGCGGACGACCGGGAGCTGTGGTGGGCGAGCCCAACGAACTGATGCGCCCCTCGTCGCCCGACACGGCGCGATCGAGGAGATTGATTTACGTAACGCCCGGTCGAGGCGCGAATCGTCCCCGCAATGGCGCGTGGATCAGATCACAAGTCGACGGGCGAAGCGTTCGGATTTGCGTCAGCTCAAGCCGTTGGAGGGGCGCGCGGGGCCGACGAGCGGTCGAAGGGAGGCGGGAACGAGAAGGGGAGGTCATCGACCGGTTGGATCCGGAGCACGTCGAGGCTTGGGACGTGGACGGAGGAGCCGGTGATCTGACCCTGGGCGAAGAAGTGGCAGACCGGGCAGTCGTCGTGCGACGAGTCCGGTCGATCGGAAACGTCACCGCGTCCAGGGACGCCGGCTTTCACGTGACCGGCGCCCGGCAGCGCGTGCAGCGCTGGACCGGCGACGGTCACCGCCCCGTAGAGGGCGAGCAGCGAAGCCAACAGAAAGTGTCGGATTCGTCGTCGCGTCATGAAGCCAGGGTCGCAAAGGTTGGGCAGACGTGAAGAACAGATTAGCGAAACCTACGCGTAAGAATTGGATCGAGTTTTCTCCTCAGTGTCAAGTCAATCGAGGCCTCTCCGTTCTCATCCTCGCCGCTGTCCGGGGTCGGCTCGTTGGGCGACCGACCGAAGTCGGTGGCTAAGTTGTAGACGCGCGCGACGTAGGTGTTGACGGTTCTGGTCGAGAGGTTCTTGAGCTCCATGTCCTCGATCATCCGGCGGCGCAGCGGTGTCATGATGTGCTCCCGTGTTGAGGTGAAAGAGAGGGGGGAGCGTTCATCATGGACCGACGCGATGGGCGTCGGTACGATCGTTCGACCGGGAGCTGATCGTGGAGCGATCACGGGCGGGAATGGCGGCGGCCCGCGTCCGTGGCCGCAAGGGCGGGGCAGGCCGTAAAAGATGACCGCCGCCAAACTCCGGCTCGCGATGGTGTCGATGGGCAAGCGGGAGACGAAGGTGGGTGGGTTGGGAATCACCCGCCAGATGCTCTACCGGCAGGTGGGGCCGGACGGGACGATCCGACCGGACGGGCGGGAGCTGCTGCGGGCCAAACGGGCATATAAGGAGGCAGGACGATTTTCATGACGGCCGAACCGACGTCGATCACCCGCGCGGCCCTGGATCAACGGATTCGTTCCGAGGTGGCGGACCTGGATGGTGACGATCTGGCTTGGTGGTACGCGCACCGTGTCGAGCCGTTCGTCCTGCCTCGCTGGGGCCTCTCCCCGTACGCTGTGGCGATGAGCGGCGAAATCACCCTCGTGTTCTTCGACGATCGTGATGCCTTCGGAAGGTATGGTTCCGAGCCTTGGAAAGACAGTCTGGTCCTCTACGGGAATCTGGCCGATGCGGTGCGATGCCTGGCGACGAGGGATTCGATGAGCCGCGTCCTCACCGAAACCGCATCCCTCTTGCTTCGGCTCGGTATCTTTGAGCGAGGCGACTCTTGCACCAAGAGTTGTGCCATGCATGTCTTGGGGGCATTCGGACCCGACGCCGCCGTCGCCGTCCCCAAGCTGATCGAAATCATGAGTCAGGAGGCACGTACCGGCGGCTTGAAGGAAGAGGCGGTCGCGACGCTGTCCAAGATCGGACCGGGGGCCGCTGAAGCCGTGCCGAAACTGATCGAGATGGCGGAACTCGACACGGCGAACGCCAGGGGGTGGTGCCTCAAAGCCTTCGAGTCGATCGGGCCCGCGGCCGCCTCGGCAGTTCCGATGCTCATCGACCTGTTGCTGCGGCGGACGACTGTCGACCCTGACCCGTTTTACGTTCCGATGGCGGCGAATGCCCTGGGGAACATCGGGGCCATCGAAGCGCTTCCGGCTCTCTTGGAAGTGCTTCGGGAGACCGATGAACCGGATGTCGCCTGCGGAGTGGTCCAAGCCATAGGAAAGCTCGGTCCCGAGGCGGCCGAAGCGGGGCCATCGCTGATGGTTCTGGCCCTTGGTGAACCGGGGACGAACCGATTCCCCGAGGATGCCGACATCCGAGAGGCTGCACGCGAGGCACTCCATCGGATCGGAAAGCCGATGCCGATCGATCCTCCGGACCCGGCGTAACGCCGGTCTGGGCTTCAGGTTCTACCGCGGAGCGGTTTAGTCCAATCCCTTTTATTTCCCCCTAGGGCCGTGGTACAGTCCGGTCGATGAAAATGCACGCATGGAATCGGGGCGGTGGGTCCAAAGTGGAGGGCAGAAGCATGCTAAGGGGCCGGAGACAGTTCACCCTGCAATGGTTGATGGTTTTGGTGGCAGCGTGCGGGTTCGAGGCATTCCTTTACAGGAGGAGTGCCAAGCAAAGTGCCGCGATGAATCTGGCAACTTCAATTACCGAAAATCCATATCTATATGGTTTTGGACGTATGATATTTTGGGTGATGTTTTGGGTGGTGTTCCGTCGCCTCCGTCCGGCGATTTCGGTTGCTACCAATCAAGGAGATCATGTGTCGGATCGCGGAGGGGCTAATGCCTAACGAGCTGGTTAAAGTGGAAACGGTCGGCGTACCTGCCGCTAGCGGTTTGGCTGCGTTGCCGTCGCTAGTCGAGCATGCCGGGCCTGCGGCACGCTTCGCGTGGGATGAGTTCTTCTACGCAGAGCACCACAACCCGCACACGCAAAAAGCCTACATGCGGG
>Ga0153954_1000926_pt1 | contig 18535 bp, 12 predicted proteins | sample TSFL038MetaG_FD_102277 | JGI IMG/M metagenome (GOLD analysis project Ga0153954, IMG submission 102277) | Attine ant fungus gardens microbial communities from Florida, USA - TSFL038 MetaG | ecosystem: Host-associated > Fungi > Mycelium > Unclassified | place: USA: Florida, Wekiwa Springs State... | reverse complement strand
TCCGCCAAGTGGCTTTCCCGTAGGGTGGGCACTGCCCACCAATCTCGTGGCTTCGACCAGGGTTTAATCCCTGGTGGGCAATGCCCACCCTACAAGAAGGAGACTTGCCGGATGATCCACTAAACTTTTTCACAATAAATAGCTGACAGGCGAACTCAGACTGAAACGATTTCCTGTTCACTCATCAAGTGGCGATTCACGCCAAAAAAAAAGGGAGGGGAGGGGGAAGCCTAAATCGTTCAGCAGAGTAACGAGTCCAAGTGCGATTGGGCCGATCATGGCGTTCGAGTTCTCGGCCCGCCGCATCCGTGAGACTGCCACTCCTCGACAGAACCGGTGGCCTGCTATCGCTCTCCATTCGCGGCCGCTCGGACAGGCTTTCCGAGCAACTTGGGAAGATACTCCCTCGCAGCATCCCCAAGCAGGTCCCGATGCATCCGCATTGAGTCATTGAAGAAATCGAGTCCGACCTGAGTATCCACAAGAGCGGTACCGAGCAAGCTCAGCGCATCGGACTCGTTGAAGAGCGCCTCGGTGTAGACGATCCGTCGGCTTTCCCCTGGCTCTCCGAGCAGGCGAGCAAAGTACTGAACAGCGGCATTGTCCTTACGGGGCAACTGAGGTCCCATGACCAATACGGTCAGCCGGTCCCATTCCGTGGCCGGCATCCCCTCCCTCCAGTTGCTGATATGGCGATGGAGTGAATCGAGGTATGCGCGAGTCGCATCGTCGACGTTGGCCAGGACGAGGGGAGTCATCTGCCGGGTGAAGGCGAGGCGAACGTCGCGATCGCACGCGCGAGACTCGATCACGGTGTCGATCAATTTGAGGCCCGCCGCGATGATCTTCATCTGCCTGTCGGCTTGTTCACGCTCGAGACCCAGCTTTGCGACCCGTTCCCGAGCGGCATCGATCAGCCCTCGGTATTTTGAAAGCTCGACAAGGTCCCCGTCCTCGATCCGGCCTTTGTTGGGGAGAGAGGCGAGCATGACGTCAAGGGCGAGCGGTATGTGACACACCGACTTGAGATTATGGTAAATCTCGGGAACGACCCGGACTTCGTCTCGCTTAGTCCCGACTCTGAGAACGAGGTTATCCCCTTCGACGAGGATAATGGGGCCTGACTGCGAGAGTGCGAACTCCTTGGCTCGGCGGTACATCGAGCGCGAAGCCCCATTCAGTTCAAGCAGGGGATCGGGCGAGGCCGTCTCCTGGGACTTCACCGTGGGAGACGGGACCGGCGAGGGGGGCGCTGCGGCCGAGATGATCCCAAGAATGATGAGCGGGATCGAACATACGACCGCACGGAATGTCCATCGCTTCAGCATAACGTCTTTGCGCTTCGTAGAATCCACTGGATCTTCCTGGAAATTAGGTAGAGGGAGGACCGCCGTTCGATCGGCGCCTCATACTAAGACCACCGCCAACGCCACCACCGAGGCTAACAACACCCACCACAAGTGGGATCCAATACCAGCGAGCCAGAAGCCGAGGCCTCTCATACGTCGGTTCCGGTTCACCCGGCACGTTCACCTTAGGACCGGGCAAGAACCGATCGAGGGAGAACTCCGGTTCAGGGGTCGGCCCGAAGTCTCGCTGCTCGACTTTGAAATGCTCCTCGAACCGCGATCCCTCGGCCGACGTGTGGACGATATCAAAATTCCGAAGCACGGCTACGCCGTCATGGTCGTCGTACGTCGCCTCCCCGTGCTGCGTTCGACCCGAATCCGCCTCGTACCGATACGACTTAAGGGCCAAGCCGTTATTGGCTGCCAGGACAAAGTCATACGCACGATACCCGTAGGCTTCAACCTTAAGCGGGGCACGAGATTCGAGGCGAACCCTGATACAGGGTTCCCCGGATTGCGTGATTGGCTCGAGAACCACCACCTGCAAATCTAAGCGAAAACCAGAGTCTTGCAAGTAATTATGGAAACTTACCAACACGGCCCCCATCGTTACGTAACCCGGATCGATCAGGTCGATCAAATGGCCGATTTTGCGATACCTTCGCTCGGGACTGTCTTGCGAGTCGACTTCGAGCTCCCACGGATTCTGTGCGTGAGCTCGGAAGGCCTGGACGGAGACTGTCGGGGAGGCCAACCTGGCGACCTCGCGTCCTCGAACGCTGACGACAACGGATTGAAACTCTCCCGAACGAGTCCGTCGTACTTCTTCATGAGGAGGAAGGCTTGTTTCTGGCTGGGGCCTGGAATACACGCGGTCCGTGACGACCGTCCACCTGGCGTTATCGTAGGGAGCAAGCAAGCGATCCGCCCCTTGAAAATACGCTGAGAGGAATGACTTCCACGCGTCGGGTTTGACATTCGGCCCTAACTTGAGCCGTTCAAGCCAGGGTCGAGTATGCGGAGCCATCCGGACGAACCGAACCGGGGCATCTCCAATGACAAGTTGCCTCGTATCATCCCACATGGATTTTTCGAGCTGGTCCAGGCTCATCCCCAGGATACGCTGGCAATCTTCGGGAAACGTCTCGTACTGGGTGGTCGTATAAAGCTTCAAGAACTTTTCCGGCCCGAACTTGCGGAGAAGGTAATTCACGAGCACAGCCCCCTGGGAGTAAACGGGGCCGTCATGGAACCAGTACCACGCCGGGCTGCTCAGTTCTCGAAGCGTGAGCGACCTGCCGGCGGAATAGTCACTCCAAGCCGAGGCCGCCAATTCTTCGGGTGCCATGCCTTGGTTGGCCTCGGCCCACCCTTCAACCAGGAGCGCAGGGGGATCGCTTTGGGGCAGGTAGAGACTCGTGATCGCGCAATGAGCGGCTTCATGTTGATCCAGTCGATCCAACCCTGCACCATCAGCCTTCGCAGATTCCGACGAGCTCCCGGTGCAAAGGTCGAAAATGGCATACCCCGCCTTGCCAAACAGCGGCCCACGAACCCAGCGGATCCGCCCCCTGACAGCGCGACCGAGCCTCGCCTCGAGATGTTCGATGTGCCGATCCATGGCAGCGACTTGCTCTCGGGCATCTCGGGAAGGCGCCGAGATCATGATGACCTTCCGCCCGACCGTCCGTTCGGGATAGCGAATTCTGGCTTCGAGATCCGTCAGCGAACCGAGAAGAGGAATCAGCAGGTTGATCGGCATGTCGATCCGCTCATGGCGACTGAAACCGGCATCCAAAGCGTAAATGACATGACCAGCGAACAACCAAAGCGGCGCACAGCCCAGCAAGAGACGACTTAAGGCTCGACCACGGTCTGACCCTCGGATGAGCCGGATCGTCGTCGCGGCGACGAGCCAGCCCCCCGCGACGGTCATGGTGACCAGAAGAAGCGTCACCGGCAGAAAAAAGGGATGCCAGTTCTCTCCGGCAACCATCGTAAATAACACACACAACAAACCGAGCCATGCGAGCCAGACGGCTAACAAGATACATGACAACATGATTCAACAATTCCTTGATCTCAAATACCGGTTTCGGACGTTCGGCTCCTCCTTCACATTCCTAATCCTAGCCAAACCCAATCAATCTCGCTTGATCCATGTCCGAGAATTTTCATTCTCTCAGGCGAAGAAAAGAAAACCTTGGTCGATCCGATTGTCAAGATGATCACTAACTTCAGTTTGTTACTTACAAGATGATTTAATCGAAAGTTGATATCCTCAGCTTGACAATGAAGATCTTCAGCGGGAACCTATCAGTTAATACAACAATCGGAACGCAGATGGATTCTCGACAGGAAATTCCCGACAACGAATCAATACGAAAGAGACCATGATCTTGCCAGAAAGGATCGTCGATGAAGAATCACCTATGGCGAGCGTCACTGATGCTCGGTCTCGGATTCGGGATCATGATTCCAGCCATGGCTGCGGACCGAACAGCGGAGCAGATCCTCGCCGATCTCGAGGCGATCAAACCGCCGGAGCACCCTCAGGGTAAAACTCGCGCAGATATCATTAAGTTCCTCGAGAAACGTCAACAGGCCGACATCCAAAAGGCCGACCTGATCCTCGAGCTTTACAAGAGTCACCCCGAACATCCACGAGTCGTCAAACTGCTACCGGAGCGGTGGATGACTCTGCTGCGACAGCAAGACAAGGGGCTCGAGAACGAGATCGACGAGGTCACGTCCCGCTTCAAGGACAAGTCGCTCAAGGTTGAAGGGGCCTTTATGAGAGCCGCTCTCGCCTTGTATTTCCCGCGAGGCGAGACTCCCAACACCACAAAAACGATCGTCGAGAATTTTATCAAGCTCGCGCCTAATGATGACCGATCCCCTCAATTCCTCGGCATGCTCGCCAAACGATCCAAGGACGATGCCGAGAGGATCGCTCTTGAGGATCGTGTCCTCAAGGAATTTCCCAACTCCCCAAACGCGCAGATGATCCTGGGTGAGCGCCACCAGCGCGCGGGCATCGGCAAGCCGTTCGAGCTCAACTTCACCGATGCCATTAGTGGATCCGAGGTCTCGATCAAGGGCCTGAAAGGGAAAGTCGTCGTCGTCGACTTCTGGGCGACCTGGTGCGGCCCCTGCGTCGCGGAAATGCCCAGGATGAAAGAACTCTACGCCAAGTACAAGGATCAAGGTGTCGAGATTATCGGCGTGAGCCTCGATCAGTCCAAGGAAGACGGCGGCCTCGACAGGCTCAAAGAGTTCGTTGCCGAAAACAAGATTACCTGGCCGCAATACTACCAAGGGCGAGGCTGGCATAGCGAATTTTCAAGGTCGTGGGGCATCAACTCGATCCCAAGCGTCTTCTTGGTCGACCCTGATGGCAAGCTCGCGGCCGTCGATGCCCGCGGCAAGCTCGAAGAACTGATTCCCGAACTCTTGAAAAAAGTGAAGGTTCCGGTCAACAGCAACTGAGTCGATGTTCCACCGTGCTCGTCGAGCGCGATCACAACCAAGGGCCCGGCGTCGTCCTCGAGGCGACCCGCGGCCCTTTTTCCATGCGCCTTCGCGGTCAAGCATCGGCGGACTCGACAAGAATTCCAACGGCCGAACTCCCTCGGACGCAGCCCTACCAAATAGGGACTACCCCAGAGCGTACGCGTGGCCTTGCGCGTAAAGTGGAATTCGCCACGGGGAAACGCCTGTTGCCTCCGCCCTTGGAACATGTGAACCTGGGACCCGACGCCAAGCCAGGATCAGCCCTCCCTTTCTCCTCACGGTGATCGAATCATGAAGCGAGCGAACATGGAGTCTCTTGGGGTCGCGCTGGCCTTGATTCTTGGAGGATCATGCTTGCCCTCGCAAGGCAGCGAGCGGGACCTACACGAGATGACTCGTCCCAGGCGAAATGGTGAGACGGCCGCGTTTCACGACCATGGGAAAACCGGATAACGCCATGGAAACTCTCGAGAGTTCGAAGCTGGAAACGACGGGCGAGCCAGTCGCCTCCGCTCAAGGGTTATCGCTCCGCGAGGTGCCATGGCGTTGGAGTGACGTACTCATCGCCTTCGCCCCGCTGGTCCTTGGGCGCATCGCCTCCGCGATCCTGGACCCGCGATGGTTTTCAGGGGGCCCGCGTTGGCTGTGGATACCATTGAACGTCGCCGGCTCGGCCTGGATGCTCGGTTATCCGCTTGCGATGGCCTATCGCCGCCAGGTGGAACGACCTCGACTTGCCCTGCTTCCGCGCCCACGCGCCCTGGTCGTGGAAGCTCTATGCGCTCTGCTCGCGATCCCGGTCATTTTGTTGGGTATCCTTGTAGTTGCCTGGCTCGTGACATATCTCACCGGTCGCCCCCCGGAACGCGGTTTTCCTCTGGAACCGATCGCTCGTTCTCCCCATCAATTCGAGAGACTGGCCCTACTCTTTTTCGCGATCACCGTGGCGCCTTTCGCGGAGGAGACCTTATTTCGCGGCCTGCTGTACAATGCGCTTCGCGAACGACTCCCTCGTTTCCTGGCCCTGCCCCTCCAGGCGATCGTCTTTGGGTTTATGCATCCCTTCAGTATCGCTCAATCCTCGATCGTGGCGATGTGCGGATTAGGTGTCGGTATCGTTTATGAATGGCGAAGAAAGCTGTTAACCCCCATCATCCTGCACTTCCTTTGGAATTTGAGGGCGATGACGATCATGATGGCGGCCATCGCAGCCTCCGAAAACGCGCCCAAGATCGGTGCGGGAGGCGAAGTTGCCGAAGGCGGCTGCGTGGTCCGCGTCCTCGCTCCGACTGGTCCCGCGGCCAATGCGGGTTTACGGATCGGAGATGTGATCGCCTCGGTGGATGACGAACCCGTGACCGATACCCGCAGCATTTCCGAGATCATCAGTCGGAAGCACGTTGGCGATCAGGTGACCATCGAGTTCCTGCGGAACGGAGAGTCCCATCGCATCGACGTCGTTTTGAAAAAGCAATCGGATATCATCAACGAAAAGATCGACCAACAATGACACCTCAAAATCACTTCTTGATTCGGCTAGCAGCATCGCCAAGCGCGACAAAGGTCTCGAACGTGTCCTCGATGGGGACCTTCGGATCTTCGGCGTGGTAGGTAGGGAGAGAGACCAGGCGTGCCGAACGATTACTGGAGAGATGGGTCTGGATCGCGTTCGCCACGTCAGCCGATAAGGTTGTCGCCCCATCGCGGTCGAGGTGTGACTGGTCGTAAAAGACGTTGGAAGGGTAGCCGGAGTGTCGGGCGTCGAGAACGACAAGGTTTTCGTATTTCGCGACGGATCGATGCAATAACCGCGTGTAACGATCATTGACCCCAGCTTGGTCCTTACGTTCCTCGATTTTGGGATGGTCGGGAGGAAGAACCCAGAACACCGGGACCTTGTGGTCGGATGCGAGCTTGAGAAAGCGATTGACGTAGGTCATGTTGCAAGGATTCCCGACTCTATCGGGAAGGAAAGCGCTTTTGATCCAGCCGTCGATGTCGTTGGTCATCCAGGGGGTCGGATTCTTCTCGAAGACCAGCGTGCCTTGATTCTTCCAACTATTTCGGCGGAACACGTCGAGCCGATCCGCGGACGAAGGTTGCTCGCCTCGTAGCCGAGCGGTGACCAACTGTCGCGTGTCCAGACGAAATCGCACCGAGGGCAGCAGACGCCCCATCATGACCCAGGCGAAAAAAGAGGCATCATGAGTCGTCCGGGCGAGGTCGAGGGCTTCGGAGACGGAAAGATACTCGGCCCAGCGGTAGGTATTCTCATCGAGTCCGTGACTCAGCAGTACGGGATAAAAATCGACCACGACGGCGGCCGGCGACGCCCCTGCCCTCAGCACCCGTTGCAGTTGGAAATAGCTCGTTGGCGCCTGGCCTCCACTGAACGCCAGGTTCATCGTTCGCAGCTTCAATCGATTCTCGAGAACCTTCGCCATCATCCCGTGCTTAACCTGGCTGTCCCCCAGGCAAAGAACCTGGCAGCTCTTCGAAGCCTTCATGGCGTCCCGACCGCAGGCCTTCCACATCCAGGCCTGCCCGGCTCCGAGTCCCGTTCCCCTACGGATGACGACCGTTTCGGTCATCACCACGAGTGCGAGCATGCCCAGAAGTCCCATGGGCAAGCGGCGACGAGCCAGTTCTCGACGGTTCTCTTTCATCGCTTTAGATTTACCTAATGATGGTCAGGAAAGAAGCGTCAGTGCTGGGCGCCTCCTGAAGAGCAGGCCCTGGCCTGCCGAGGCCGTTCGCAAGAGCTTCGGCAGGCCGAGGCCTGCCCTACGGGACCAATCCAGACATGGGATTCCGATGGGAAACTGGTCTGTTCTTTTCTGACTCTCAATAAAAAATCAACCAGCAATACCCCGCGGCGAGTTCCTGACCGCGGAGCGAGTCGTGTCTGGCTTCATCGTCGAAACCACCCTCACTACATGACGATTTTTCTATGTCTACCCTAATTTTGCGCAATCTCGCCAATACCCTCAAACCTGTCAACAGCAATCCGACTCCTTTACATCACCACTTCGACCACGGGCTTAGCACTCGTTGTGTACGCCAGGACTCCGGCTGCTTTTGTCGACACCGACACTTTTTCCTTCATCGCTCGATTAGGAACGACGAGAGCTCTCCTCATAAGAATGCACCATCCACAACAAACGTAAAAATATTCACAAATTTACCAATAAAATAAATTGTACTGTATCGGCCGATGATCGCTTGTGGACGGGCCTTGGCCTTTCGAGGCTCTCGCAAACGATCCCGACAGGCCAAGGCCTAGCCTCCGGAAACCCTTCACACGCCTGCCGAGGAGCTCGGCACCCCCTTGGCTCACGGGTTGCCTGAAACCATTGAGATGGCACCGGGTCATCAAAGATCGTGGCGAGTGTGTATGCCCCGCTGTTCAACGGCGACCTTCAATGCGAGGAGCCGTTTGCGAGTGTCCCAGGCGAAGACCAATGTCAAGATCGGCGTGAGCAGCCAAGACAACCGCTTCGGCCATGCCCGAAGGTGGTAGCCAAAGCTGACCTTTGTTCGCCCCGGCTCGACTTCTTCGAAACGCCAGGAGCCTGCAAAACTCTCGAGGAACCAAGGACCGCGTGTCATCTTCACGGCGGTAGTTCGCGGAGGATTGAACGAGACGTACTCCGTCTCCATTCCCCAACCACTCTTGGCAACGCAAAAGGCACGCGCCCCGATTTGCGCCTCGCGCCCCCCCTCGAGAAGTTCCGCGGAACGCAGAAAAGGGTCCCACTCGAGCCGACGATCGTAGTCCTGAGACAGTCGAAATAACTCGGGCGCGGAAGCGCCAATGATAACAGAATCCTCGAATTTCATCGTCGTGTGAGTCGTTCCGTGTTACGTTCTTATCAAACTCGGATAGGCCCGCTGATCGCCTCTCAAGAGACGTCCTGTCGCTCACTACCTCTCTTACTCTCGAATACATCATCCTAAAACAAAGGTCGTAGAACAATAATACAGAGGGATCGATCCTCGATACCGAGGAGAAAACGCCCGATGTACAAACACATGTTTTTTTTCATCAACCAATCAATCCAATAGGAGCCGTGTAAGGAACGTTTCACTCCGGAAATCAAACGGCAAGGACTCGTAGCCGTGTCAGCGGAACGATCCTTGATGGCGAAATCTCGGAGCGGGAATCCTTAGGCGTGGAGCCTGTTACGTCAGAGTCGTCATTGGTTCCGTTGACGCGACCGCCCATAATTAGGCAGCGAACACAAGAGAATCGTCGGTATGGGGTCGTCATGGGGGGAGAGTGGCTCGGACCATTCGAATAAGGAGTGGAGCATGCTTCGACGGTTCGGCTTGGTTGTGTGCTGGTTAGCCACCTGCGGGATCGCATTGGCCGGGTCCGAGGAGCGTCCAGACCGGATCCGGATTCTTTATGCTGGCAACCCGGGTTCGGACCGCGAGCGGGATTATGTCGGGTTCTTGAAGAAGACTTTCGCTCAGGTTGACACCGTCGACTATCGAGCGTTCCGCGAGAAGATGGCAGAGGGGCATGATGTCGTCATCTTTGATTGGACGTCCATCTATCCTCGCGACAAGGCTGGTCGGATGCTCGACCTTACTTCAACTAACAGTGATATGAATTATCCCGAGCCTCCGCCCCACCCGTCCTATGACTACTCTCGCCCGACGATCTTGATCGGCGGCCCCGGCGAGCGTGCAGTCCGACCGCTCCAATTGAAAATCGACTGGGGCTGCCTTTGCCTGAATCATCACGCCCACGGGATGAAGACGGAGCACCCGATCTTCAAAGAACCGTTTCCCGTAGACATTCGGCTTGAGGAGATCCCGACTCCGGAAGCATACAGGCTAACTTCCGACGGCAAGCCGGTCGGCCCAACAATCCAGGCCTGGCGAATCCAGACCCCTCGTTTCTACGACCCCGACCCGGGACTGGTCTCGCGGGGCGATGAGTTCGAGGAGGCCCCCGACGCGGAGGTGATCTCGTCGGGCCTCAACGGCAAAGGCCCGGAAATGGTCGCCCTTGGCCGCCATGGGAATTATTTCCTCTGGGGCTTTGCCTCGCCGCCAAGTGAGATGACGCCGGAGGCACGCAAATGCTTTCTCAACGTCGTCTGCTACATCCGGAAGTTCGACGGCCGGAAACCCGTAGTCCGCAAGCCCGATCAGGGGATCGTCACCCGCAAGCGGGTGCATCACTCGGCAGAATTCGCCAGGATCGTCCTCGACCCCGAAGGCCTCCGCAAATCGTACTCCGCGTATGCGAGCTACGCCCCCGAGCGATACAAGATGTTTCGGGACATGGAACTCCGCGTGTTCCGCAAACATTTTCCCGCCCAGCTTAACGACCGAGGGGCCTCCGACCCAAATGCGTATCTCGCATGGGTCAAGGCGAATGACCGCTGGCTGATCCCAGGAGCCTATGACGAAGACGACGGCATCCGCGCCATTGCCGTTGATGAGGACCTCAAAGCTCTCGGAATGGGAAATCGGGACATCGCAACCCTCGACGCCTGTGTCGCGATGCTGGTCGACGGCGACTCATCCGGACGGGCCCTCCGCGTCCTCAAACGGTACACCGGACGAGACTTCGCCGACGCCAAGGGTTGGAAGGCCTGGCTCGACGCCCACCGCGATCGCCTGGTTTTCACCGAGGTCGGAGGCTTTCGGTTCGTCGTCGCCGACTCGCCCGGGGAGACTCGGCCCGCGGACGACCAGCGGCTTCCCTTGAGCCCCCCTGGCCCGTCGCGAAAGTTGTTCGAGCCGGTCAAGCTCTCGGCCTCGGTCGAGCCGAGTGTAGCGTCCGCCGGCCAAGTGGTGACAGTCTTGTTCCGACTGGGGATTGCCCCGAGGTGGCATGTCGCTACGAAAGCCGGCACGGCTGGTCCTGAGGTGCCGCTCTCTCTCGAACTGGCGCTCCCCAACGGGCTCGAACCCGAGGGGGAGTGGACGCTGCCGAAACCCACCTTCGACGCCGAAGGCCACGGACGTTACGAGGGTAAGGTTGAGTTGCGCCACAAGGTCCGGGTCACCGCAGCCGCCCACGGCAAGACCGAGATCACTCCCTCGGCCTACTTTCAGGCGTGCGACCCGTCGTCCTGCCGGCCCGCCACGCTTAAATCCTTGCACGTCACCTTCGAGGTTGCCACCCCCTGAGAAGGAACCTGAACGCATCACGACCCAGCGAGGAGTGATGCACAGGGAAGTCAGCGAGGCTCGACCTGACTCGAGCGTTCGGGTTGCCAGTGCGGCCACATCGCCGCATGTCCCTTCGTAAGATGTGTGAGAGCAAATTCGGAACGATCCGCAAGCCGCAGGAGATAGATTTGCCGGACGCCGTCTCGTTTCGATCCATAGGCCAGCCATTGGCCGTCCCGCGAGGGTTGAGGGTGATAGTTCCACGTACCGGCCGGCGTCTGAGTCAAGCGCTTGCTCTGACCGTCGCGTGATGCCAGGAAGATTTCCACATTCGAGCCGATCTTTTGTGTGTAGAATACCGAATGCCCGTCGACGGACCAGACCGGGACATCGCTACTACCCCCGTGGAAGTCGGGGACGTCAAGGAAATCGACAACTCCCCGGTGGCCGCCCCGATCGGCAAGCTTGCGCAGGTTGTTGCCATCGGCTTGGACCACGTAGGGATGGCTATCGTAATGTTCCCCCGCGAGAAACAGGACGTGACTTCCGTCGGCCGACCACTGGGGACCGAAATTGAACGGCCGGCCCGTCTCGATCTTGCGGACGTTGGTCCCGTCCGCGTCGGCCAGGTACACTTGATAATTCTTGTGATAAGCGATGCGTTTGCCGTCGGGTGAGGCGCTGAAGCCGTAGGCGAATTCCTTCGAGTCTTTCGTGAGGTCTCGCTTGTTCTTCCCGTCACGATCCATCCGGAACGGGTGCGAGTTGCCATCAATCAGCGCCTGGAAACCGAGCTGCTTGGGATCTCCGGGCCAGAAAAAGAGCCCGGTGTTGTAAAAACTCACGCGGTCGACAGCCGTCAGATTCGTGGCATCTCCCCGGGCGAGGTCGACAAGGATCGTGTCATATCGCCAACCCTCCGCGTTGAAGCGGAACTCCCGATGCTCTTCCTCCCAGCGTCCATTCTCGGGACTCTCCCAACCACTCCCGACCACAGCCAAGCGCCCGTCCGGCGACCAGCCGGCAAATTGTGTCCAGGTGTTCGGTTGCCGACACAGCTCTTCGGCAATGGTTCTACGGTCGGTTCCGTCGGCTCGGATGACCGTCGCGCGCATCGTCACGTTATTCGCATGCCGGCCGCCCGGGAGGTTCGTCCTGAGCTCGGTATAGCCAAGGAAGATGTTCGACGGCGGTCCCTCCGCGCGCGATACGATGGGCGCCACGATTATCAGCAGGACGATCGTGAGCCAAAGGCAAGGCCCTTTACGATTTTGTAGGTCGCTTACCACAACGATCCCCCTGCTCCCGCAAGGTCCGTGCGACTCAAGGCCTCGCCAGAAGCTCGTTTACCTACAGCCAGAAAAGACATGCACAGTTTTCGTTCATCCCAATATGACATAACCAAAATCTATATCATTCTAGGTCCCCATAAACTTATTGCCCCTTCTTGAAGATGGCAAATTGAACGCGGCCGGTTTCCGTGACATGAAAGAAGGGAAGGCCCAGCGCAGAAAGATCGTCGAGTGTGGTGACTTCCCAACGTCCAGGCCGAATTAGGCGCTCGTCGATCAAGTCCCGAACGACGTTAACGAGCCGAGCAAAATCAGGACCCGTCAAGGTTGCATCGGGCTTGGGGATACCGATTCCACCACTCTCATGCTCCGCGAGCAAACCTCGCTCAAGCGCCGACTCGTGAACCGCTTCACTCAGTGAAGTCAAATTCCAATCAGGGTCGTCTGGTTGAGCAATCACGCTACACACGAGGGTCTTGAATACGGAGTATGCCATGGGCTGCAACAGAGCCACAGTCTCGCCCTCCCATCAAGAATGCACAAAAATCTACAATTTTTTCTGTTAAAACCGAATCGCCCGACCCAGCGTCAATACTTGCTTGACCCTATGGCTATTGTCAACCATGCAGGGGATAAAGCGGTGTGGACGTCGTCCGCTCGTGAAAACCAACGCAGGCCGAGCTCTGCCGTACAAGGTTGATATCAACCGAGCCTTTGTCTTATAACGCAAGAGCGGCTCAGCCTCGACGCCTCCGCGGCCGCACCGGCGGAATCACCGGTCGGCAAAGCGGAGGACGTTAAGGTGAGCCTACTCGACCCTCAAGAAAGCCAGGCTTGGTCCCGTTGCCGAGGTCCGATCAGCGCCCAGCTTGGACTGGCGCCTTGATCTCAGTGGCAGCCTTTTGGGATTCCCGCGGAGCCGCGCGACGGTACTCCGGAGTCTTGGGCGTTTTGTCAACGAGCTCGTTAGGACGACCTTCATGCTTGACGAGATCGAAGGCGTCATAGAGTTCGCCCGTGGCGGTCTTGGCCTGGTAGGTCAGACGATCACCGTCGATTTTGATGGTCTGGTAGAGTTGGGTGTCCTCTGCGGCCCGCTTCATCCAGTCTTCCTTGGTGAGGTCGTACATCTTCGGCCCGCTCACGCTGACGACGTAGACGGTGCCGCTCTCACCGTCGCGGACGCTGGCGCCGGTCGCGACGTTGTCATAGACCCGAAGGCCGCTACGAGCGTAGGTGTGGTCGTGACCTTGGAGGACGAGGTCCACCTTGTACTTGTCGAACACCGGCTGCCAGAGGTCGCGGACCTCCTTGTTGTCGCGATTCTTGGCGGCGGAGTAGACCGGGTGGTGAAACGTGACGATCGTCCAGCGGTTGGGATTCTTGCCCAGAGCCTCGTCGAGCCACGCCACCTGCTCTTGCCGACGTTCGTTGGAGTTGAGGCTGACGATCCGAGTGCCCTGGTAGTCAAGATAGTAGGCGGACTCTTTGAGGCCTTCGGGACCATTCTCGGGCAGAGTGAATTGCGTACGCCAATGGGCGGTGAGTTGCGCTTTGGGACCGAATTTTTCGAAGGCGGCCTGGGCGTTGAAAGGTTTGCCCGCAGCCTTCGCTTCCGCTTCGAGTTTGAGCCTGGCTTCAGCCCACGCCTTCGCCTGAGCATCAGTTAAGGCGTTGGGGCGTGCATATTCATGGTTCCCGGGCGTTGGGACGCTGGGCACCATGCCATTGACCCAACCGCCGGCCGCGTGCCACTCGCCCCATTCGCCATCGCTGCTGCCATGATTCACGAGGTCGCCGGCGTGCAGGATGAACTTGGCCTGGGGAGCGTCGGAATAAGCGCCTCGAATAACCCGCGACCAGAGCGACTTGATGTCGTTCTGCGCATCGCCGAAGTAGATGAACGAGAAGGGTTCGGGCTTATCGCTGCCGGTCCTGAAATGGAACCACTCGCTCCAGTTGACGCCGTCCCCGACCCGGTAAGCGTAGAGTGACGAGGGAGCGAGATCGGTGAAGACGGCCGAATGATAATGGGCGACTCCGAGGTCGGTCTCGAAGGGCTGCGTCTTGGCGTCGACCGACACGGCCTTCGCGATGAATTTTGGGGCCGCGCTGGCGGGAGCGATCTGAGCGAACGCCTTCTTCACCGTGGCGTCGGTCCGCCAGTTCACTGCCTGGGTTCGAGCGGTATCGCCGGACCAGGTCAGAATGATGCGGTCGGGAATCGCCGTGGGCCGGTGGGCCGTGGCGTCGGGAACCTTTGCGGGAGGGTGATCGTCACCGTCATGGGCAACCGCCGGAGCGGCCAACATCACGCCGCACAGCAGCGGGATCATCAGCGAAGTCAGTCGCAACGAATAGATCATTATCTGTACTTCCCTACAATCAATTGTGGTCAAGAGGTTTCCTACACCCAGGGGCAATCCTGCCCCGAAGCGTCACAGGAGGGCTGTTTCTGGGGCAATCCCGTCATTCCCTTTGCGTTGGTTCACGAAGAGCCGCCCGTCAGGATCACGAGCGAGGATCGCCAGTTGGACAGCATGGTTGTTCTCATCGACGTCGATCGCTTCGCCTAGAGAGGTAATCGCTTGGATAGCCCACTCTCAGGCCAGAGAGTGATCCTGTGGCTCGACGGAAGTCAAGAGGCCGGTTGAGTGGCGCTGGTGGCTTAACCCGTGGGCCAAGGCTAGCGCCACTAGTGGACAAACCACCGGTGCCACCCCATACGGCCATCGACATGGCATCGGTTGATGGTGCGTCCCACACAGAAATCCCAGGGATTTCACTCCGATCTACCGGGATTTCGTAGGCTATCCCATCGCAATCCGCTCTAGTCTACGACGAAGTTTGTTCCGTTACAGTGAGTGCCGACCGCTCGATACAAGTTCACATCCTCAAGAAGGAAAAACCATCGAACATCAGAAAGTCATGCACCCGCGATCAACTCTTTGTCGACCGGGCACCACCCACCAGAATTTCGGAAAACCCGGCAGCCGGTGCTCAGCCAACTCGGATCGTGAACCTCGCATCGTGGGAAAGTCTGGTGGGCGTGCCCACCCCACCAAGAGAGCCCCGTCTCATAACGTCGGGAGAAGATTCTTGCAGAATTCGCTCAACGTAGCGTGAATGCCATGCGAACGAATCATGAAATTCATTTGAATCACCAAGTCAGCATTTGTCATGGCTCCGTAACTCGAAACCGTTCAACGAGTAAGCACCGGGACACCGATAAAATCCCGGGTCCGTGGCTGCCAGAATTCAAGAAAAGCGTGGAGCGACCTGGCAGGACGGGGACGTCTGTGGATCGGCGGCGCACGTCCTCCGCCGCTCCGAACGGAAAAGGGCGGGAATCGAGCAAGGTCAAGTTCGCCGCCCACCCCTGGACTCGGCTTTGGCGGTGAGGGGATCTTCGGGCCAGGAATGTTTGGGGTAACGAGCGCGGAGGTCTTTGCGAACTTGGAAGTAGGTGGTTGCCCAGAAGCTGCGGAGGTCTTCGGTGATTTGCACCGGACGGTAATTGGGGCCGAGGAGATGAAGGAGAACCGGCACGCGGCCACCGGCAAGACGCGGGGTCTCGGTCCAGCCGAACAGTTCCTGAAGCCGGACGGCCAACGTGGGAGGTTTGCCCGGCTCGTAGGTGAGCCGAATGCGATTCCCGCTCGGGACGACTAAACCCTCAGGCGCTTGTTCATCCATCAATTGAGACTGCCGATGCGTGAGCCTCCCCTTGAAGAGTGGGACGAAGGAGGCATGCTCAAGCTCTTCAAGGGAGCGCTTGCCCACGCAGGCATCGGCCAAGATTTCGGCAAGGAACGCTGTGTCGAACTCGGGCCAATCGGCTTCGGGCTGCGCGCGTCGGAGGAGGTCGAGTCGCGCCAGCCAGGTCGTCGCCGCCTCGTCGCGTTCCAATAAAGTCGACGCGCGAGGGAGGAGCGCCTCGGCGAGGACACGCGAAGCCTCTTGCGGATCCACGGAAGCATTGCGGTCTTCGCGGAGGGTGAGGTCGCGGTACGAGACGGTCGTCAGGCCGACGACTCGCTGGCGTTCCTCGTCGAAAACGGGACGCCGCTCGCGTTTGAGTGCGTCCGGAAAGAGTTCCTCGAGCCATTCGACACGAAGGGCGCTGGCGAGTCGCACGCGGGCCTCGAGCGTGCCCCCACGGCGGTCCTCGCGAGGGTCGAGAGCCAGGAAGTACTCAGACTCGCGCACGACCGAATCAGGCTCGAGCCGCACACCACGTCCTCCGACCATGACGCCCGTGGTCTCGCGGCCTCGCCGACGAACAACACGGTCGGGGTAGGCGAGCAGCACCCAACGGAGCATCACCTCTTCGTCCGGCTCAACCGTCTGAGAATGGGTTGTGTCGATCGCGCGTCTCAGGTTGCGGAGAAGATCGTCGCGCACCTGAGCCACCCGACGCGCAGCGAAAGGGTCAATGCCTCGCGCACGAAGCTGAGGGCGAAAGCGGTCGTGCTCGGCTTCGGCCAAGAGATCGAGCCGGATCAGGAGATCGGAATTCCCGCGACGGCGGGACGACGGGCGCGGCGAGTCGGGACCCGAGAGGATCAGGTCCTTCTCCGAGAGTAATGCCGCCAGCGCCGCTCCTTCGACGGGAGATCCGGACTCGGCGGCGGCGAGGATCAGCCTTCCCAGGCGAGGGTGAACGGGAAGATCGAGAAGCGATTGGCCGAGCGAAGTGATCCGGGCTCCGGACTCGTCAAGGGCTCCGAGCATGATCAAGAGTCGCGCTGCGGCTTCCAGGCGAGCCGGAGCCGGCGGCTCGTACCAGGGGAAGCGAGAGAGGTCGGTATATCCCCAGGCGTGAAGGGCCAGTACCGTCGCGCAGAGATCAACGCAGGCGATCTCCGGGAGGTCGGACTCGCGGAGACCACGGTGCTCGCGCTCCGACCAAAGCCGAACGCAACGTCCAGGCGCGGTACGCCCCGCGCGGCCCGCTCGTTGAGTCGCCGAGGCGCGGCTGATCCGGCCCAGTTCGAGCCGGTCGAGACCACGCTGCGGATCCACGCTCGCGAACCGAGCCAGCCCCGTATCGATGACCGTTCGGACACCGTCGATCGTCAACGAGGTCTCGGCGATGTTCGTCGCCAGGATCACCTTTCGGCGCTCGCTGGGGCGAAGCGGCCGCTCCTGCTCCTCGGCCGAGAGTCTGCCATGAAGCGGCAATACGAGCAGATCCTCACGCTCCGCGAGCGGGGCGACCCGCGCAGCCGCGCGTCGGATCTCCTCGGCCCCGGGGAGAAAGACAAGCACGTCACCCGGATCCGCGGTGCTCGGACTCAGAGCCTCGGCAATGGCAGCCTCAACCGCTTCGGCCGACGAGGGGCGAGTGGCCGGGCGATAGACAACCTCAACGGGGTAGGACTTCCCTTCCGCCGTGACAATCGGACACCCTCCCAGGAATCGCGAAACCGGCTCGGCGTCCATCGTGGCCGACATCACGACCAACAGCAAATCAGCGCGGACGGTCTCTCGGACCTCCCGTAGCAAGGCCAGCGCAAGATCCGTGTGCAAACTGCGCTCGTGGAACTCATCGAGCACGACCGCCCCGACCCCTTCGAGAAAAGGGTCGGCGACGAGCTGTCGATTGAGGATCCCCTCGGTCATGACCCTGATCCGCGTCTCACGCCCAACCTTGCGCTCGAAGCGGACCTGGTAACCGACCTCCTCACCCAGACGCCAACCATTTTCGTCGGCGATCCGAGCCGCCGAGGCCCGAGCCGCCACTCGCCTCGGTTGCAGCATCACCAGCGAAGGATGCTCAGACGTGAGTAATTCCGAACGTGTGATCGCGACCGGAACCCGCGTCGTCTTCCCCGCACCGGGAGGAGCGACCAACACCAGAGCCCGATGCTCGCGAAGCCGCGCCACGATCTCCGGTAGCCAGGGGTCGATGGGGAGAGAAGTCATGGCCCAAGAGATCCCTCGAGAGTGGGCGCAACCTGACCAGTCCCAGACACCCTTCTCAAGGAAGACTACCGATATCAAGGAAAGAAGAAGGGAACAAGCAACACCCCGAAATTGCCAGGCGACCTGGACGAGAACATCCAGGCCGCCTCTATTCTGTACGTCGTGTCGATGAGAGCTCACCCAGGCAAGGAATCCCGACATCAAGACAAGCTAATTGGATAGTCGCGACCTCCAAGATTCCTCCTTGGCCCCCATCTGCTTGCTCTCACATTCAAGAGTCCTATCCGGATAGCGCCTTCTGTGGGTCGATTCGGAAGCTTA
>Ga0153954_1000925_pt1 | contig 18548 bp, 15 predicted proteins | sample TSFL038MetaG_FD_102277 | JGI IMG/M metagenome (GOLD analysis project Ga0153954, IMG submission 102277) | Attine ant fungus gardens microbial communities from Florida, USA - TSFL038 MetaG | ecosystem: Host-associated > Fungi > Mycelium > Unclassified | place: USA: Florida, Wekiwa Springs State... | reverse complement strand
GACGAATATCTGGAGGTGCTGGCCGAGAAGCTGTTGAAGGCGAACGTCGCCCATCTGCCGGTAATCTCGCGCCAGGACGAGACGCTGGTCGGCTATGTCGGCTGGAAGGACCTGATGCGGGTGCGGCTCAAGCTGCGCGCCGAGGAACAGGAGCGCTCGTCTTTCCTCGGGGGAATCCTGCGCCGACCGGCCAAGGCGGCTGAGGAGGGATGATCGCAGTCACGCCGCCGGAACGCGCCGTCGAAGCGGCGAACCGCTAAGCGTCCACGCCAACCGATCCGTGAGGGTGACGCTGGTCCCCGCGCCTATTGCTGCGCCGCACATAGTTGATCGTCGCTTGCGGCTTTTGTTGCTTCACCTTGAGCGCCGCGATCAAGGCGTCCTCCGCCGATACGGTCACAGTTCGCCGCTCGCCAGCGATGTTGATGCCAACTGTGAATTCGAGCGTCATGGCGCATCCCTTCAAAGGGCCGTTTTCACATCACGCAGCACAGTCGACTTGGGTCCGGCAAGATTGTCAAACCGTCGTCGAAGCCGGTTTGCGCGATCCATGAGGAGCGGCCGCTCCGGCGACAGCATCCGCGAACGACGGCGTTACGGTAGCTCTGCGAGGAATGCAGGTCGAGAGGCAGACGAGGCGACGGGATCGCCCCCCACCGTATCATTTCGCTCGTACTGCCATGGTAGAAGAAATCGCGCTTGCAAGGAGAAATCCCACGAGGTTTTCTTAGCCTGCTACTTTAATAGGGGACGTCCCTCATGGTTGTGGACGAAAGGACCGACTTTCGCGACATCGCGCGTGACGGCGGGACGGCGGTCAGTTACCGCGCCGGCGATTTCATCTTCCGCGAGGGTGACACCGCTGGGTTCATGTACATTGTGCTTAATGGATCAGTCGAGATGTCGACGAGGGACAAGGTCGTCGTGACGATCCCCGAGGGCAAGCCCTTCGGCATGTTGTCCTTGATCGATAAAAAGCCTCGGGCGAACTCCGCTCGCGCGAACGAGGATTGCGAGCTCGCGCTTCTTGACGAGCGGACCTTCCGTGTCATGGTCGAAGAGACGCCTGGTTTCCTCTGGTACGTGATCAATGAGTTCGCAGCGCGCCTTCGCGCAGCGCACGCTTTGTTGTAGCGGGGGCGGATCGATAGGCCTGCTCGCGGCGAGAGGTCGATCGGGACTTCCCGCCGGAATTTCTGCGCCATGAAAGCGGCAGCCGTGGAGTCCCCTTTCCCGCCGAGCGGGACGGGCCCTATCCCCTCTTCCCTCCCGCGATCTTGGCGATCTCGCGCAACACTTTCAGGGTCCCCGCCAGTCTGTCCTCAAGCTTTTCGAAATCGTCGCTGACAACAATGCGCATGTCGGGACGCACGTAGGCGCGCTCGCCCTGGGAGGCGACCCATTTGACCAGCGCGGTCGGATTCGCGAAGGACTTGTCGCGGAAGGCGAGCGTCAGACCTTTAGGGCCAGCCTCGAGCTTCTCGACATTGGCTCGCCGACACAGAGCCTTGATCTGCACGAGGCTCAACAGGAGGCCGACTTCGGCCGGCGGCGGGCCGAACCGGTCGACGATCTCGGCCCCCATGGCGTCGATCTCCTCTTCGTCCTCGAGAGCCGACAGCCGGCGATAGAGACCGAGGCGCGTCGGCAAATCGGAGATATAGGCTTCCGGAATTGTCACCGGCGCGCCGAGCTGGATGGTCGGCGACCACATGTCCTCGGCCGGCGCGTCCTCGCCTGACTTGATGCGCTCGACCGCCTCGCGCACCATCTGTTGATAGAGCTCGTAGCCGACCTCTTTGATGTGACCGGACTGCTCCTCGCCGAGAAGATTGCCGGCGCCGCGAAGATCGAGGTCGTGGCTCGCAAGCTGAAAACCGGCGCCCAGCGTGTCGAGCGATTGCAGGACGGCGAGCCGCTTCTCCGCCTGTGGGGTGATCTTCGCCTTGGCTGGCGTCGTGAAATAGGCGTAAGCGCGAATTTTCGACCGGCCGACGCGCCCGCGCAATTGGTAGAGCTGCGCCAGCCCGAACATGTCGGCGCGATGCACGATCATCGTGTTGGCGCGGGGAATGTCGAGGCCGGATTCGACGATCGCCGTCGACAAGAGGATGTCGTACTTGCCATCATAAAAGGCGCCGACCTTGTCCTCCAGTTCGCGCGGCGTCATCTGGCCGTGCGCCATCACGAATTTGCACTCGGGCGCGTTCTGCCGCAGGAACGCCGCCGCTTCGTCGAGGTCCTCGATGCGAGGACAGACATAGAAGGATTGTCCGCCGCGATAGCGTTCGCGCAGCAGCGCCTCGCGAATGATGAGCGCGTCGAACGGCGAGACGAAGGTGCGCACTGCCAGCCGATCGATCGGCGGCGTGGCGATGATCGACATTTCACGCACGCCGGTCATCGCGAGTTGCAGCGTTCGCGGGATCGGCGTCGCAGACAACGTCAGCACGTGCACTTCCGAGCGCAGCTCCTTGAGCCGCTCCTTGTGGCCGACGCCAAAATGCTGCTCCTCGTCCACAACGACGAGACCGAGGTCCTTGAAGCTGACGGTTTTGCCCAAGACTGCGTGCGTGCCGACGACGATGTCGACCCCGCCCTCCGCAAGGCCCTTCTTGACCTCTCGGCTCTCCGCCGCACCAACCATCCGAGAGAGTTGGCCGACGTTGACCGGCAAGCCGGCGAAGCGCTGGCGGAAGTTCTGGGCATGCTGTCGCGCCAGCAGGGTCGTTGGGGCGATGATAGCGGTCTGCCTGCCGTTGATGGCGACGGCGAAGGCGGCGCGGAGCGCGACCTCGGTCTTGCCGAATCCGACGTCACCGCACACCAATCGGTCCATCGGGCGGCCGGCGGCCAGATCGTCGAGCGTCGCCTCGATCGCGCCCATCTGGTCCGGCGTCTCGTCATAAGGAAAGCGGGCGCAGAATTCGTCGTAGAGGCCCTCGGGGACCGTAAGGCGAGGCGCCGCATGCGTCATGCGCTGGGCTGCGACGCGGATGAGTTCGCCCGCCATCTCGCGCACACGCTTTTTCAAGCGCGCCTTGCGTGACTGCCAGCCCGCGCCGCCGAGCTTGTCGAGCTCTCCAGTCTCCGAGCCGTAGCGCGACAGAAGCTCGAGGTTCTCGACCGGCAGGAAGAGACGGTCGCTTCCGGCGTAGTGAATCTCGAGGCAATCGTGCGGCGCGCCTGCAGCCTCGATCGTCTTCAAGCCGACAAAGCGCCCCACCCCGTGGTCGATATGAACCACGAGATCGCCCGCCGTCAGCGCGCTCGCTTCGGCGAGAACATCCTGCGCGCGACGCTTGCGCTTCGACTGCCGCACGAGCCGGTCGCCGAGAATGTCCTGCTCGCCGACAATAGCGAAGTCGGGCGCTTCGAATCCCTGCTCGAGCGCAATGACGGCAAGCGGCAGCGCCCCACCGCGCGCCGTCGTCGCCTGATGGTAGGACGACACGAACTCGAGCGATTTCAGCCCATGCTCGGCCAGCACGTGGCTCAGCCGCTCGCGCGAGCCGTCGCTCCAGCTTGCGACAATCACGTTCAGCCCCCGGTCTCTTAGCGCTCGCACATGCGCGACGGCAGCGTCGAACACATTGGCGCTCTCGTTCTGTCGCTCGGGCGCAAAATTGCGCCCCGGGCGTCCGCCGCAATCGACGGCGTCGCCTACGCCCGGCTGCGCTTCGAAGGGCGTGAGGCGCGCCAACGGTTGGGCCGCGAGCCGCGCCTTCCATTCTTCTTCGCTGAGATAGAGCCGTGTGGCTGGCAGAGGCTTGTAGTCCGCCTTGCCTGGGTCTTCGGCGTAGGCCGCGCGGCGTGCAGCGTGATTGTCGAGGATGAGCGCGATGCGTTCACGCGCCGCGTCCTCGGCCCGCGCGTCGAGCACGAATGGCGCGTCGCCCACATAGTCAAAGATCGCGTCCAGCTTCTCGTAGAGGAGCGGCAGCCAATGCTCGACCCCGATCGCCCGGCGGCCTTCGCTGACGGCGGCATAGAGATCGTCGTTGGGAGCGGGCGCGCCAAACTCGGCCGCGTAGCTCTGACGGAATCGCTTGATCGATTCGGTCGTCAACCGCGCTTCGCTCATCGGCACGAGATCGAGCGAGCGCAACTGGGCGGTCGAGCGCTGGGTCTCCGGATCGAAGGCGCGGATCGATTCGAGCGTATCGCCGAAGAAATCGAGGCGAATCGGCGCGGCGACGCCGGGCGGATAGAGGTCGATAATGCCGCCGCGCGACGCATAGTCGCCGACGTCGCGAACCGTGCTGGCGCGGGCGTAGCCGTTCGCCTCGAGCCAGCGCGTGAGCTCCTCCATCTGCACATTGTTGCCTGGCGCGGCCGAGAAGGCGGCGGACGTCAAATATGCGAGCGGCGGGACGCGCTGCGTCACCGCGTTGACCGGAACGACGAGAATGCGCGGCCGCTCGGCGCCGCCCCGGCTCTTAGCGAGCCGGGCAAGCACGGTCATCCTGTCCGCCGATATGGCCGGGTTGGGAGAGACGCGATCATAGGGCTGGCAGTCCCAGGACGGAAAATACAGCGCCTCGATCTCTGGCGCAGCAAAGCTCAGCGCATCCATGAAGGCTTGAGCCCGCAGGCCGTCCCGGGCGACGAAGGCAAGCGTGATGGCCCGCCGCTCGCCCTCTTTCGCCAGCGCCCGCGTCAACTGGGCGACGACGAAGGCGTCGTAGCCCTCGGGCGCGCGCGCCAGCGTGACGGCGCCGCCTTCCTCAAGGCGGCGAATGACGGGGGCGACGCGGTTCACGGAATTTCGGGGGACGGCGTTGGCGGTTCTCATCGCGATCCGCGTAAGCGAGCCAAGAGGGAGTTGTCGAATTCCTTCGGCGGCTGCTGACCGCCGACGATCCAGGTCAGCGCCTGTGTGTCGGGGGCGTCAAGCAGACGCTCGAACTCGGCAAGCTCATCCTCACTCATCGTTAGTAGATGCGCATCGGCGAAGCGGCCCATGATCAGATCCATCTCGCGCACGCCGCGTCGCCAGGCGCGAAACAGAACCCGCCGCCGGCGCTCATCGAGCGCGGCGCTGGTGAGGGCGGAGCCGGACATGAATGAGCCTTTGGTAAAGGAAAAAATTGTCGACTCGAACCGCGCGCCCACCCCAAGCATCCCGAGCTTGGGCGGCTTATAGCGGCGACAAGCTTCCATGTCAGCCTGCGACCCTTCCTGGCCAAACGAAAGCTGCTGGAGGACGCGCGCCTCGTGACCCACAGAACGGTCAAGCAAAAGCGTATTGCGCCCTATTTTAACTTTTGCTACTGTGAAATTATGAAACCGGCCATCCCCTTCGTTCCGCCGATCGGAAACGAGGGATTTGCGGCGACGTTCGGTCCGGTCAGGAGGATTCGCTAGTCTCGACGCCCCTGTGCGGCGAAGGGACAGATTCGATACGCATGAAGCCGCCGGAGGACCTTATGGGTCGACTTAGGGCAAACACACGCCGGGCCGGAGCCCTGAAGTCTTGCGTCATATTACCGTCCGCCATCTTGGCCGTCGGCCTCACGGGAGCGGCGCGCGCGCAGTCGGTTCCGTTTCCAGCGGTCACGACCACCAAGACGGAGCCCGCAGTCCCGCTGACCATCCCCGACCCGCCAGCGCCGATCAGCGCCCCCGCTGGCGTGGCGAGCGGGACCTGGATATGGGGACCCGCTGTCCCTTCAATCGCCACTGTTGGCTTCGACGCCCTCAACCCTCAAGCTGGACGGATCGTCGACGTCATCCTGGGCGCGAGCACCAGCTATAACAGCATCAACGCCACCGCGCTGCGCGGAGACGCGACTCATGCCGGCCAGCTTGTCGCCAATACCGTCGACACCCTGAAAGCTAGCGGCGCGGGCCTCACCGCGTCCGGCGTTGGCGGGTTCAACGTCTACTGCTCGTCTACCCCGTGTGAGGCTTCACAAGGCTTCGTGAACTATAACGACAGCACCAACAGCGTGGCGACGCCTTATGTCTACTCGCCGACCCTGTCATACAACGGCGACGCCACCCAGTTCGTCAAAGACAACCAAGCGCTCTATGGCGCGCAGGTGGTCAAGCTTCAGATGAACTCGGTGCTTCAAAACCAGCTCGGGTCGATTTCCTCGTACTCGGTCACCGGAAACTACAGCGTCAGCCTCGGCAGGGTCTACGTATCTTGGACGACGGACGATGTCGTGCGCGGAACGATTCTGCCCGGCGAGAAGACGGGACAGCTCATCAACAAGGGGCAAATCCTCGTCCAACCCTCGCCGCAGCTCAGCTTCACCGCCCAGCAGGCTGCAGCGTTGAGCGGCTTCACCAACTTCAACTATCTGCAGGAATATACGTCATCCGGGTCAATGAACTGGCCAATGGCCGGCGGAAAGCCAACGATCACATCCATTAACCAGACGGCGGGCTCGCCGCTCTTTCCGAGCATGCCGGCTAGCGACGGACGCGTCATCGGCGCAACAGATCCTCTCGTCGGCGGGAACTACAACCGTCCGGCGGATCCATTCGATCTCTATTGGGATCAAACGGTCGTTCCGGGCGGGCCGGCGAACAACACCGTTTTCGACAAGATACCGAATTTCGGCCTTACCTTCGCCGACCGGCCGGACCTCACCAATGTTGGGGACTTCATCACGTTTCAGACGGAGCTCGTCGGGGTAAACATGTATAATGACCCCGGCGGGTCAACGACGGTGACCTATTCGCCGCTGACGTCCTCCGCCGACGGGTCGCTCGACGAGACCACCATTTTCAACTGGATGTGGGTGCAGACCAAGCCCGGAAGCGCCGCTTGCAGAAGCGGGAGCACGGATTGCGGAGACTCGTACTTCGTGACCGCCGGGTCTCCCGACTCCTCCGGCGATGACGGCGCCGCGTTCTTTCTCGGTTTTGGCCTCATGGATCAAAGCGAACTCGACGCCGCCATCCAGCTCACGCTGGCCGGGCTGCCGTCCTATGATTCCGAGATCTTCGGCAGCGCCGGCTCGACGGTTCCCGAGCCGTCCACCTGGGCGATGATGCTGGTCGGCGCGGCCGGGCTCGGCCTGTTCGGGCGGTGGCGCCGAGGCTCGTCGAGAGAGAAGGGGACGACGCCGATCTGAGTCTCGCCGCGCTGCGCGCCCGTCGCGGGCTCCAGGCGAAGATCACTCCGATCAGCGCGCGGGTAAAGTCGTTCCGAGCGGCTTTGATGGCATGACGACTTCGCCCAGACCAAGCCAGTTCGCGAGCGCAGCGAGTTCGTCGGACATCGCTTCCATCGCATCGACGGGCGCGTGCGGCTCGAGATGCACGGCGTGGACGAGCAATCGTCCGGCCTGGCGGTCGGCCTTGAGATCGAGCCGAGCCACGAGCCGGTCGCCCAGCAGAAAGGGCAGGACGTAGTACCCATGCTGGCGCTTGCCGGCGGGCGTGTAGATTTCGATCCGGTAATGGAAGTCGAAAAGCCGCAACGTCCGCGAACGCTCCCAGACGAGCGGATCGAAGGGTGCGAGAAGCGCCCGGGCGGAGACGCGGCGCGGGCTTCTTGCGTCACGGTGAAGGTAGGCGAGATGGGTCCACCCAGGAACCTCGACCGGTTCCAGGACGCCCGCCTCGAGGAGCGACTCGACGGCGTGGCGCCCTTCGCTCGGACCGAGGCGAAAATAGTCCCGCAGATCTTGCGCCGTCGCGACGCCCAGCGCCTGCGCCGCGCGCTCGACGAGAATGCGCTGCGCGTCGCTCTCGTCTGGAGTCGGCAGGGCGAGGGTCTCGGAGGGAATGACGCGCTCCGTCAGGTCGTAGACCCGCTCGAAGCTCCCGCGCCGGGTCGCCGTCGTGATATGACCCGCCCAGAAAAGCCATTCGAGCGCCTGCTTGGCTTCGCCCCATTCCCACCAGCCTGACCGGCCGCGTTTTTCCTCGAGGTCCGAGGCGGCACGAGGCCCCTCATTCCGAATGCGCGCGAGAAAGCCCTCCGCCACGGCGCGGCGCTCGACGGCGAAGACTCGCAACCCTTTCCAGCCCGCCTCCCCGCGATCCGCGCGGGCCATCCGCCAGCGCAGCAAGGGATGCAGTTCCAGGGGCAGAAGCGACGCCTCGTGAGCCCAATATTCGAACAGCCGCCGCTTCCTCCGGCTTCCCCACGCGGCCGAGTCGATCAGCGAACGATCGTAGGGCCCAAATCGGGAAAAGGTCGGCAGATAGTGGGCGCGCACCAGAACGTTGACGCTGTCGATCTGATGAAGGGAGAGACGATCGATGGTCCTCAACCATCGGGCCGCAGTCACCTTTCCCCGACGCGCCTCGCCAAAACCCTGGGCGGCAAGAGCGATTCGTCGCGCCTCGGCGAGCGAGAGCTTCCGCGCCTTCGTCACGTTGCGCCGCGCGCGGCACGCGGCCCGAACAGCGGCCCGATCTCCGCGGCGACGGCGCCAGCGAGTATCATCGCGCAGCCGAGCGCGCCGCTGACTGTCACGCTCTCGCCGAGCAGAAACGCGGCCGCCAGCGCTGCGAAAATGCTTTCAAGCGCCAAGATGAGAGCAGCCTCGGCGGGAGGCGTATGCGCCTGGGCGAAGATCTGAAGCGTGTAGGCGATTGCGCCCGAGACGACGCCGGCGAAGAGGATCGTCGGCGCGGTTGCGACGAGCGCGCCCGGCGGCGTCGTTTCGAGCAGAGCCGAGCACAGCGCCGCGAGGGCGGCGCAAACGGCATATTGCACGAAAGCGAGCAGAAGCGGCCGCCCGGAGCGAACAAGGAAGATCGGCGTCAGCGCGATCCCCGTGGCCCAGGCGAAATCAGCGAGGAGCACGAGCGCATCTCCTGCATTCGGAGCGCCCATCGCGCCGCCTGTAGCGAGCAACCAGGCGCCGAACAGGGATACGAGGCCAGCCCCGACAACGATCGCGCGCGGAGGCGCGCCGGTGAGCGCCCACACGACAAACGGGGTGAGGACCACATAGCAGGCAGTGAGAAAGCCCGCGTTGGTTGCGCTCGTGGTCTCGATGCCCGCCTGCTGCAGGGTCGTGCCGAAGAAGAGGGTGAGGCCGATGACGAGCGCAAGGCGCCATTCGTCGCGGCTCGGCGGATGTGGCTTCGAACGAAATTCCCAGAGCGCGAATGGCGCCAGCGCCACGGCTGACACGGCAAAGCGCGCAGCAACGAACGCGAGGGCCGGCATGGTCGCGGCGGCGTATTTCTGCGCCACGAACGTGACGCCCCAGAGGAAGGCGGTTGTAAGGAGAAGGCCATCCGCGCCGAGGCGGCTCTTGCCGCCTCGAACGGCGGGATCACGCATCGGTCAGGCCTGCTCAATCTCGATCAACGCGCCCGCGAAATCCTTCGGATGCAAGAACAGCACCGGCTTGCCGTGTGCGCCAATCTTCGGATTCCCGTCGCCGAGCACCCGCGCTCCCTTCGCCTTGAGCCGGTCGCGGGCGGCGACGATGTCTGCGACCTCGTAGCAGAGATGGTGCATGCCGCCGTCCGGATTGCGCTCGAGGAATTTGGCGATCGGCGAGTTCTCGCCCAGAGGATGCAGAAGCTCGATTTTCGTGTTGGGCAGTTCGACGAAGACGACCGTCACCCCGTGATCGGGCTCAGGCTGTGGAGGCGAGACACGCGCGCCGAGCATGTCGCGATAGGTCTGGGCCGCCTTGTCAAGATCGGGGACGGCGATGGCGACGTGGTTCAGCTTTCCGATCATCGATTGTACTGCTCACACCTCCACCACAAGCACATGCACTTGCGGCTTTTTGCCCCAAACGGCGTTAACTGATCCGCGCACCGCGCGCTCGATGGCGCTCGAGACGACATCGGCGTCGCGCCGCTTGCCGGGGGGCAGACTCTCGAAGGCCTCGAAGATCGAGTCGTCGATCAGCGCGTCTATCGCCGCGCCTTCTCGGGTCCGCTCCGGCAGGCCGGCGATCATCACGTCCGGGTCGCCCGCCATTTCGCCCTTCGGGGTCAGTGCGATCGCGATCGAGACGACGCCCGCGAAACTAAGCCTGCGGCGCTGGCGGACGGATTCCTGGCCTGCCGGCAATAGAATAGCGCCGTCCTTCGCCCGCCGCCCGGTGGTCACCTTGCCTAGCGCGCCAACCTCGCCGGGCGCAAAACGGATCAGATCGCCATTGAACGCGCGCAAGACTTGCGGCACGCCCTGCGCTTTGGCGAAGTCGACGTGTTCGGTCAAGTGCAGCGGCTCGCCATGTGCGGGCACCGCGATTCTCGGTCGCACCCAGGCGTACATTTTCGCCACCTCGGCTCGCCTCGGATGGCCGGAGACGTGCACGAGCGCAGTACGGTCGGTCACCACTTGAATCCCCGCGCGCACGAATGCGTTGACGATCTTGCCAACGCCTTTCTCATTGCCGGGAATGGTGCGCGAGGAAAAGATGACAGTGTCGCCCGCGCTCAGTTCCGCTGTCGGATGATCGTCGCCTGCGATCCGCGCGAGGGCGGCGCGGGGTTCGCCCTGGCTTCCAGTCGCGAGCGCCAAAATTCGATCGCGCGGCAGTCGGTCGAACGCATCCATGCCCAAGAAGGGCGGCAGGCCGTCGAGCATCCCACACTCACGCGCGACGGCGACGACGCGCTCGATGGCGCGCCCCAGAATGCACACTTCCCGTCCCGCGGCTAACCCGGCCTCGGCCGCGGAGCGCAGCCGGGCGACGTTCGAGGCAAAGGTAGTTACGACCACTCTGCCCTTGGCGCTGCCGATAAGCCAAGCCAGCGTCTTGGCGACGTCGCGCTCGGAGGGACTCTCTCCCTCGCGCAGGATGTTGGTCGAGTCGCAGACGAGCGCCAGCACGCCTTCGTCGCCGAGCGACTTAAAGCGAATCTCGTCGGTCGGCAGGCCGATGATCGGCGTCGGGTCAATCTTCCAATCTGCCGTGTGGACGACGACGCCCGCCGGCGTCCGGATCGCTAGCGCAGAGCTTTCAGGGATCGAATGTGCGACGGGAACGAATTCGACCTCGAACGGGCCGATCGTGACCCTTTCGCCGAATCCAACGACCTTCAAGGGAATCGCTGGCGCGCCCGGCTCGCCGAGCCGCCGCGCCTCGACAAGACCCGCGGCAAAACGCGTCATGTAGACTGGCGCTTCCAGGTCTGGCCAGAGCTCGACGAGGGCGCCGATGTGGTCCTCGTGGGCATGAGTAATGACAATGCCGACCAGATTCTTCTTCGCTTTCGCGATAAACTCGAGATCCGGCATGACGAGGTCAACACCCGGCATGTCTTCGTCGGCAAAGCCGATGCCAAGGTCAACCATAAGCCATTGGCGCGCGCTTGCAGGCCCATAGCCGTAAAGAGCGCAATTCAGCCCGATCTCGCCCAGGCCGCCGAGCGGAGCGAACACGAGTTCCTTGTCGTCGGTCATCTCAGCTCGATTTCTCGCGGCCGAGCGGCGGAAAAATCCGCAGCGTCCAAGCGAGGCGAGAGAAAGAGGTCAGCAGCCTCGATGGTCTCAAGCCCGCGACTGGAGCGCATGAGCAAACGACCCATCGCGTCGATTCCATCGAAGACGCCTTCGCATCTGCCGGCGCCGTTCTGGATCGTGATCCATTGACCGATACCCAGAGCGCAATCCAACCACGCCGCGCGTATTTGATCGAAAGCCTGGCCGGCGCGCCAGAGGTCGAGCGCCTCGGCGTACCGCCAGACGAGACGCTCAAGCACTTCACCAGCGCCGAGCGGTTTTCCATCGGCCCGTGTGAGGCACGACGTCGCGTACCCAAGACCTTTCGGGGCATGTGCGCAATTGACGCCGATGCCGACCGCGTAGGCGGCTCGCCCGCCCCCGAGCCCAATGCCTTCGACGAGGATGCCGGCGCATTTGGCGCCCCCCAACATCAGATCATTTGGCCATTTCAGACCGACGTCGGTCGCCTCCAGGTCCTTCGCGGCGCGCGCGAGCGCCACGCCAGCGACGAAACCGAGCTGCGGCGCCACGGCTGGCGGACAAGGATCGATCAAAAGAGCGCTGGCGTGAAGATTGCCGCTCGGCGAGATCCAGGCGCGCCCACGTCGGCCTCTTCCTGCGGTCTGCTGTTCGGCGATAATCCAGAGGCGGCCGACGTCGCCCGCGCTCGCGCGGCGACGCGCCTCCTCGTTCGTCGAATCAATCACGCTCAGTCGAGCGAAGCGCCAGCCTTGATGCGAACCGCCCGGACTTGGGGTCGCGATCAAAACAGCGACTGCGCTGCCGCCATCGCGGCGTTGGTGATCGGGGATGGCGCGAACACAAACAGCAGAATCGCGAGCGCCGACACCGCAAGAACGATACGCGCGACGGGCCCAGGGCGATCGAAAGCCGTAGCCGGCTCGTCGAAATACATGAGCTTGACGATCCGCAAATAATAGTAGGCCGCCACGCAACTCGCCAGGACGCCAATGACCGAAAGGCCGTAGAGCCCCGCCTTAATGGCCGCGGCGAAGACATAGAACTTGGCGAAAAAACCGGCGAGCGGCGGAACGCCCGCGAGAGAGAACATCATCGTCGCCAGGAAGAAAGCCATGGTTGGGTCCGTCCGCGCCAAGCCGGCAAGATCTGCCAACGTTTCGATCGCACGACCGTTGCGCCGCATGGACAGAATGGCTGCAAAGGTTCCCAGCGTCATGACGACGTAGATCGCCATGTAAACAATGACGCTCTGCGCGCCCTCAACCGTGCCGGCGGCGAGCCCGACGAGGGCGTATCCCATATGCCCTATCGAGGAATAAGCCATCAGCCGTTTAAAGTTGCGTTGGCCTATCGCGGCGAAAGCGCCGAGCGCCATCGATGCGATCGAGACGAAAGTGAGGATCTGGCGCCAGTCGTTTGCGATGCCAGGAAACGCGGTGACCATGACCCGAACCAGAACCGCCATCGCGGCGATCTTCGGCGCAGAGGCGAAGAACGTGGTCACCGGAGTGGGCGCGCCTTCGTAGACGTCGGGCGTCCACATATGGAACGGGACAACGGAAATCTTGAACGCCAACCCCGCCACAATGAACACCAGCCCGAAGAGCACCCCGATGCTCGCATGATCATGCACGGCGTTCGCCACGGCGCTGAAGGCGACCGAGCCAGCGTAGCCGTAGATGAGCGAGACGCCGTAAAGCAACATGCCGGACGACAGCGCGCCAAGGACGAAGTATTTCAGGCCGGCCTCGGTGGCGCGTAAATCGTGCCTCCGGTACGCCGCTATGACGTAAAGCGCCAAGCTCATGAGCTCGAGACCGAGATAGAGCGCGATGAAATCTTGGGCCGAGATCAGCATCAGCATGCCAAGAGTGGAAATGAGGATGAGAACTGGAAATTCAAACCCGCCGACCCTCTCCTGGCGCATGAACTCGACCGACAACAGGAGGGTCACCAGCGAGCCGAGGAGCGCAAGCGCGCCCATGAAGCGGGTGAACGCGTCGTCAGCGAAGGAGCCATAAAATGTGACGCCCATCGGGCGATTCCTGGCCACCATCAGAATGAACACGAGGCCGAGGAGGCCAACCGCAAGCTCGTTAATAAGGGCCGATCCCCTCTCGCCACGCAGGGCGCCCCACAGGACGAGCGCTAAGGTCCCGGCGGCCAGCACCGCCTCCGGCAGGATTACGGGAAGAGAAATGGCCGTCTCATGCATGAGCGTCACTCGTTCAGAAAACAATCGGCGCGCGACGCAGAGCCACGAGCCGTCAGAGCCCCGCTGACTTCGTCACCGCGACAGCATGCTGGAAGCCGCTGATGATCTGCTCGATCGAAGCCGCGCTTGCGTCGATGATCGGCTGCGGATGCACGCCGTAAAAGATCGTGAGCAGGCCAAGCGGCAGAAGCGTCACGACCTCGCGGCCCGTAAGGTCGGCGATACCCATCAGGTTTGGCTTCTCGATGACGCCGAAGACGACGCGCCGGTAAAGGTACAGCGCATAGCACGCCGACAGGATTATGCCGAAGGCGGCGAGGAAGGCGACCCAGTTGTTCGCCTGGAACGTGCCTATCAAGGTCAGGAATTCGCCGAGGAAGCCGGTAGTGCCGGGCAACCCGACATTGCCCAGAGTGAACACCATGAAGGCGACCGCATAGAGCGGCATGCGCTGCACGAGGCCGCCGTAAGCATTGATTTCGTAGGTGTGCATGCGGTCGTAGACGACGCCGACGCAAAGGAACAGCGCGCCCGAGATGAGGCCGTGGCTGATCATCTGATAGACGGCGCCCTGAAGCCCTTGAGTGTTGACGGCGAAAATGCCCATCGTCACGAAGCCCATATGAGCGACCGACGAATAGGCGATCACCTTCTTCATGCTCTCCTGTGCGAGCGCGACCAGGGAAGTGTAGATGATCGCGATCACCGACAAAGCGAACACGAGAGGGGTGAAATAAAGCGAGGCCTCTGGAAACATTGGCAGCGAAAAGCGGATGAAACCGTAGCCGCCCATCTTCAGCAGAATAGCGGCCAGAACCACAGATCCCGCGGTCGGGGCTTCGACATGCGCGTCAGGCAACCAGGTGTGGACCGGCCACATCGGCATCTTGACCGCAAACGAGGCGAAGAACCCAAGCCACAGCCAAGTCTGCATATGGGCGGGAAAGGGAGTCTTGAGCAAGACGGTGATGTCGGTCGTGCCCGCGGTCCAGTACATGGCCATGATCGCGAGCAGCATCAGCACCGAGCCGGTGAAGGTGTACAGGAAGAACTTGAAAGCCGCATAGACGCGGTTGCCGTGACCCCAGATGCCGATGATGATGAACATCGGGATCAGGCCGCCCTCGAAGAACAGATAGAAGAGCACCAGATCGAGCGCCACGAACACGCCGACCATCAGCGTCTCCAGCACCAGGAAGGTGATCATGTATTCCTTCACGCGGCTCTGGATCGGCGTCCACGAGGCTATGATGCAGATCGGCATGATGAAAGTGGTGAGCAGGACGAAAGGCATCGAAACGCCGTCGACGCCGAGCTTGTAGAGGATCGCGTGCGAGAACCAGTCGCGCTCCTCGACGAGCTGAAAGCCGGGCTGCGCCGGGTCGAAGCGGCCCCAGGCGACGAGGCTCAGCACAAATGTGATCAGCGTCGCGAACAGCGCGATCCAGCGCGCGTTTCGCTTGGTCGCCTCGGTATCGCCGGCCGGCAGCAACAGGATGAACAGCGCGCCGACCAGCGGCAGCGCCAAGATGCCGGAGAGGATCCAGGAGCCACTCATTGGATGACCCCTCCGAACAGGTACCAGGTCGTCAGCGCCGCCGCGCCAAGCAGCATCGCGAAGGCATAGTGATAGACATAGCCGGTCTGCAGGCGCACCGCGCTACGCGCGACGTCAAGGACACGCGCCGAGACGCCATCCGGACCAAAGCCATCGATGATCGCGCCGTCGCCGCCCTTCCAGAACAGGCGTCCGATCGCAAAGGCCGGGCGGACGAACAGGAAGTCGTAAAGCTCGTCGAAGTACCATTTCTGGACCAGGAATCGATGGATCGCTGGGAATTCGGCGGCGAGCCGCCGCGGGGCGGTGCGGTTCACCATGTACATGTAATAGGCGATTCCAGTCCCAATCAGCATAGCCAGCGTCGGAGACACGGAGACAAGCCAAGGGGTGGTCGTCTCCATGCGCTCGAGAAGCTGGTTCTCCTGGACCAAATAGAGAGAGCTTCGCCAGAACCCGTCGTGTCCCCCGCCGATGAACAGGAATCGGAAAGCCATTCCGGCGAAAGTCGCGCCAACCGCCAGAACGATGAGCGGAACCAGCATGACCAGCGGCGACTCGCGCACCACATGGTCGGCATGCGCCTCGGGCATATGGGAATGAGGATGGCCCCCGGGTCTGCTTGGATCAGCCTCGTGATGTGAGTGGCCATCGTGCTCATGCCCGCTCCGCCGAAGCGATTCCGCCCAGTCCCCCCGCTTGCCAAAAAAAGTCATGAACATGAGGCGCCAAGTGTAGAACGCGGTCAGTCCGGCCGCGATGTCGGCGCACCAGAACGCGTATGAGGCGCCGAAGCGATGAGAGACGAAGGCCGCCTCAATGATCGGGTCCTTCGATATAAATCCGGCAAAGCCGATCGGGGTGAACGGGATGCCGACGGCGGCGAGCGCCAGCGCTCCGGCCATCATCGTCCAGAACGTGACCGGCAGCTCCTTTCGAAGCCCTCCCATGGCGCGCATGTCCTGCTCGTGATGCATCGCGGTGATCACCGAGCCGCAGCACAGGAACAAAAGACCCTTGAAGAAGGCGTGCGTGAAAAGGTGAAAGACGCCGAGGCTGTAGCCGCCCACCCCAAGGCCGACGAACATGTAGCCAAGCTGCGAACATGTGGAATAGGCGACCACCTTTTTGATGTCCATCTGGACCCCGGCGATGGTGGCCGCGAAGAAAGCGGTCGTGCCCCCGATGATGGTGACGACGCTGAGCGCGGCGGGCGACATTTCGAACAGCGGCGAGAGCCTTGCGACCATGAACACGCCGGCCGTCACCATGGTCGCGGCGTGAATGAGCGACGAAACCGGGGTCGGGCCCTCCATCGCGTCCGGAAGCCAGGTGTGCAGCAGAAACTGCGCCGACTTGCCCATCGCGCCCGTAAACAGGAGGAGGCAGGCAAGGGTCACTGCGTCCCAATTGAATCCTACGAAATGCACCGTCTTGCCAGCAAGACCGGGCGCGGCCGCGAACACCTGATCGAACGAGATCGAACCGGTGAGCTGATATGTGAGGTAGATCCCGAGCGAGAAGCCGAAGTCGCCAACCCGGTTGACGACGAAGGCTTTGATCGCCGCGGCGTTTGGCGCAGGCTTCTCGTACCAGAACCCGACCAGGAGGTAGGACATCAGGCCAACCCCCTCCCAGCCGAAGAAGAGCTGCACCAGATTGTCCGATGTCACCAGCATGAGCATGGCGAAGGTGAAGAGCGAGAGGTAAGCGAAAAACCGGGGCCGCGACGGGTCCTCGGACATGTAGCCGATCGAGTAGACGTGGGTGAGGAACGACACCGTCGTCACGACGATCAGCATGACGGCGGTCAACGTGTCGACGAACAGCGCCCAATTGGCGACGACCTTGCCGGAGGTGAACCAGTTGGCGATCGGTATGTGAGCATCCGCGCCGCCCGCGACCATGAAGAAAGCGATCCAGGAGAGGAAGCAGCAAACCCCGAGCAGGCCGGTCGTGACGTATTCGGAGGCGCGCACGCCGATCCAGGGCCCGAAAACCCCAGCGATCAGGAAACCGAGCAGCGGCAGAAAAACGATCAGCTGGTACACCGGTCTCAACCCTTCAAGGAATTGATGTCCTCAACCGCGATCGAACCGCGATTGCGGTAGTACGCCACCAGGATCGCAAGGCCGATCGCAGCCTCCGCCGCGGCTACCGTCAGGATGAAAAGCGCAAAGGCCTGCCCGGTGAGATCGCCCGAATAGGTCGAGAAGGCGATGAGGTTGATGTTGACGGACAGGAGGATGAGTTCGACCGACATCAGGATGATGATGATGTTCTTATGGTTGAGGATGATGCCGGCGACGCCCATTGTGAAGACGATCGCGGCGACGGTGAGATAGTGGGTAAGGCCGATTCCCATCTGAAGCCCCCTTCAAATACCGGCGCGCGAGGCGACTTTGCGCACCTCAACCGCAGCTTCTGGAGTTCGAGCCACCTGCGCGCCGACGTCCTGTCGCTTGACGCCGGGCTTATGGTGAAGGGTGAGAACAATGGCGCCGATCATTGCGGTCAGCAGGATCATCCCCGCCGCCTGAAAAAAATAGAAGTAGCGGGTGTAGAGCACCTCCCCGAGCGCGGCGGTGTTGCTGAGCATGCCCTCAGGCGCGGCGGCCGCAGCGGCCCGTCGCGACGGGCCCAGGCCCGAAACCACATAGATAAGTTCGATAGCAACCACCAGTGCGATCAGCAGCCCCTGCGGCAGATATTCGACGAAACCCTGTTTCAGCCTGGCAAAATCGACGTCGAGCAGCATGACCACGAATAAGAACAGAACCGCGACGGCGCCGACATAGACGACCACCAGAATCATAGCCAAAAACTCAGCGCCCATCAGCAGGAACAGACCCGCGGCAGAAACAAAGGAAAGAATGAGGAAGAGGACCGAATGCACCGGATTCCTGGCCATGATCACGGCAAAGGCCGACACGGCCAGAACCGGCGCCAAGATCCAAAAGAATAAAGCATCGGCCTGCATCGTCCGCCTCTTGTTATACCCCCGCCCGGTTCCTCGTCCCTCGCGGGTGGGAAGCCGGGAACACCGGCGCGCAGCGCCCTGTTCATCAACGCCTCTCGGCGCAGCTCCTCGACCAACTCGCCGAAAGCATTATCGCCGAAACCTATCGTCAGGAGTGAGGGCGAGCGCTTTTCCGAAATGGACGGAAGGCCACTACCGGTATGCCGCATCGAGGGCGATGTTGCGCGCCAACTCCCGCTCCCAACGATCACCGTTGGCCAGCAAACGTTGCTTGTCGTAGTAAAGCTCCTCGCGCGTCTCAGTAGCGAACTCGAAGTTCGGGCCTTCGACGATCGCGTCAACCGGACAGGCTTCCTGACACATGCCGCAATAGATGCACTTGACCATGTCGATGTCGTAGCGCGTGGTGCGGCGCGTGCCGTCG
>Ga0153954_1000924_pt1 | contig 18552 bp, 17 predicted proteins | sample TSFL038MetaG_FD_102277 | JGI IMG/M metagenome (GOLD analysis project Ga0153954, IMG submission 102277) | Attine ant fungus gardens microbial communities from Florida, USA - TSFL038 MetaG | ecosystem: Host-associated > Fungi > Mycelium > Unclassified | place: USA: Florida, Wekiwa Springs State... | reverse complement strand
TCTCCCTTCGGGAGAGAGCAAAAATGCATTCGAACATAGGCTAAATTAGAAGAAGACTTGGTTTCTGCATTCCAAAGGCTTTGCGTATTTAATAATTATTTTTAAAAAAATAGGTAATGGTAAAGGTTAAAACCCTTGGCTACCTATGTAGAACCGCTCTGCGGTTCAAAACATGCTTAAGTTGATGACATTGCTCGTACGCACCAGGCTAACTCGCTTCAGCATAGTAATATCTCGTTCGAAAATGCCCTGTAAAGGCCTCTTTTTTCTTAACATCTTAAAATTTAATTCGTTATTATCTTGATTTCTAAGATTAACCTGATGCATGTGGCTGTCTATCTTGTTAGATTATTTTGTATTTCGAATTGCTGTGAAAATTTGCCCTTTCATCTTGTTTTTTTTAAATCTAATTGCTTATATCTTTTTTGATTAAGTTAATTTCTGAGGAGCTTAACCATGCCAAAAATAATCACCTCTAATGTTGAATGGCATTCATACAAAAAAGAAACAGGTCAAAGTCATCTATATATGTATGCAAGACCTGGGACAAGTAACTCATTTGATTATGTGCCCAAAACAGATACTAAAACTATTCCCGCGCATTATGAGGCAGATTCAAGCAGCTTAAATTTCTCCAATATTGAAAGATATAAGCTTGTTCAAAAGCTTCCTCCAGAAAGGTTAAAGACTTTACAAGAAACTCATCGCCTTGGTTGTGGCATACTTATAACCAATGATGGCTATAATGCAGCCATAAAGATTCCTTCTCAAAATCAGAGTTATTGGGTTGCAACAATTATTAGTCTTGATGAAATTGTTAATAGCTATTCTTTAGACTTCAGTCAAAAAAACGAATTTATAGGTAAAAATTTTAATAAATTGGTTTTCATTTTTAAAAATCCTGAAAACGATATCAAAATTATTTTAGAAGAAACTATATGTGATAAGCTACAGGGAATTTCTGCCATTGGACTTGCTCACCTTAAGATAAATGGTGAAAAGCATCTTTTTGATCCGGGAAAGCTCACAAATTTTAATATCGAACACTTGGAAAATGCGACTCTTGTCCCTCTAAAATTCGGAGATTATAAGGCGATCCGAAAAGAAAATATAACAAAAGTTAATACTAATAATTTTCCTCTAAAAACACTTACCCCTGAAAATGAATCTGAAGGCATCTCTTCAGGAAATGATGAAATCAAGGTCCATCAAATTGTCTCAATGAGCTCTGGGGCATATGAACAAATGTCTAATGAAATAATATCAGATTTTGTTTCATCTCCAAAACATAATGATGAAACGAAACAACAAACGACTCCCTCTGCACGACCAACATACGAAATTAGCGAGACCAAGCGTAAACGAGTTAAGAAACGCAAGAATTGTATCGTGGTGTAATCACATTAGCCTCTACGGCAATTCTCCTTTTTGAGGTTTTGAAGCCCCTATCGCTGCTACCGCAGCTCATTTATTTTTCTTCCATTACCCCACGTTACGGCCTGCATTTCATGCATGGCCTTCACGCGGGGCTCTTTACTTTTATCACTGCCGTGATAAGACAAAATCATTTTGTAATAATCTCACAATTGGAATGACTTTGCAGCTTATCACGGTAGTGATAAAAGTGGGAAGCCCCGCGTGAAGCGAAGAGCCGTAGGCTCGAAGCGCAACGTGGGGAAATGTAGATTACAGAAATGAAGCTGCGGGTAGCAGCGATAGAAAATATTTTTATCCAAGTACAAATCGATCATCATATTGAACATTATGGAGCTTTAAAAATTTGAGATATTCCTCTTCAAAGGTCATCGTCGCATGATGTTGTGTTTGATTTTGAATATAACTTTTCACCGAATTCAAAGCAGAATAACTTACCGAAAATGAGCCATAACCCTCTTGCCAGGCAAAAGTAACAAGATCCGGATACATTTTATGAATCCAATGTGAAGAAGACGCCTTAAGGTTTCTAACGAAGTGAGAAAACTTATCTAATGAAGCTAATTCGACCAATAAATGAATATGGTCTGGCATACCACCAATATCTAAAAGTTTACCATCGTGATTTCTTACAATTGCGCCCATGTAAGGGTATAAACGAGATTGCATTTCGGGAAAAATCAAAGGAGCACGTTGCTTCGTAGACCAAATAAAATGAAAAAAATGAATTCGATATGAATGGGTCATATTGGTTACAATGACTTTTTAGATAGTTCCTATCATATTTTTGAATTTATTAAGATTTTTTTATTTTCTAGCAAAAAAGCACTATCGCTGCTACCGCACCTCTTCTCTGTAATTTACATTTCCCCACGTTGCGCTTCGAGCCTCTAGCTCTTCGCTTCACACATGGGGCTCCATTTTTATCACTGCCGCGATAATCTGAAAAATCATTTTTTGATTACCCCATGAAGCAATGCCAAGATCCCAAAGCACAAGATTTTCTATATTTTTTTATGAAAAAATGAGTATATTAATAAGAAATTCCATAAAAATTTTTGTTTGTAATTCCGTACACACTTTTAGGTATATCAATGATTACAAATTCTGCTGTCGGAACATCCGGTTCTAATACCCAAATGTTTCAACCTCAATTTGAGCTCGATAAAGTACAATACATAGGGAGAAAATTTACTCCTTGTCCCAACATCAATCGAGATATTATAAAATTGTCTGGAAATGCATTAAGGATAGATGCAAGCTTAGTAAGTACTGTCACGAATACTATTATTCCTATGGCTATAGATCAAACTCGCGATCCTATGATGGTTACACCCACTTCTTTAATTTTCAATAACCTTCAGCTCAATCCCAACTTTCAAAAAAGAGACGGTGAATTTAAACTTCGATTACTCTTAGGAAGCACTGTTGTCGAATCGACGCCATTCCGCATTGATAATGACGATCACTCCTTACAGGGTTAGATAATTCAAAAATAAGGCAGTCATCTAGCTGCCTTATTTTCAAAGCCATTTTCACTCTAAAAATTGATTGTTTGTCTCTCCTCCTCATCCCTTCCTTTGCATTCTGGCATTCAAAATGCTAAGAGTAAAGAATAGCCACTGATTTAAAGCTAGGAAGGACCTTATGCTAGAAAAATTCATTCCCCACCTCATTAAAGATCTCGAGCTGGGAGATGTCTCCTTAGGAACAGGAACACCTGGCGTTTATAGCTTGCCTCTAGAAGAGGGGTTAAAGATTACAATGGCAGACTCCCCCAATGGTTTTATCCTGAAATGCGCCATTGCTCCTTATCCCAAAGAACGGGAAGAAATTTTCGCAACACAAGCTCTCTTAGCCAATTTATTTGGTCAGGGGACCAAAGGAGCAGTCCTGGGGATGACAACTGATGGCAATACGTTGACATTGACCCAAGAAATTTCTTATCAGGTTGATTATAAAGAATTTATGGAAATTCTAGAGGATTTTATCAACACGGTCGATATGTGGTATGACGAGACTATTAACTTTAAATAAAAAAGAGACAAAGATATATTATTTTAGATATAATTTTTATTAAGAATTAATGTGTTATAGTTTAGAATTATAAAATGGACTAAACATTTAGTTCATAAGAGTTTTTTATGCTTTTTGATTGTGAAAGCCAAAGGGAGTTTTATGGCTGCTAGGCTTGTTGCTGAAGAAGGCTCTTTAAAAGGGATTGTTCTTTCTCTAGAGGATGGCGATCAATGGGTAATTGGACGCGATCCTGATGCCTGCCAGCTTTTAGTTGAAGATCCTTTGGCTTCTCGCAAGCACCTCATCTGCCGCGCGAGTCCTGAAGGAATTATCGCTGAAAATTTAAGCACAACCAATCCCCTTCAAATAAATGAAGAAGAAGTTAAAGAACCCCGCTTGCTTCTAAATGGCGATACTGTCAAAATTGGAGGCAGCACTTTTCGTTTTTATTCCGAAGCAGCAGCTCAGTTGATTAAAGATAAAGAAACTTCTGAAGACACAACAAGTCCATCGGAAAATAAAAGTCAGGAAAAAATGCCCGGAGAAGAAGAACACCCTTCTCCTCCAGTGAATAATGTAGAAATTAACAATGTTGAAACGCCAAAACCCAACGAGCAAAAACCCATGGAAGTGAGCCAAGAAGAAACAGCAGAAACAGAGAAAAAAACTTCATCGCTAGCTTCTCCAATGGCGCCTCCAGTCATTCAGCCGCAAGAATTAGCCACTGATGAAGAAGAGCGTCATGACTCCATTTTCGACGAAGAACCCTCAGATAAACATGGTTTAGCAGAGATTAATTTCGGACTGCTTGAAACAGGACGATGGCTTCTTAAGGTCATTGGTGGACCCAATAATGGCGCTGAATTCTCCATGCAGGCGGGCTCAAGTTATGTGATAGGAACAGATCCCAATGCATGTGATATTGTTTTTCATGATACAAGCGTTTCTAGGCAGCATGCCCGCATTACTGTAAGTCAGGATGATAAGCTAATCATCGAGGACCTTAAAAGCCGCAATGGAACAATCGTCGATGGCGAACCATTAAAGGGAAAACAACCTCTCAACACAAATACGCTCGTCTCCGTGGGAACCACCTCTTTCATTGTTTTTGACCGCGAAGGCGAAATGCAGACGATCATCTCCCCTCTCATGCCATCGATTGTAAAAGTTTTGCAAACCGAGGAACCTCCCAAAGCTGAAGAAACACCAGAAGGCTCTTCCCTTCAAACTCAGCCTCTTCTTGCCGATCAAAAGAAGGAAGCTGCAGAAGATCGCCGTCACCATGCAATGACATTGGGAGCATTCATCTTGATCGGTATCCTTACTGGACTTTTCGTCATTGTGGGCATAGGGACGACAACATTGTTTAAAAGCGAGCCTATCGTACAGCAGCAAACGGTCGATCCATCAGCCGCATTGGATAAAATTTTATCCTCCTTTCCTAGCGTTAAATACACTTTCAACAAAAACACCGGCCAACTTCTTCTTGTAGGGCATGTGTTAACGTCGTCAGATAGAAGCCAGCTCCTCTATGCATTGAGAGGCCTTCCATTTATAAAAAGTCTTGATGAGGGGGGTATTGTCATCGACGAATATGTTTGGAGGGAAACCAACCAAATTTTAGAGAATAATCCTGAGTGGCAAGGCATCACCGTCATGGCAACCTCTCCAGGCCATTATGTGGTATCGGGTTATCTCAACACGCGAGCCCAAGCCGATCGTCTGACTGAATACCTCAACGCCAATTTCGCCTATCCTGACCTACTTGAAAAACGTGTTGTCGTCGCCCAAGACATCACTTCCGCAATCAATAGCCTTTTACAAAATAAAGGCCTCAAAAATGTCACCGCTAAAATTGATAATGGCGATATCTCCTTAACAGGTACAGTCCCTATTGGTAAAGAACCAGACGTTGGGGCCCTTGTTGAAGGGATTAAGAGCATTCCAGGAGTGCGCAATGTTTCTAATCTAACTGTGGAACAGGCTCCCGAAGCTTCCTTTGTCAATATCACGAATCAATATCCAGTGACAGGAATCTCCAAGGAAGGTGGCAATACAAGCGTCGTCATTAATGGACGCATCCTCATGAAGGGAGACATCCTGGACGGCATGACAATCACCAAAATCACACCATTGGCAGTCTATTTAGAAAAAGGTAATACGCAATATCGCATCGATTATTCCCGATAATGCGTTCTTGAAACCAGACCATCATTCAAGGGACATTAGCGACCCAAGCGACTTCAGAGGCTGAAAGCAAATTTTGCTTTTGCCTCTTGAGTCGCTCGAGTCCTTCCTATCTTCGCGAATCCCGCGAAAAATCTACAGTAGAAACGATTCTTGTTGAAATCGTATTTGCATTTATTGTGATTTCTCATAAAATCGTTCAAAAAAAATACAAACGCTTAATCGCAAAGTGAAAAAAATCATGACCCCTATTCATGAACAAAACTCTACACAACATAATGTTAATAATACTTTCCAATCTATAGAATGTTTACCGGGAACATACAGGTCTAGCGTTATCTATCCCGTCAAAATTACCCATGAATTTTCACAACGAAATAATATTATTGATGAATTATCAGGCGAAGACATCGAAAGTTTAAAAAAAGCTCAAAATATTGCCTATGGAATTCTCATCAATGCTCCTATCAGTGTCTATAACAAAACTTGGAGGGAATATACATTCTTTGGATTTCTCCCTCTCGAAGAGTGCTTGAATGAAAATAATTTAAGCAAAGAAGAGAGAGAAAATTTATTCCTCCAAGCTACTATTAATGAAGACTTTGTTATCTTCTTAAAAAAAAAGAACGTCATAGAAAAAATTGTCCTACTTTCTAATCACGCGCTTTTCCAACATCCCCAGCCATTTGAAATTGGAATCGCACGATTTGATAAATCAGGCGATCGCCATTTGCGTGAAATGAGTAATGGCAGACAATCCATTTTTTTCCCCAATGCATTTGACTTCGAAAAACTTGATTCAGCCACTCTAAATCCTATCGGTCAACAACCTTATGACGACCATCTTCGAAAAATCAACTATCTCATCAATTCACACAAGACTGAAATTCCTAATCCCTATGAAAAACTCGAAAAAGAACAAGTAAAAATTAGACAAGCAATGTTAAAGCTAGAAGAATTGAAGTCCTCATACAATGAAAAAGAATTACGCAAATACGAAGAAGAATTGCCCCCAACCGATTATTCAAATACATCATATGAATCAACAGAGATTTACCCGATAAACAACAAAGATAGTGCTGATTTAATAAAACAAACAAGCAAGAGTCCGAAAAATTTATGGCGTTCGCTTAGTAATAAAACAGGGAAGCTCTTTCAAATAAATAAATCTAAACAAGATTAAAAAAAACATCAAATAATTTTAATTATTATGATTCCACAAATAATTACATCTAGTGTTATTCATCAGAAATTTGGGCCTTATCGCGCAGCCCCAACAAAAAGTGAATTTTCGGAAATGAAAAGAGATGATTTTATCGAAGCTCTTTCTGAAAACGATCAGCAAATCTTAAAAGATACAAAGAACATCAGTTATGGAATTCTTATAGATACTCCAATTTCAATCATTGATAATATTAGTACAAAAAAATACAAGGTTTGTTGCTACCTTCCTCTCAATGAATGTTTAAAACAGGATTTCTTAAAAGATGAGGATCGAAAACTTCTTTTAGAACAATCGAAAAAAAATAATGATTATGTTTTTTATTTGAAAGACTCGAGAAAAATCCTTTTATGGAAGGATAAATCCATGGCATCAATAGAAACTCTCCATGCTATTGGAATCTGTCGTTTCAACAAAGATAAAGAAAATTTAATAAAAATAATGCCTTATGAGTTGAAAGAGGAAGAATCATCTTCCAACAAAGCAAAAAAATCCCCTTCATTATCGGTTCTTTCTGTCCACCTAAATTGTTTCAGAATCAATCGATTAGAAAATGCAAAATTAGTACCCATTAATTCTCAACTCTATAATGAACTTGCTCTTAAAATTGATGAAATTGTCTCCAAGGGATTTAATGAAAAAGAACCAAATGAAGAAAATGTCGTTTTATTAAAACCAATAGAAGAGCAAGAAACAAAATCAGAAATGGAAGAAACCATAACCAGAATTGAAAAAGCAGATTTAGATCTAGTCAATACAGAATCGGAAGAGGAATTTGGAAAAGAAGAAGTAACAAATTATGAACAAGATGAAAATCTAGATAGAACAAGTCAATGTGTGAAAAAATTGGAATATGATAAAGCACAGAGGATGAGAGATAAGGAAAGAAGCAAATCTTTTTCACAGTTGCCTAAGCCACCAACTGAACACCGTCCAAAAACACCAAGTTTAAGTCCCCGCAAATTGGCTAGAGCCGTCTTATCATCAATCAAAGGCACCAAAGACTGACTATAGGTAAGATTCTGGTAAGTTACATGGGTGGATGGGCGGAAACCTGAGAAACGCGTCCGATATTTTTGTCATAAATCTGCTGCCAACGTCCATCTTGCTTGATGTTCTTGAGGGCTTGATTGATCGCTTGAAGCAACTCTCCACATCCCTTTTTGACAGCGATCCCATAACTTTCTAGCGAATATTCACCACCGATAAAGCGGAAATCCTGGAAAAAGCTCGGAGCATTTGCTTTTACACCGAGAAGAAGCACATCATCGATGCTTAGGCCTTGGATTTTGCCCTCACGCAGGGCATTGAAGCCATCATTCAATGTTTTAAAGAACACATATTTCGAATTGGGCAGAACTTCTTTGACATTCTCTTCGTTTGTTGTTCCCTGAAGAATGCCAATTGTTTTGCCCTTCAAGTCATAGAGCGTATCAAAGGGACCATTGGCCTTAACAAGAATCGATTGGCCTGCAATATAATAGACATCAGAAAAATCGATCTGTTTTTCCCTTTCTTTGGTAATCGACAGTTCAGCTAACACGAGATCGACATTCCCAGTTTGAAGGTATGTCATTCGATTTTGCGGTGAAACGGATACAAATTCAATTTTATTGGGATCTGATAAGAGCTCCTGGGCAATGGCGTGAGCCATATCGATATCAAATCCTTCTAGCTGTTGCGTCGATGAATTTTTATAGCTGAAGTAAGGATCGTCAGTATAAGTTCCTACGAGGAGTTTTCCGCGTTTTTTTATATCAGCGAGAGAAGGACAGTGCGCATTATTCTGACTTTCAGCAGCCCCACAAAAAAACGATGCTGAAAAAAAGAAACAAAGAAAAGCTGGCAAAATTCGAATCAACATAGATGTCTCCTAAAATCCCGCATTTAAAATAGTTTCAGAAGAGACATATTGGCGAAAAAGGGGATCTTCAACATGTCCACCGCGAGGTCCCATTCCATACTTGGGGGTGCGATAAATTCTGCTTACTCGATTGATATTTTTAAAAACATAGGGAATAGAATCAATGAGATCATTTCGTATGAAGAAAAGATTGACTCCCCTCTTTTCGGCATAAACGAGAGAATATCCCTTTTTTCTTCCCAGATTATACAAAGCAAGGATGCTAGCACCAAAATAATTGGTCTTATCCCAAACGGCTAAAGGGTTGTATTGGACGACCTTATCTTCTAAGGGTGAATGAGAGGCGTTATATTCAATGACAACTACTTTTGGATGATATCGGCTGTCTAATGCATTCCAGATATAAAAATCATTGAAATCAACATCGATGGACAAAAGTTCGAATTCGTCAGGCACCTGATATTTTTGGAAAAGGTCATTAATATTTTCAGCAGTAATAAATTCGCATTGCAGGTTAATTTCAGGACGGAAATTCCCTCCATCCATCATGAGACCTTGCCATCCATAAACCTCTCTCAAAAAACGCGTATTGCATTCGTTTCCGTCTTCAACTCCAAATTCAACGTAATATCCAGTATCAATGTTGAGCAATTCAAATATCTTTTCAAGGATGCCGTCTTCACCGCTTTGACTGAATACCTTTTTTTCATGACTGGAAAGATAGATCGTTTGATAGTCTTCTAAAGAATCCTTTCCATACGCCAGCGACTGCATGAAATTTCCAAGCAGAAAAAAAATCATTAAGATGTATTTCACAAAATATCCTTTTAGGTAGATGCTACAATCAAAACTAAAATAAATTTTCCAATAACAGTATACACTCAAAAAATCAATTTTTTTCTTCACAGGCAAACTCTTTCTGCTGAAATTATCTTTTGATATTTAATTCCGTCTGGAATAGGTTGAAACTCAACTTGCTACCTATGAAGGCAATCAGATTCGAAATTATTTTCTCTCTAGAAGCCCGCACCCCCGGCTCTGAAAATAAGAGGGTCATATTAGAAAATATGATCCTCTTATTTTTGCGGGCTTCTAGAGGAAAAGAATTCGAATCTTACCCGTTCATAGGTAGCAAGTTGGGTTTGAAATTAATTTGAGGTACATCCCTATGTCTGAATTCAGCAAAATTAAAAAATTGTTAGGAAATCAAGCCTCCTTTCTACTCGATTATGACACACCTGCCATCGCAAAAGAGCAGTTAGTTCTTCCTGCTGGAAATTGGGTTGAAAAAGTATGGGTGAACAGCGACCGCAATATTCGTGTTCTTAGAAACTTGGAGAGCCTCTTCAATCATGGTCGATTGGCAGGCACTGGATATCTTTCAATCCTCCCTGTGGATCAAGGCGTGGAGCACTCTGCAGGAGCTTCTTTTGCACCTAATCCGCTCTATTTCGACCCGGAGAATATCGTCAAATTGGCTATTGAGGGAGGATGTAATGCTGTAGCCTCCACAAGAGGAGTTTTAGGGATAGTAGCCAGAAAATATGCCCATAAAATCCCTTTCATCATGAAAATCAATCATAATGAACTTCTTTCTTATCCTAATTCATATGATCAAATCCTATTTGCAACAGTGCAAGAAGCTTATGAAATGGGAGCCGCGGCTGTGGGAGCGACAATCTATTTTGGCTCGGAGCAAAGTCATCGACAGATTGAAGAGATCAGCCAAGCATTTAGTTTAGCCCATGAAATGGGGATGGCAGCGATTTTATGGTGCTATCTGAGAAACCCCGCGTTCAAAATCGGGGATAAAGATTATCATCTCAGTGCAGATTTGACAGGTCAAGGGGATCACCTCGGAGCTACTCTTGGAGCTGATATTGTCAAGCAAAAGCTTCCGACACTCAACGGAGGGTATTTGGCTCTTAATAAAGTGAAAAATAGTTATGGAAAATACAGTGATAAAATGTATAGCGAGCTTGCCTCTGATCATCCGATCGATTTATGCCGTTATCAAGTGATAAATGGTTATAATGGAAGGATTGGATTAATTAATTCAGGTGGAGAATCTGGAAAAAATGATTTTGAAGATGCTGTAAAGACAGCTGTGATCAATAAGCGCGCTGGAGGGATGGGATTGATTAGTGGAAGGAAGACATTCCAAAGACCTTTTAAGGAAGGGGTAAAGCTTTTCGAGCTTATCCAGGATGTTTATCTCTGCAAGGAAATCACCATCGCTTAAACCCCCGAACTACCTTTTTTCACCACAGAGAAAAGACAATGAGACCAAAGAGAATGGTCATCGAGATAAATGAGCGTTGTCTCTTCTACCGCCTAACGACTTCTGACTACTCTTATTCCGACTTCTAAATAACGATTTCTTCTTGGGTACCTCCTCTGTGGTCTCACAGTCCTGTCTCAGTGGTAAAAAAGATCAGAATTCTGAATAAGGACTACTATCGACTACAAGCTAGCTTTATTCTGACTCCTGGCTTCTGAATTCCCCTTTATTAATTAATAAAAAAAGATCTATAATAGGTTAGGTGTTTTTACCCTTGTTAAGGGAAATTGATTATGCCTAATAAACTTACCTTAAATTTTCCTTCCCATACACAAAATACAAAAAATCAGGCTGAAGAATTGGCAAAAAGTGCCAAGATCTTTTTAGGAAGAATGTTTAAGGAAGATTTTTCCGAAATTCAAAATATTTCCAAAATTGAATCCATTTATCGGTCATATAGTCCCAATTTTCTGATTAATTTCTTGGATAATCTTACCTATACTACAAGTTGGGGATGGGGGGCGGATTTTACAGCAGCGAGAGAAAACCTTCGGCAGTTTTATCAATTAGATTCTTCGCATCAATTGGAAATTTTTTTCTATCTTGTCGACCAAAATAATTTAGATGATCCTTCTAAAAAATTATTAACGCAACTTGTTCATATTGATGGCAATGAAGCTGATTTGTCCCGGGCATCCTTTCATCGTGAAGATAGGAGTGATCTTTTCAACTTTCTGGATAAATCAATCCAGAAAATCAATTTGGCATATTCAGATGTACTGACAGGAGATTTATCCACCATTAGTCGACGCTGCCCTGACTTACAAGAGCTCAATCTGATGAAATGTTCCGCATTAATCAATTTGCAAAATTTGAAATTTCCTGAGTTAAAAGAATTAAATTTAGCATCAACAGGAATAAATATTTCATCGGTGGTAAAGACATTATCTACTCTAGCACCAAAATTGGAAACTCTTATCCTTAGTGATACATATTTGAAGGATAGTTCCTTTTCCTTTAAGACTCTTGCAGAGCAAGCGCCTCATTTGAAGACCTTGGTGATAAGCTCCAATCAAGAATTATCCACGAAAGGATTAAATGATTTAACTGCTCAAGATCTGCCGCAATTGAGGGTGCTTTATTTAAATCAGCGAGAAAATGTCAGTGCCAAAGACCTTCTTTTCTTTTCTTCCACGCATCCTCAATTGACTCATTTATCTTTTTCAGCCACAAATTTCAAAGATAAAGATTTTTCTCAACTCGCTCATTCTTGCAAGGGACTGGAAGAATTGAAATTGTGGGATTGTAAAAATATTCAAGGAGATTCTTTAAAAGAGTTCGCGTTGAATTGTCCAAAATTGAAGATATTTTCTGCGACTCATCTCGAACAAGTTAAGGAAGAAGAGGTGATCAATTTCCTCAATCCCCCTAAACCATCGCAAGCTCTGCCTTTAGAATCTTTATCTCTTATGGGTGCTAAGCATTTAACAGATTCTTCTTTGAGTGCATTAGAAGCCTTAAAAAACTTAAAACATCTATCCCTGGCCTTCTGTGAAAACATTTCTAATAAAGGGATAGCCTCGTTGAAGCAAATTAAAACCCTAGAAGAACTAGATTTGAGAGGGTTAGATATCTCTATAGAAGCCATTAATGAATTAAAAAGAAATCTTCCTAACCTAAAAAAAATCATTTTGCCGGACGATACGCTTTTGTCCATGGAAACCAATGACCCTGGAAATACTTCATAGGGAGCATTTATGGATAATTCGACTATAGGCAAAAACTTTGAAACTCCGCCACCCAATTTCAGTCCAAATATTCGTAGTCATACGGCCAAACAAGCATTCACTCGAATTGGTAGTTTGAACAAAGAATATGGAGAAAAGCTTTCCACTATTTCAAAAGCTATTCGCGCTTTAGTAAAAGAGACCAAGGCTTTTTCAGAAGAACAACCGCTCACAGAAACTCAAAAAGGAATTCTTAAACATCTGCAAGAAGAGCAGGCCTCTCTGCAAAGTTTATCCAAAAAATTGCGATCCGAATTGACAGACCTGGGTCATACTGTCAAAAAATACAGTTCAGAAGTCGAAAAAAGGTCTCAAAAAGTCTTAAAATTGAAAGAAAATAAAACAAGTGCTCTCGAAAGAATCGCTCTTTTATTTAAAGCGGGAACGTCTGAAGAAGCGCGTTTGCTTATCGCTCAAAAGCATGTCAGCATTATTGAAAGAATTAACCAAAATCTTAAGCCGAGAAGCCAAGGGATAGTTTCAAAAATTGAGCATTTAAATCGCGAGGCCATTCGTACCAAAGAGGCTGCTTCTGCAAGGCTTTCTTTAGCGGGAGAAATTAGAGAAGCAAAGCTTGAAACACTCGAAAAATACCAATTTTATCGCAAAAAAACAGCTTTTTTTGATAAGGCCACTAATCATGAATTGAAAGAAAAGCTTCTCTACCTAAAAAACACTCTCTCAGAACTTGACCGCCAAGAAAAAACCCTCGGGAAAGAACCCTTCGACACAAATGCGCATTTAGCCGAAGATAATGAAAAGCGCTTTCTAGAACTAAAGAAAAAAGCCTTATCGAGTCTTAAGGAACAAGCCATAAATTATGAAAGTGAAATCAAAGCTCTTCTAGAAGGCAAAGTTGAAAAAAGAGGCGTTTTGGCAAAAATTGGAGACTATATTTTAGGACGCAGGACAGAAAGTGCTCCGTTGGAGCTTGCTGAACGAAAAGTGCAGGAAAAAAGCAAACGTTCCCCTATTGAACAAATAAACTCACCCGCTCTCCAACAGGCTTTACTACGCAAGCCGCCCCCCTTACCTCCACGGCCTGGAGAAGCAAATCTTTATCGCTTGTTGAATATGCCGAAAGAAGAGTGGAGTCAATTAAAAGGTGAAGAGAAGAAGTCTTGGATTAAAAATGGCCTTAATGAGACTCCGCTTATGCTTACACCTTTAACCCTGTCATTAAATAAACTCAAAGAAATCGAAAAAAATGATCCAGACTTCTTTCAAGAATGCCTTAAAGATCCTCAAATCAAAAGGACATTAAATGTCATTTCTGACTTTTATATTGAGACACTTGAAAATTTTAAAAAACTGGATCCAGACCGTCAAAATGAAGAAATCTACAATCTAAGGACAGCATACACGGATTCTTTAAAGCTTTCATCTTTCTTTGAAGACGAGAAAACCCTCAAATCATTGAGTACCTCACAAAGAAACTCAATGCCGTTAATAGAAGAACACCCCATTTTAGCCCTAGCTGATTATAAAAAGAACATTAATGAAGCGTGCTCTCTTGCGACGAACACAGTGACTCAAGTCGAAAAAAACGTCGAATTTTTAGAACGATTATTAAATGCTGGGATTCTTTCGGATGAAGAATTCGACTCAGCTTTTCACTACCTTTCTCTTCTCAAAAATCATCTCATTCAAGCACAAAACATTAAAAATCAATTACTTCCTCTTATGGAAGAATTCGAAGATCAAAAACGGGGGGCAAAACTCGCTGAAGCGCTCTCAAGCCCTATCTTCTATGACTATGTTGAATCGATTGAAAAATTGCTCCTTAATAGCCAGTCGATGGAAGCGCTTATACGAAACAAGGGAGAATCGATTGAACAGTGGTATCTCTCAAATAAAGATCAGCTCAAGCATTTAATGAATCATCCTGAGGAAAAAGTGACGAATAAGCTAGGAGAAATGATTGCTCTACCCAATGAACGCATGGGGAAATATGCTTTGCTGATGAAAAGCCTTGAAAAATCTAGCCAAAAAGTCACAGCCCTTAATCAAAATCTGGAAAAACTAAAAGAAGCCAAAGAAATCCTAGAGCAAGAATCGAAATATTTAAATCAGGCTAGAGCAAAGGGTCAGTCACAACTTCACCTACTTAAACCTCTGATTAAAAGGAATTTAAGCAAAGGCGGCGAGGAAAATGCCGGCTGAACAAACCCCATTGGCCGGCCAGGAAACTTTTTCACGATAAAGCCATTGTCCCCAAGCATTGCATATCAGGATAACTGCAACGGCGAAAAAGGGAAAAATGACTCCTTTTTCCTGAGGGGAGGCTGCCATATTTGCTTGAAGCAATAAATAGGTGGAAGCTCCATTGCCAATTCCCCCGAGAATTCCCCATCCAATCTCACCTCTTTTCAGCCCTCTCTTTTCTTTGGCCAAAAAATAGACTGTCTGAAATAGGGCAGCGGCAATAAACATTCCGGGCATGAGCCAACCCTCTTCAAATAGAGTGCAAGAGAAAGGAATGAGCGTGTGGTCGGGAAGATTCGATTGTGTCAGCAAACATTTCCATTGAAAGAGCGTTAGAATGAATGTCTGCATCAAAAACATTGCCGAAGCAAAAAAGAACCAACTTGGTGTTGCCGATTTCGCGCTTTTTTGCTTCGCAGCAGCCCAGAATAAACCGATCAATACCAAAAGCCCGCCAAAAATCAGTCCAGGCGATATTGTAAAACCATATTCATTTCCAAAAATAGCGAATAAAATCAGAGTGGGAAATACGCACCCTCCATTTTGAAAAGCAAAGGTGATTGCCGCAGGTCCAGTATTGAGGGAATAGCTAGTTAGAATCATCATTACCACCATCAGCAGACCGATGCTAAGTCCCAAAGCCAGCATGGGAAGATGTAGAGGAATTTCCGGTTTCCACACAGGATTAAGGATTAAGGCCACAGCCAAGGAAATCGCGAAATGCAAAACCAGATATCCGGCTGATGAACCTCCCCCTTCGATATTTTTACGCATGAAAAAATTAGATAATGAAGCACTGATAGCAGCAAAAAAAACAAAAGGTAAGCATAACGTCATTGTTCTCATCCAATTAAAAACGAAAGAAAAATTATACTACAAAACTTATTAAATTTGAAGAGTTTTCCAAGAATGGGAGGAATTCGAAATCAAAAAATTAACAAGATATGCTGAATCGGCGCTACATGTTCCCGGGATCTCTAGCAACTTTATAAATTTAACAGGATGAACAGAATAGGCAGAATAAGAGGTAAAAGGAATAATAAGACCTAAAATGACGACCCTAATAGGAAAACATCTATTTTTTTCCTGTTTTTTATCCTGTCTATCCTGCTCATCTTGTTAAATTTGCGTTAATTTGATACTCTGTGAACATATACGAATCGGCTTCTCCGGCAGGATGAGCAGGATCAATATAGACATCCTGTCCTATCTTGCCATCGAAACGCATTCTCCAGTCTCTGTGTCTTGAAATAAAAGCCACATAGACTGAAGAAAATCATGACCGTAGGATTATTTTTGGCGATGGAGAAATTCTTTTAAGCGTTCTTCGAATTCTTGTTCGTTCTTTTTCTCGCTCATTATTTCCATCCATCGCTTATGATTGGTTTGGGCAATGAGTTGCGCCATTTGATTCAAATGATCTCCAGAATGGTGAAGAATATGTTCTTTTACTTTTTCCTTTAACACTTCCATCCATGCTTCATCGGCTAAATTCAAAAGTTGATCTGAAAATTTTCCATGGTGGCCTTCATGTTCGCAGACATGATGATGATGGCAGCTACAGCTGCAAGTGCCTTCTTCATGAGAATGCCCATGCTCTTCATGAGAACAGCTATGATGACCGCATTTATGGGACATAACGAACCTCCTATCTGTTGACAACCAACATATCTCATAAATTTTTTTTTATATCAAGTAAGCAATCGTCATTCTAGAATCGCACTATAACCCTTGAATTACATAAGGTATTTTTGTAATATTCTCTTTTTAGTTTCATTAACACAGGATGATAAACATGTTAAAATGGTTTCTTATTTCCGCATTTACCCTTATTTATCCTTTAGCTGGCGAAGTTAACGTTTTAGCTTTGTCAGGAAGCACTCGCACAGAGTCATTTAACAAAAAACTGATCAATGAAGCGGCAAATATCGCGCGCCAAAAAGGAGCACATGTCACCGTCATCGATTTAAAAGATTATCCGATTCCTTTTTATGATGGCGACTTGGAAACGAATCAAGGCATGCCTGAAAACGCCAAGCGCATCAGAAAGCTTATGCTTGCCAGCGATCGGATTATCATTGCCTCACCGGAATATAATGGGTCGCTTTCAGCTGTCCTTAAAAATTTGATCGACTGGGCATCGCGCAATGAAGCTGGCCAACCATCAAGGGATGCCTTTACAGGCAAGAAATTTGCGATCATGAGCGCTTCTTTAGGTGGAGGCGGTAGTGATGTACTTAGCAATCTTCGTGCCATGATTACGAGGATTGGGGGAAATGTTATCTCGGACCAGACAGCGGTTACCAATGCCTCGGCGGCTTTTAATGATCAAGGGCGTCTTGAAAATCGCGCTCTTAAAAATCAGTTAACTCAAGAAATAGCGCAGCTTTTGCAGTGATGAATGACTTGGCTAAATGGTTAATGATCATAGGGACTGTCATTGCCCTATTCGGAGGATTACTTTGGTTCGGAAATAAAATCGGAATTCCCTTAGGACAGTTTCCAGGAGATATCCGTCTTTCAGGGGAGAAATTCGCTTTTTATTTCCCAATCGTCACTTCGATTGTTGTAAGCATCATTCTCACAATTGTTCTTAATATTATTCTAAGCTTGCTGAGAAAATAATCCCAAAAATTGTCGAACCCTGAGTTTTGCAACTATCTCTTTAATGAGATTGCCAGGGGCCATCCCATACATAGATGGCCTTAGCACAAGTAAATATTTCTTTATTCATTAAAGCCTGCACAGCTAAGGCTCTGGCATTGAAAATATCCGGCTTTGATTGGGCTAATGTATCAAGAGCACCTTCAGGGAGAAATACTGCATCAAAACCGAATCCCCCATTTCCTGTAGAAGGAACGATCGTTCCTCGTACTTCTCCTTTGTAGATGATGATCTCATCTCCGCTGCGGTATGCAAGAAGCACCTTCCAAATCGCCTTATTGCCGATGTATTCATCCAAATTTTCGATGAGCCATCGAATATTGACACCCACAGTGGCTCCTTCAATATCTAACGAGGTATCTTCAACCAAAATCAACTCATCAAGCTGAGAAGCTTTATGAGCGACAACAGTGACCGGGTCGGCATCTACTTCATCAAGATCAATGTTTGTATTGGAAAGATTGACGCCATATTGAGAAAATAATCTTTGAAATTCATGCAATTTTCCTTGATTGCTCGTATTTAGTTTCCATTCAATATTTTCGTCATTTTCTGGGGGTAAAGCAAAAAAAATAGCGGGCATTGCAAAGAAAACAATCGCAAGGATTAATTTTATCATAAAAACTTTAATAAATTAGTTTGTTTTAAAAGATAATCATAAATAAAAGCATATAAAATTTCAATAAAACATTCATTTATCTTGAAATTCGAAATCCAAAAAAATTTAACGCAGAGCCACTGACTCGACTTTAGCATTTTTTAGCATAAAAAAGGCAAATCAGTATCTTAAATCTTTTTTCACTTCACTGATTAAAGGATTTACCATGACTGATTTGCCAGGATCCATTTTACACATATTTGCTTTCTTTGCTCCATTATTTTCTCGACC
>Ga0153954_1000922_pt1 | contig 18567 bp, 13 predicted proteins | sample TSFL038MetaG_FD_102277 | JGI IMG/M metagenome (GOLD analysis project Ga0153954, IMG submission 102277) | Attine ant fungus gardens microbial communities from Florida, USA - TSFL038 MetaG | ecosystem: Host-associated > Fungi > Mycelium > Unclassified | place: USA: Florida, Wekiwa Springs State... | reverse complement strand
TTCTGGTGCCGCTGAACAAGCTGAAGAAGTCGCCCAAGAACGTGCGGAAGGTGCCGCACAGCGAGGCCGATATCGCCGCGCTGGCAGCGAGCATCGCCGCCAACGGCCTGTTGCAGAACCTCGTCGTGGAGCCGGAGGTGGCCGACGGCAAGGAAACCGGCAACTACCTCGCCAACATCGGCGAAGGCCGCCGGCTAGCGCTGCTGTCGCTGGCCAAGAGCAAACGCGTCAAGAAGGATGAACCCGTCCGCTGCGTCCTGGGCGAGCCGGAGAAGGCAGAGGAAGTGAGCCTTGCGGAGAACGTCATCCGTGCCCGCATGCATCCTGCCGACGAGTACGAGGCCTTTGCTTTCTTGCACAACGCGAAGGGGATGGCTGCAGACGACATCGCGACCCGGTTCGGCGTGCATGTGGCGTTGGTGCGGCAACGGCTACGTTTGGGTGCGGTCAGCCCGGTGTTGATGGCGCTGTACCGCGAGGCGAAGCTGACGCTGGAGCAGTTGATGGCGTTCACCGTCACCGACGACCATGCCCGACAGGAGCAGGTCTGGCACCTCTTGGACTGGAACAACGAGCCGAGCGCCATTCGCCGTGCCTTGACCGAAGGACAGGTGCCGGGCAACGACCGGCGTGCCGTGTTTGTCGGGACCGAAGCCTACGAAGCCGCAGGGGGCATTGTCACCCGCGACCTGTTCGACGAGGAAAACGGCGGTTACTTCGCCGAGGCGGCACTGCTGGACAAGCTGGTGGCGACAAAATTGGAGCAAGCAGCGCAAGACGTTCGGAACGAAGGCTGGGCTTGGGTGATCGTCACGGCCGAGTTCGACCACAGGGCAACCAGCGACATGCGGCGGGTCTATCCCCAGCCGGCAGAGATCAGCGCCAAGAACCAGCGCAAGATCGACAAGCTGAGCTCCGAGCACGACGAGCTTGTCGCTATCGCAGAGAACGAGGAACTGACGGAAGCGATCCAAATCCGGCTCGATGAACTTGAGGCGGAGATTGAGGCCTTGAAGGGCGCGTCAGTCTACGATTCGGTGGACATCGCCGCTGGCGGTGCATTCGTGTCGCTCGGTTTCGAGGGTGGCCTGCGGGTGGAGCGCGGCTTCATCCGCAAGGAAAAACAGGCAACGGTGCCTGTCCATGCCGCCGACATCGGGGCCGGAGAAGAGGAGGGCCGTGAGACCTCGACCTCTCTACCCGACCGCCTGATCATGCAGCTGACCGCGCAGCGGACACAAGCCTTGCGCGAGGCGGTTGCCAACCGGCCTGACGTGGCGTTCGTCGCGGTGGTGCACGCGTTCGCCGTGTCAACGTTCTATGTTGGAGCCGGTGTCTCCTGTCTGGACGTTGGCCTCCGGAGCTATCATCTGTCCGGCTTTGCGCCCGGCATCGATGAGGGCCGGGACGGCTGTGCCATCCGCGGCCGCCACGAAGCGCTGGGGTCTCGGCTGCCCGGCGACGTTGATAACCTCTGGGAGGCCTTGCTGACCATGAGGCAGGAGCAATTGATGGAGCTGCTGGCACATTGTGCAGCCCTTACGATTGATTGCGTGGTGCGGATGGGTGGCAAGTCATCCAACGCGTTGAAACACACCGAAGTGCTTGCTCAGGCGGTCTCGCTTGAGATGACGCAGCGCTGGCAACCGACCAAGGCCAATTACCTCGGTCAGGTCACCAAGGCGGTCATCATGGAAGCTGTGCGCGAAGGGGTGTCGCCGCAGGCAGCCGAGAACATCGCGGCCTTGAAGAAGCCTGCGATGGCCGAGGCCGCCGAGCAATTGCTGGCCAACAAGGGCTGGTTGCCCGAGGTACTCCGTTTGCCACAGCCTCAGAGCACGGGAGCGTCGGCGGCGTAAATCGACCAGCCTCGAAATGGCGCCGGGCCGCGACACGGCCCGGTTTTATGCGCAAAAATTTTGCCGCACGTGCGGCGCGGCTGCAGTTGGTCCGTACAAGAAAGGCTCCGCTTCTATACGGAGCCTTGAACGGCCCCGCCTTGACCGGGGCTTCCCGATTGTAACGCAGGAGACCGCGTGGGCCAATGGGCGCAATCTCCGGGCGTATCAAGGAAAATCCGGGAACGCTGCGCGCGGCCGCTTGGCGCGGCCGTGCTCGCGCTCCCTCTTTGCCTTGGTCCCATCAACACAATGAAAGCAAATCCCATGTCCTTGACTACATGGAGAATGAACCTCACCGTCAGAGTAGAACAGGAAGCCATGCAACAGATGCGGGCCTTTCTACGCGACAACCGCATCAGCGTGCCGTTCCGCAATGACGACGTTATCGCCAAGTACCTGCGCCACGTCATCGACAGCAACAATTCCTGGGATGGCATTGATGCGCAGGTGGCCCTTACCCGCCCATACCCCGGCCGCTACCCATGGCAGCTCGGCTATGAACATGAACGGCATCCCCTGTTGGCGGAGCCTTCCCGCAAGCTTGTGCATCGCTTGAAGGGGCTCGCCCTGGGTTCCTTCGGCCTTTTAATGATGCTCGCCTGCTACGTCGCCTTTTGCCAGTAATCATGCCCCACCTTTTGCCCGGCCGTTTTCGTGTTACTATCCAGCCGATGCAGCCGGTCAAACTTCACGTCAGTGCTCGCCCTATGGGATTTGACGTGATGTTTCTTATTATCAAGGAAAATGGTCTCGCCCCGCTGCGCGCGGCCGCTGGCGCGGCCGTGCTCGCGGTTCGAGCCCTTTTCGCTCATAAGCCTCCTCCCAGCTCAACCCCTGGCGCGATTTGCGCCTGAAGCACGACGTATTCCCCTCGGCCGCTATCGAACACAAACCCGCCGTCGCGAAGGGTGAGAGGGTCAACCGGCAAATGGTCATAGCCATCGAGCGTCGCCTCGACCGAGTGCCTGGTCTTTACCCGGAAGCACGCCCGCAAGCTCATGTTGGCCCGTAAGGTGGAGTCCATCGCATCGGTCGTGGGCTTCTGCAGGGCGCAGATCATCACCACGCCCGACGATCTGGCGCGACGGATAACGCTCTTGAGGTTGCTCGCCAGCCGGCCGGCAGCCTCCTTCAGCTCGCCGCGCTTGTTGTCGTTGATGCTGTCGTGGATTTCGGCGTACTCGTCGATGATGACGAATACACGGCCGCCCGGCCAGCTCCGCAGCCCTTTTTGGCGCATTTCGTTCTCTCGGGCCTCCAGCAGCGCGACCAGCTCGTCAAAGAGCTTCACAACATCCCTGAAGTCCCACAGCACCAGGGCTTTCGGTTCTTTGCTGTAGCGGTCGAACTCGGTCCCGCCCTTTAGGTCGACGAGCACGACCCGGTTGACCTCGGTCGACTGCAGGAGCTGGTAAGCCAATTGATGGAGGAAAACCGACTTCCCGGAGCCAGTCATGCCGCCGATCAGCAAATGCTGGATCTTCTGCACCGGAATGATCAGGTCCTCGCCGGTCTCTTTGGACGTGCCGAAAATAACGCCGGCCTCAACAGGCACGAGTGGAATAGGGGCCTTGAGGCGGGCCATACGGGCTTCACGAGCCTCGCTTTCGATTCGCCGTTGCTCCGCTTCTCGGTCCCAGCGCGCCTGCCTCTCGGCATTGAGTCTTGCTTCTTCCTCGCGCTTCTGCGCGGCAAGCCGTTCGCGTTCCGCCCTGGCTTCGTCAGCTCTGCGCTGTTGTTCGGCTCTCTCAGCGGCCGCGACACGTTGTTGCTCCTCGGCTTGTGCCTTGCGGGCATTCTCTGCGCGCTGCCGCGCCCGCAGTGCATCGGCTTGGAATTTTCGAGCAGCGACCATCTGCACGGCGTCGCACAGCTTTTGCTGCTTGGCCGGAGAGTAATTGTCTCCCCCTGAGACGCGAACTAAAATCGTCCCCGGATGGAATATTGGAAAATAAAACTGCCAGGTGATGTCACTCCGTTCCGGATAGGTCAGCGAGACAGGTCCGTAGTCGCATGCCCCTGCCTCTGCTCCCACCCAGGGCGCGGATAATCCGCTCCAATAAACCGTCGGCGTGCCATAGGTCCTACGAATGTCATCGTCGGTTATCTTGCGGGGCTTGGGGTCTGGAGTGCGTCGTATCGATGCCCCTGTCTCTTTTGTTGGGCGGGTAAAAGGCTCGACAAGGAAGTAGGTACCTAACCAGCCACCGACGCCGACTACTGCTGCGGCTAGTGGTCCTGCAACATAGAACCCGACTATTGCCGCCAAGGAAGCAGGAATAGTCGCAAAGAATAGAACCGCTACGCTTCCGTTACCCCTGTCTTCAGCCACAAGAGACTCCGAGTCGTTCGCCCTTAGCAGGATTGTCCGCAAACAAGGTCGAGTCGCGTAAACGGCGAAAATCTAATTGCTGAAATATCGGTTCGCACCCGGCAAATCAAACCGCTATCGACAGTTGGGGCGGAGCCGCGGGTGGCCGCGGCCCCGTATCGCTTTATTGCTGACCAGCCAGGCATTAGCCCACGGCCGGCGGCTTTGTCGGGCCGCGGCTCTCGGGCTTGGCTGCGGCGGACAAATCCCGCGTGGCCCGGTAGAAAATGTTGTTCTCGAAGGCGCCGATGTCGATCACCAGCTCCACGCTGGCGCCCTCGGCAAACTTCGTGGGGTCGGTTCCTTCCGGCAGCTTGACGTTCAACAGGTCGAAAGTATTGCGACCATTGCGCTTCAGGAACTGAGCCGTGTGACCCGTGACCTTCTTAGTTTCGGGGTCACGCGACTCCTTCACGGCCAGCACCGCGCCACGCACAATGATATTGGTATCCATGTTGTATCCTTTCTGATGTAGCCGACGACAAACGATCAAGGGAGGAGAGGATTATGGCGGCATGGCAAACCCTCCTTTCCCTGGCTCATCGAACGAACGCGCGATGAGGAAGTAATCGGAACGGCGACCGCGTTTCTGCCAGAGATAGATTTCCGTGCAGAGAAAGCGCCCGAGGCCTTCGATGTGCTCGGCCATCGCCAATTTGGCGTCGGCGTCAGGGTCATCCGTGAAATCGAGATCATCGGTGTCGGCCTGCAGATTCCGCGAACAGGCGATCAGCCTTCGTCCGCGCAGCGCATCGCAGACCGCGCGTAGCGGCACGCAATCCATCCAGCGCGGGCCCTGACCATCGCCGGGGTCGTACAGCTCCAGCGTGTCGGCGCCGACCAAGACCGGCCGCCCGAACCGTTTGACGACCAGCGTGCCGGGCTTGAGGACGTATTTGAGGATTTCACAGAGCGACTTGCGGCCTTCATCGCCAAGCGGCGAAGTCACGCCGCGCATCGGTCGAATATCGACAACCGGGTCGTAATCGGCTTTGAGCTGCTTGCGCCACATGGCGCGCAGCATTTGCACGGTGATGAACAGCGGGCTGCCGCGCCTGAAGTACTTCTCGCGTTCGACGAACACGCATAGGTGCGCATGAACATGCCACTCGTCGGTGTCCGGGTTGCGCGTCAGCTCGAGCGACCGCACCCAGGCTAGCCAAGCCCGCTTGATCGCCCGCCGCTGCATCAGCTCGCCAGCCGCGCGGATGACTTTATTGACGGTCGCCGGCAACTTGGCCGAGGTGCAATTTTTCAGGGTCAGCGTGACCATGACGCCCTGCATGCCCGGGTTCTGATCGAGATAGTTCTCGATTGCCGCCGTCATGGTGTGCAGATGGCGCCGCGCCTTGGCTCTTGCGGCGGTGGGGCAGACCAGGTCGCGGCACTCGGCGGGCGCTTCGAAGACCCGGCCGCGCTCATAGCGATGGACGAAGATTCGCTTGCAGCAGTGCTGGATCGCCGTCGCACGCTCGGGCTTGCCGATGCGCTTTAGCCCTTCGGCAATCATGACCTTTTCGCGCTGCATCTCGCTGCGCTTTTCGGCATCGAGGCGCTTGCCGGCATCCGGCAGGTCGCTGTCGGCCGGCAGCTCGAACCAGTCGCTCGTTTGCGCGTTTCCGATTAGCGCATCGAGGTCGAAATCGGTCTCGTCGAACACACCCCACCTGCCTTCCGACCATGCGTTTGCACGGCAAGGAAAAACAGCGACCGCGCCCAGGGGTGTGCGCAGACTGGTTCGGCCCGAGTTGAAAGAAGGAATCGATCGCGAGGATCAAAAATCCCTGCTCAGCAGGCCAACGAATTTTCCAGAAGACACCGGGCGCCCAGCAAGACGTTCCGGCATCTACCGGAGGCGCAGCAACACCTCCGATAATCTAAGCATAACGATTCGCACGGCTAAGACAAGTCCGTCAGATGATGACAATCGTTGAAATTGAAAAAGCCCGGCGTCATGGCACATTGCCAATATGAAAAATGGCGGCGCCGTGTTGCTGCACAGCGCCGCCTCGACTTGACCCCGTCGCGGGCTCGCGCCACCCCTGGAGGCGCGTTGGTCGCCTGGGTGGCAGAGACAAAGTTTGGTTCGGCACGAGCATGAAACTGATGAGCAGCGAAGTCAATCTTATCACGTCGTCGAACACGCTATCGGTCCTGCAATGACGAAGCGATGGCAGGTATTCCGACCGGACCTTCAGTCCTGGTCGGAAGGGATCGATGCTGAGCAAATTGCTGCGTTGGTTGCGCAGGGCAAAATTGACCTCGGTTACGACGTGAAAGAAGAGGGCAATTTTTTGAACTGGCACCAGGTGGGTTCGATACCTGGTCTCACGCAAGTGATCGAAGCTCTTCGGGCGGAGAATACGGTGAGGGAAATAGACGCTTGGAACCACCCAAGAAAAATTCAGGTGGTCTCACGCCGCGAGGCGAAACAGGAGCTCGCAGAAAGGTTTCATTTGCAGCCTGCCAACGTGGGTGGCCTTGAGGAGGCAATGGAGACGGCTACAGCCCTTCAAGCGGGTTCGGCAGAACCGGAGTCGTCTGCAGATCACGAGGGGCCTCCGGCAACACCCGAACGTACTGAGCCAGACGCCGATAGTGAAGGCGACATGAACGGCCCGGCTGACAATTCGGCAGACGCGGTTTCTCAAGACCGATCAGAGGGCGCATCTGTTGATGGACACGTTGCACCTAGCTCTGTCTTCGACAATCAACCACCTGATGAACTGGCCGCAATCAGTGAGGTTGAACCTGACAGGCTGGTCGTCACTGCCAAGACCACCAGTTTCGGTGGCGGAATGGCTGTTGGCGATGTGGCCGAAGCGATAGCAGAGGTTCACGGTGGACTCTACGCCACGGAGGAATGGGGAACGGTCACTGAATATGATCCATTCGGCCAAGGTGCCGGCGTGATAGCAATAGAAGGAAAGCCGGACCTCGATTTTTATCGCGATGCGATTCACGGCTTTGTGTCGCCGAGCCAGATGGTCGGGGCGTTCGTGAGAGCGCAAGTTGCCAAACGAGGCGCAGGATATGTTGCCACCGCGGTTTACCTGGACAGCGATGCAAGTCCCGAACGCGTTGCCCTGCGAGAGCTAGACCATACTGTTAGGTCCCAGTTGCGCGGTCTCGAACAGTCGCGTGGCAAGGGAGGTCATGGAAAACTGCTGACACGATGGGCCACGATCGGCATGGACTACGCCGCCGCAAAACTTGCCGAGAAAGCTCAAAAAGGTGAGAGCTGGGGGTTCAGGTCCGGTTCTGATCCCTACAAGATTCTGAAGAACTATCTGAGCTTCACCTTCTATCGGCTGATGTGGGAGAACAAGATCGCGTTCACGGACAGTCACGCTTGCTTCAACACAGGTCTGGCTGACGATGTGTTGCGGCCGATTTATGCGCTCTTTGAACGCAAGGAGAAGTTCACAAGCCGCCCGGTCAGATTCCTCGACTTCGTCATTGAAGGCGAGGGGCCACATCGATTTACGTTTACGAAGCAGTTTCCGCATCCCCCAAAGCCGGCGAAGTATATCGACAGGTTGGAACACATATTCCTGGACCCCGACGCGGACATAAAGCTGCAACAAAGTCATCTGATCAAAGACGGCATCGGTCGCGGTCGTTTTCCGAAGGACTTTCTGCTTCGGTATGAGCCCGACCAGCTTCAAAAAATCCGGCGCAAGGATCGAGCCTGGCTCAGAGAGTATGCAAACATCCTGCAGACGCCGGAGGGGCACGATTCCTTGGTGCACATTACCAGCGCGTTGATGCAGGCGACCGATGCTGCGAGGAAGCGCCTTGTTTGGAATTATAAGACAGCGATACCGTCGTACTATCCTGAGGTGGATGGCATAAGTCTTCTGCTCCCGCTTTGTCTGGTCAGAAGCTCCGTCCCGGACACCGCCCTGGTCCTGCGCCACATAAGCCGCCAGGCGTCATATGGCGCGACCGTCCTTACACTCGATATGGCCTATTCGAATGCGAGATTGATTGCGCGGCCGCTGAGCGACTGGCTGTCTTTCGAGGTGGAAGAGCAGGAGACAGACGAAGACGCCGATGAGTGACCAAAAAAGCGGACCCCTCTTTGAGAGGGGCCTGCCTTGCTAGCCGAACGAGACTGCACTTCTAAGCGTCGGGCTAGGCGGAGGCGGGCTTGTTCGATAACTGGTTGCTTTGGGCGGCAGCAAAGATAGGTCAAAAACGCTATCGCGACTACACTCTGCTCGATCCCTATCGAGCGCTCTGGCGCGGCGTCGGAATGTGCGGCCAGTCGTCGCTGGCTCTCGTGGGACTACTCAACGAACGTGGCATCAAGGCCGGAATACTCGGTCTTACTAACCATGTCGTTGCATGGGCTGAGGTCGGAAGCGAACACAACTATGTTGTCGCCGACCCCGACTACGGCATCGTGATCGCGGCGAGTCTTCCGGAGATCAAGAACGAACCGCAGATCATCGACCGGGCCTACGCGAATGTCCTTGCAGATCAGCCGGACTATCCACCGTACAACATCATATACAACGCAGCCGGGCAGCCTGGGGATCTGTCAGGTGGCGGCTATAGAACGAAATTGCGCCAGATTCTCCACGACGCCTATTTGAAGGCGACTGAGACGACAAAGTACCCAGCCGGCGTGGACAACTCATTTGGCGAAACAATCGCTTCTCAGCGCAATTTCTATATCGCTAAGTGGATCATCCCTCTTCTGATGCTGCTGCCTTTTCTCTGCATTCTGGCAATGCGATTCTGGCCTTTGCTTTATTTTGCGCGGCCATCGACCGTCTCCCAATCCGACCTTGGTAAGGATGAGGTCGCGCGCTCGGTCGGCGCCGGCGGCACCACTTAGTTTGCGGCACTGGCGGAATCGCTAGACGGCGGCCCGGATTTAAATTCTGGCGCGGCTTTGCCTCAACCGAAGAGGGCAACATCCTGAGCGAGGAGGAGCAATGGGCGAAGCTCCGGCTCGTGGTCGATCTCGCGAACGAGGTGTGGGGATAAGGATGCCAGATACTGGCTCTGATCTCGTCAAGTCCACGGCTCTGCGTGCGTGACGTAGAACCAGTAATAAGGGCCGCCGATCTGTCCCCACGGTCGAAGCGTTAAACGCCAAGCCGGAACATTGTGCCTTTCGAGAACCTCGGCTGGCACAATGAACTGACGGTTGCTTTTACTATCTCTCTCGAGGCGCGGCGCAAAAATGAAGCCAAACGGCAACGGCGGCGGTACCGGATGGATGAGGTTCTGGTACGCTTCTACCCCGCTATTTTTGACGATGTTGGCGAAATCTGTCAGATGAAGCGAGGGAACGTCAGGGGGGAGAGGTAAACCGTCATCGATCACCAAGAAGCCCGATATTCGGCGACCGCCGAGGATGATGGCTTCTCCACTCTGAAGCGAGGCAGTGCTGCCAAAAGTGCTCGTAACGGAGTAGAAATGATAAGCTCCCGACGGAATGCTAACAAAGAGTGTTGCCGTTACAATTAGTCCGACAGCGGTGTTTCGCTCGAGCCGCGTATGCGCACGGGACTCCGGAACCGGTGATGGATTCGACGCCTGAACGCCCATTCCTCGTGCGAAGAAAAGCGCCATGAGAGGATGACTAGCGGCGAGAACACGTGCACCATCGTCAAGGTACACAACCGCCGCCGACGCGGTGATACTTCCCCAAAAAAGCATCCAGAACGAGAGTTCGACGGTTGTTGCGCGTGCGGCACCATAGAGGAGGCCGATGATGACCATGGCGGTCAATATGCGCCGCGATGTCCATTCGGGCTGCTCGACGCTTGTGCCATAGCCGCTCCAGATCACGTCTGGGAACCCCGTTACAAACGCTCTGATCGCACTTCCCAGGCGCCCGAAAAACGGCTTGGGGTTTGTGCGCAAGTTCTTCCAAGCCTCTGCGTATAACTGGCGTGCAACGCTATCTGCATCGCCGGAAAGAGGCTTGCCTTCTGATGCTAGTTTGCGGCCGCAACCATCCCATGACGTTCCCATTGATAGCCCACAAAAGACATATGAAAAATTAGCCGTGGCCGGACTTGAACCCGTCCCGAAAGCACCTTGTAGAAAGAAATTTAGCCCAAAGACGCCAAGAAGAATGCAGGCTGAGGCGGCCGCTATTCTGAGCTTGGCGACAGTCCCCTGTCCGAATTGCCATACCAGCCATACCAAGAGAGCGGGGATCGTAAACATACTGCCCATTCGCGTCATCAGTGCGATCGAGGTCAGCGCAAAACCTGCGAGTGCCGCTTTCGGGGAACGACCACGAAAAGCGCGAACGAAGAAAGGGATCGACAGCAATCCCCAGAAGACCCCCAGCGGCTCAGTTAGAGTGGTCGGCGCGAACGAGCGATTATAGATGTAAGTCAGTCCGAGAAAGAAGAGTCCCGCCCAGACTCCCCGCCATGCGGCAATCGCATGTGTCGCTATGCAGGTTGCGCCCGCCACCAGGCACGCCTGCACAAGCAGCGTCTGTTGGAGTGAGAAGCTTCCAAGAACAAGAAGTACCGATCTGAATGCGGCGGCCAGTGGACGCCTTAGCGCTATCTCCGGCCAGATTCCATTCTTGATCTGGTCGTAGGCGGCTGCAACATAGTCCGACGCGTCTGAGAAGGAGATCAGGCCGCCGATGGTTACGTTCCCGATATCACCCGGCCGTACCATTCCTGCCCAACTTGCGCTGATGCACATTACAAAGGCGGATGCGATGATGGGGAATAGACACCAGGTCAAGAGCCGTCGCGCGAATTGTTCATCGCGCTGTAGCCACGACTGATTGGGGACGGCGAGGTGGTTGAGCCAAGTCGCAGCCGTTCCCAGACCGGCAAACATCAACAGTAAATAAGCCAAATAGGGCTCGTTGCGCGCCGCCCATTCGCCGATTGGCAGCAAACGAATGAGCGCCGTGGTCGGCAGCGCCCAACCTGTCGCTAACGCGTAAACGCAAACTCCGACATACACCGCTGAGGCGATTGCGCCGAGCCCACAAAGCGCAAACAGTATCAGGTAAGCTCCCCTGAGAGACAGAGCAGATGCCTGTATAACAAGTGCGCTTGGTTTTTTGAATACGAACAGGCAGAGCATCACGCTGAGCGCTGCCGCCATCAGGGTTATCCAGATCCGGGGCAGCACGCTATATCGAAGCGTTGCGACCGTTTCTCCGCTATTCTGTACCCCTTCTGGAAGCGAGAAGATCACTCTATCGCCCCAATGGCTGAAACCGTCGGCCCCCTGTCGGATCGCTTGGTGTTGACTGTGGGCTGGCTCCAGCCGTTGCCCATTGATCAGGAATTTGAGACGTGACACCGAAGGACGATCGTCGCTATCGCCGACCAACGGCTCCTGCCACCAGGGTAGCTCGTCTGGAACTCTTAAAACCAACCCACGTTGCAGCTCGGAGGTGAAAGGTCCCGGTGCGCTAAATTCCCCCTGCCTGATGTTGAACTCCATCGCGACAAGCAGACCTGTCAGCAAGATGAGCGGCAACAGGATCAGCTTGGCGCCTAGCAGGTTCCACTCTCTTAGTGGACTCTGTCTCTTCCAGCGAAGGACGATCGCGGAGCGGATGCGAAATAACCTTTGCATCTTCAAACTCGGTCAATGACGATCGTCATTCTGAATGCGATATGCCGTCGAATCGCCATTGGCAGCGATTGTTCGAATGCGAGCATCGGCTTGACCAAAGCTCCCGGGATCAAGGACCAGCTTTGAAATCCGCCGCTCATTGGATAGGCAAACAGGCTATGCCATTCCACGTGTCGGACCCGGAGCGAAGGAATCTGCTGCTCGACGCGCCGGCGAGCCCCTGCAGTGGCGAACAGCAAGGTCGGAATAGCCTGATTGGCATCGAAAGGATCTCGATTCGGGCTAATCTCAACAGGCCCGAAGGGATCTGCGTCCATGTCAACCGGTTCCTCATGAAAGCGTTCGTAGAAGCGGCGCGCGAGCGAAGTCATCGCGGGTTCAATCATCGCAAGCCGTCCACCGCGCCGGAGGACGCGGGATGCTTCCTTCAGAAACTCGAGAGGGCGTTCGAGATGATGCAGCACATCCAGCATGACGATGCCGGCAAGGCATTGGTCCTTGAACGGCAGGTGGTGTGCGTCGGCGACCACGTCGATGCCGGGGAAGCACAGGATGTCGGCAGAGATCACGCTTGGAGCCGATTCTTTGATATGGGCTGTGCCACCTCCAAGGTCGAGAACGGATCCTTGCGGGCAGGTCTCCAAGAGTTGTCGATGGTAGTCGCGATAAAGCTCTCGTAACGCTCCTTTTCTTTCCCACATGTCTCGATGGGTCAATTGCCGTTTGTCAAGCCCGACTGAGTCGCCCATGGGGTGCCAATCAGACTGCCTTGAGCTTTCGATAGGCGAACACAACCATCTTCAGAAGCAGCCACCCGTCGCGGAATCGCGAAATCTGGGTCTCACCGAACGTGCGCGCCTTGTAGTGAATGGGCGTTTCGATCAACTTCAGATTTTGCTTCACTGCGCCGAAGATGAGATCGAAGTCGCCGAACGGGTCAAAATTGCCAAAATACGATCGCTCGCGTGCCAGCACCTCGTAATCCTTTCGTAGCAATGCCTTAGTACCGCACAGAGTATCGGTTAATCGTGTGTTGGTGAGATAGCTGAAGATGTAGGCAAAGCATCGATTCGCAATGAAGTTGAGCGGCCGCATCGCCTCGTGCTCCATCGGGTAGATAAGGCGGCTGCCGTTGACGAACTCGGCTTTTCCACTCTCGATCACGGCATGGTATTTTGGCAGGGCCTCAGGCGGCATGGTCAGATCCGCATCGAGGATCATTAGCACGTCGTTTTTGGCTGCCGCAAAGCCCTTTCGTACTGCATCGCCCTTGCCCTTGCCGTCCTGCTTCAGAACCGTGATGTCCCAAACGCCCCGATAGGCTTCGCGGACCCGCTCGCACTCCTCAAAAGTGCCGTCGCTTGAGTTACCCTCGACAAAGAGGATTTCCTGCGCACTGCCAAACTTGGGCATACGTAGGATGGCGTTTTCGACGTTGCCGCGTTCGTTTCGGCAAGGGATGAGGATGCTCGCCGAGAGCTTCCGGTCAGTAACGTGCTGCATCGGGCGTCCGACAAGATATGTCCGCAAACAAAAATTGCGAACGCCTGGCAGGGGCGCGATAAACCGGTTGATGAAGGGCCCCAACCCGAACAATCGCCGCGGCAGCAACTGCCTTTGCTCGTGCCTGATAACCTCAAGATCGGCAAGGTCCATCAAGTTAAGGAAATCCGAAGTCGCAATATAATTGATTTTCGGCTGTCGGCTCTTCAGTTTGACGATCTCGCCTAGTTTGAGGATCGGTTCCCAAAGGGCCGAATAATAGGAGATCACGATTCTCGTCGACGGTGAGCAGACCTTTTGAAGGAGCCGCAGCGTCGCATCGATATCGTCGAACATGCCGATCGTGTCCGCGACGATAACGTAGTCGAATGTGCCTTCGATAGCAGCGAATGTTTGAGGATCTTCCACGTCGCCTTGGTGGAATTCCAGGTTTGGGAAACGTTCGCGCGCCCGTGTTATCGCGGTTGGGCTGAAGTCCACCCCCACTCCGTAGGACGGCTCAAGCGCAGCGAGCAGGTCGCCGCGGCCGCAGCCCAGTTCTAGCACGCGCTTTTGGGGAGGAATGAGGAAGCGCATGTAGCGCAAGTCCTCACCATAGTAGGCCGAATTAATCTTCCGCCAGTGCTGCTGTTCGTCGATTGTAGCTTCGATGTGCTCGAAGAATTCACGCTTACGATTGCTGAAAGGCTGTGGCCGATTGTACGCGACCGCTAAATTTGCTTGGGGTGAACCGAATGGCAAAACTGTCTCCGATAACTATTGAACGAGGGCAATCACATTGGCGCATGCGCCGTCGGCAATCATACGGCTGACTTCAACGGGTGAGGCAGGCAGCGGTTTGCCGTATCTTTCGTCGAAGAAACGATATCCATTTGGAATGAAGTACGAGAAGAGTTCCTCCAGCGAAGTCCCTCGCTCCTCGAGCACATAGGGCGCCAATTCCATGACGAAGATCGGTTTCATTTCCTTGAGGAGCGTCGACGCTCCACGCAAGACGTCGCACTCATACCCATCAACATCCAGCTTGACGAGTTGTACGCGAGTATCGGGAAACCCAGCAAGGACGTTGTCGAGCGTCCGTGCTTGCGCCGATTCCGTGCGCATCTCGCGCCCAAGGTGCTTTGTGTGCAAGCCAGATTCGTTAGCCAGCGGCCAGCTCGAATAGATCGCCGGAGGGACCGGTTCGTCGTCTGCGCCGGTCAAAAAGCAGTGGAACGCCGTCACGCGTTTCTGCAGCTCAGGATTCAGATCGAGATTGCGGTTGAGCTTGCGAAAAGCAAAGTCGGTTGGTTCAAACGCGAGAACACGCCCTTTGGGACCAACCAGCTGGGCCAAATGGAGAGTGTGGGCTCCTATATTGGCACCGATGTCCAGGACTAGTGATGCAGGCTTGACTAGCTTACGTAAACTCGCTCGGGTTTGGCGCTCATAGATGTTCCCGAGGTAAAGTGCGAAATCTATTCCCTGTGCCAGGTCAAGTTCGAAGGTGATGCCGTTCCTGACTGAGACCTGACGATCCGATCGACCTAGGAGTGTGCGTCCGGTGCGAACAGCCCGGTAGATCACGCGGGCAGCTCCGATCTTGTGGATAGTTTTCATGGTAGTTCTAATTGGTTTAGTGGAAAAAGGGGTTACTTCTTACCGGAGGTTGTTCCGATTGTAAAAACGTACCGAACGGTTACCCCTGGGTAAAGGATCTTCATGGCTCGCGAAGCGAATAGGTGCAGGCAGCATATCTCGTTCAGGGATGAATTTGCGAACGCTATAGCGGCGCGAGGACCCAAGGAAATTGAGCGTCGATCGCTTAAAGGCGGCTGGTCTAGGTGAGCTCCATCACCCCGTCTTGGGCACCGTACTTCGAGTATGCGCTGCTGACTTCGTTTAGGGACTTTCGCAGCTGTTCATTCTCCTCAATCAGGTTCTTCAATGCGAGTGGATCAAGTCCCTTCATCCCACGCTCAAGGGCCTCCGCCGATTTTTTAACGTTCTCAGACGCGTCTCCTAGACCGAGGTCGCACTTTGCCATCAAAAATGGCATTAGTAGAAGGATTCCGGCGCTCTTAACGATTCCCATATCCTAGGCTCCATCTGATCAAGGCGGACGATTACGCCTTTCTCCACACTTCCCGTATCGAACCGATGATGGCCCATAGACGATAGCGCAAGTCGTACGTCCGCCTTCGCCGCCAATGTAGCTCCAGCAAGTCTCGCAACGCGGCCCTAGCCCGTCATCAGCACAGTAGTAGTGTCTGCGGATTGCCGCGTCGGAGGGCAGGATCATCTGAAAGGCAGCGAAGGCTAATTAGCCCCACTGTGGAAAGGCCGAAACGCAAGGCGAAATCCCCCGAGCCTTAGTGGATCATATTGCCAAGCCGCCGATTTACAAGAGTTGCAAGAGCCCGAAATTGCTCGCGCTACGCAGGCTCCGCTTTGGTTCGAATCGGGTCGCCAAGGTATGCGGCTGGTCGTGGAGACGATTGCGCGAATAGTCCATCGCGCCGGTTAAAATCCGGACCCTCGGCCAAAGTTCACGGGCGTCTAGCACAAATGGCAGTGCCAGCTGCTCATAACAGCCGCGGTATCGGTTCAAGTCCGGTGGCGCCCACCATTATTTTCTTGGGTGCATACGTGTTTTCGATAAATTGAACCAAGAGATCCATGAACTTATCGGCAGTCGCCTCGGAGACTTGGAAGCTACCCGCGCTTGGCGATTTCGCCCCTGGGATGTCCGCCTGGATCAGGCCAAGTGCAGTTACGTTCAGGCGGAGATAGGGATCGAGGCCTGAATTGCGCTCAATCTTCTTCAGAGCCGAAAAAGGTTGACGCGGAATACAGCCCGGCTTCTTCAAGCCTTACTGAGGAGGCGCTGTAAGGAGTAAGCGCAGCCCAAGGTCTCAAAGGTCCTCCCGAAGCCTTTTGAAAAGCGAGTGCTGGACCTTCCCCTCGACTGACTTCGTTTGGTACTCGATTTCGACCCGCGGCTCTCAACCCTTTCGGCCGCGATGTGGTCCGCTTGAGCAACAAACGCGCCGACAGCTTTGCGAATCAGACCTTTTGAACAGAAAATTCACGCAAAGCTTGAAGACAATCACCCAAGAACACAGCGCCACTTTGATTCATCTGAATCTCAACTAGCGCGCTCTGCCTAAACGGGGTGCTGGAATATTGCGCCTAGCTTGAGCGGGGTCCAACTCGAGGTTCGTCGTGCCCGACCGGTCCGCGATCGCTGCAAACCGACCTGCGCGGGCTACCCGTGCCGCGGAGTACGTACGGATGTCGACGGATCATCAGAAATACTCAACCCAAAATCAGCAGGATGCCATTGCTGCGTATGCGGCCAATCGGAGCCTGACGATTGTTTGTACCTACAAGGACGAAGGAAAGAGCGGTTTGCACATTGAAAGGCGTGAAGCACTCCAACGCCTTATCGGCGATGTCAAAGCGCGACGCACCGATTTCGAGTTCATTTTGGTCTACGATGTCAGTCGTTGGGGCCGTTTCCAGGATGTAGATGAGAGCGCTTACTACGAATTTATCTGCAAGGAAGCGGGGATTCGGGTTCTCTATTGCGCCGAGCAATTCGAAAATGATGGGAGTCTCGCATCGGCTATCCATAAGACGCTTAGGCGCGGCATGGCGGGCGAGTTCAGCCGCGATTTGTCGACCAAAGTGTTCGCAGGCCAGAGCCGCATTGTAAAGTTGGGCTTCCATAGGGGCGGCCCGCCAGGCTACGGGCTGAGGCGCGTTCTGCTCGACGACGGCCGGATACCCAAAATGCAGTTGGAGCGTGGACAGCAAAAATCCTTGCAGACCGATCGCATTGTTCTTGCCCCCGGGCCTTCCGCGGAGGTGGAAATTGTCAGGCGTATTTTTTCAGCCTTTGTGGAGGACCGGAAAAGCGTGAGGCTTATAACCTGGGAGCTGAACGAACTTCAGATACCCAACTCGCTAGGCAATCGTTGGAGCACGCGACACGTCACCGATATTCTTACGAACGAGCGATATATTGGGAATATCATTTTCAATCGCACCTCATTCAAGCTTCAGAAAAATCGCGTGGTGAATCCGCCCGAGATGTGGGTGCGACGCGACAATGCGTTTGAGCCAATTGTCTCGCGGGACATGTTTATCGCGGCACAGGCGCTTATTGCTCAAAGAAGGCGGCCGTGGTCGGCGCAGCGGAAGCTCGACCGCCTGAACGCCTCGACGCGCGAGAAGGAAATACTCTCTCAGGAGATCCGCACAGCCAGCAAGGATGTCGAGCGGCCGAAGGCCCTCGAGCGCCGCTTCAGCTCGCTTAGCGCTGCTCACAGCATGAGTATCTATCAACCGAAACCGCTCAACTATGTCAATGATCCCAGAGCAAGGATCGGCTCAATTGCGCGCTCAGTGGCGATAGAGATCGTCGCGGGCGTCGAGGCTCTCGGCGGCCACGCCGTCTATCGCGACGAGAGTTGCCTTCTTACGGTCAACGACAATCTCCTTTTGGCGATCAGCGTCGCCTGGTCCGCTCCAAATGGACGACGTGGCGTGTCCTGGAGCGTGCGTGTCGACCGCCAAATCAACAACTCTCACCTCACCTTGATCATCCGCATGGACGCCTCGAACGAGAGGCCGCTGACATACTATCTGCTGCCAACGACCGAGTTGCCCCGGCGTAAGAAAGGCGAGCTTCGGCTGTCGAACCCGCTCTTTCGCGATTCGTGCCGTTTTGAAACTCTGGAATCCCTCTTTCGCATGCTGGTTTCCGGCGATCCAGGAAGTTCGGCATGAAACGCGCGCGCGAGATCAAGAATATTCCGATTTCGGCGATCACGGTCGTCAACTCACGCGCGCGCAACAAGCGGACGTTCAAGGAACTCGTCGCCAGCGTCGACCATCTCGGCCTGAAGCGGCCGATAACCGTGAACACGCGGGATAATGGTACCAAGGAATATCAGCTTGTCTGCGGCGAGGGACGAATAGAAGCGTTCCGCGCGCTTGGCCGGACCGAAATACCTGCCATCCTGCTCGAGGCTCCGGCCGACGACTGCTTTTTGATGGGTATCGTCGAGAATCTGGCGCGGCGCCACCCTTCAGTGATTGAGGTCTTCAGCGAAGTCAGCAGGCTCGCAAAGCGCGGGTATAAGATCAACGAGATTGCGACCAAGGTTGATCTAAGCCCAAGCTATGTACGCGCCGTTTGCCATCTGGTGAAGCATGGCGACC
>Ga0153954_1000921_pt1 | contig 18594 bp, 17 predicted proteins | sample TSFL038MetaG_FD_102277 | JGI IMG/M metagenome (GOLD analysis project Ga0153954, IMG submission 102277) | Attine ant fungus gardens microbial communities from Florida, USA - TSFL038 MetaG | ecosystem: Host-associated > Fungi > Mycelium > Unclassified | place: USA: Florida, Wekiwa Springs State... | reverse complement strand
TCGAGCTTTACGGCAAGTTCGACATGGCGAAGGCGGTCGAGGACATCCAGGCGACGGTCGCGGCACTTCGCGCGCGCCCCGAATGCGTGGGCAAGGTCGGTGCGCTCGGCTTTTGCCTCGGCGGCGCCCTCGCCTATCTCGCGGCGGCGCAGGCCGGCGTCGATTGCGCCATCGGCTACTACGGCGTCGGCATCGAGAAGATGCTCGACCTCGCACCGAGGATTAAGTGCCCGCTCGTCCTGCACTTCGCTTCAGAGGACAAGTACACGCCCGCTCCGGTAGTCGAGCAGATCCGCTCCGCCTTCGCCGACCGTCCGGAGGTCGAGATCCATGTATATCCGGGCGTCGATCACGGCTTCTCGCGGACCGGCGGCCACGCTTTCGACAAGCCGGCGGCGATGATGGCGCATTCGCGCTCCATCGCCCTCTTCCGCAAGGTCATGGGCCCGCATCTCGATCTCAGCGCCCTGTGGGATGCTCACACCTATCACGAGTTCGGATCTCGCGACGTCGATGCGACCATGGCGACGATGGTGGCCGAGCCTTACGTCAACCACATCCCGACCATGACCGGCGGCGTGGGCCATCGCGACCTGTCGCGCTTCTACAAGCACCACTTCATCCCGACCACGCCGGCCGACACCAAGCTGATCCCGATCTCGCGCACGATAGGCGCGGACCGCGTGGTCGACGAGATGGTGTTCTGCTTCACGCACGACATCGAGATCGACTGGATGCTGCCGGGACTGAAGCCCACCGGCAAATATGTCGAGATCCCTCTGGTCGCGATCATCAACTTTCGGGGCGGTAAGCTCTATCACGAGCACATCTACTGGGATCAGGCCTCGGTGCTGGTCCAGATCGGAGCGCTCGATCCCAAGGGGCTGCCGGTCGCCGGCGTCGAAACGGCCAAGAAGCTGGTCGACGAGAAGCTGCCGTCGAACACGCTGATGAAGAAGTGGTCGGAAAGCGCCTCGAAGAAATAAAGGGGGCAGAACCATGCAGATCAAAGGGGCCGTCGCGCTGGTCACCGGCGCGAACCGCGGCATCGGCCGCTCCTACGTCGAGGCGTTGATCGAGCGAGGCGCGGCCAAGGTCTATGCCGGCGCGCGCGATCCGTCGAAGCTCGCCGACCTCGTCGAGCGCCACAAAGGCAAGGTCGTGCCCTTGAAGCTCGACATCACCCAGCCCGCCGACATCGCGGCCGCCGCAGCGAAGGCCAAGGACGTGGCGCTGCTGATCAACAATGCCGGCATCAATCGTCAGGCGGGGCTGATCGCCGCCAGCGACCTCGCGGCGGCGCGCGCGGAGATGGAGACGAACTATTTCGGTCCGCTCGCCATGTGCCGTGCCTTCGCACCGATCCTCAAGGCCAACGGCGGTGGCGCGATCGTCAACATGCTATCGATCCTGGCGCGCGTGAACCTGCCGATGTACGGCTCGCTTTGCGCCTCCAAGGCGGCGGCGCTGTCGCTGAGCCAGGGTGTGCGCGGCGAGCTTGCCGCGCAAGGGACCCTGGTCGTCGCCGTGATGCCGGGCGCCTGCGACACCGAAATGGAGCGCAACTTCCCGCCCCCCAAGCTGCCGCCGGCCGACGCCGCCAAGGCTGCGCTCGATGGTGTCGAGAAGGGGCTGGAGGAAGTCTATCCCGGCGACATGGCGGCCGGCATGCATCAGGGCCTAGCGGCCGATCCGAAGGCCATCGAGAAGGATCTGGCGAAGTACCTGCCGGCGGCCTAGCCGCGTGTCAGGTCGGCAGGCAGGAGCCAGCCATTGCCATACGGCGTGTAGGTGACGTCGCGGCGATGCACGACGGTGGTCACGCCCTGCAGGATCGGCAACGAGTAGCCTTTGCCGACCGCATAAGTCTCGAAGTCCCTGTAGCCTGCGATGCGCTTGTCGTAGTCGACCTCGGCATAGAGCTTGTCGATCACCTCGCCGCAATCGGTACTCTTCCAGCTCGAGAAAGGTAGCTTGGGATTGAGCTGGTAGCCGATATAGATCTCCGGGTCGGCCGTATCGTTGCTCCAGCCGGCATAGAGCGTCGCTTCGGGCATGTGGCCCGAGTGCGAAAGCTCGTAATACTGGTTGAGGTCGATGACGTTGACCTCGGGTTCGAGTCCGACCTTCTGCCACATCGCCGCGATGGCGCGCGCGAGGTCGAAATCGTTGGCGAAGACGCCGTTGGTGGTGTTGAACCTGAACTTCGCAGGCTTGCCCGGGCCATAACCGGCTGCTTTCAGCAATTCCCTCGCCTTTTCCGGACTGTACTCGAAGGAGAAGCCCGGCACGTCACCCGGCGATCCGGCCGGCGCGGGCACGGAGATCGGCTTCGCCACCCCATTGAAGAAGGCCTTCGACAGAGCGCTCTTGTCGATCGCGTGGTGCGCGGCGAGCCGCACGTTCTCGTCGTGGAAGACGCCCACGTCGGCGACCGGAATCATCACCAGCTCGCTGATCGGATCGATGCGGCCCACCAGCCCCGGCACCTTGGCAAGCCGCAGCGCCTCGCGTACCGGCACCTGCTTGGCGATGTCGGCCCGCCCTGACTCCACGGCAGCGACACGCGACGTCGGGTCCTTCACGATTTGGATGATCACGTGAGGGATTTTCGGCGCGCCATTCCAATACGCGTCGAACGCCTCCAGCACGATGTGGGATCCTTGCTGATACGAGGCCAGCTTGTAAGGACCCGAACCGACGGACTTGGCGAGGAAACCATCGTGGCCGACCGCCTCGAAATATTTCTTGGGCAGGATGAAGCTGCCAAGGAAGGCCCACCATTGCGGCGCTGTCGGCATCGGCCGCGAGAGCTTCACCACCGCTTTGGTGGGCGAGCCGATCTCGATGTCCTGGATGGCCTTCCAGATGCCTGCGGTCATCAACTTGGGATCAGCCTTCTGACGCTCCAGAAAGCTGAACCGGAAGTCCTCCGCGGTGAGACGGTCACCATTGTGGAACGCCACGTCGTCGCGAAATTCGAGCTCGATCACCGTGCCCTTGTCGCCCGTAACGTTCCAGCGACGGATCACGTTGGGCACGAGCTTGAGATCGTGGGTATAGGTCAGCGGAGAATCGTAGACGCTTTTGAAGAGAGGCATCGCAAGCGGCGAGGCGTGCGCCACCGCATCCCAGTTCGGCACGTCGGCGGGATAGGCGATCGTGATCGTGTCCTGCGCGGCGCGAGCCTGGCCGGCAATGGGAAGAGCGGCCGCACCCGCCATCTGGAGGGCAGCCCTGCGCGTGACCTTCACGTATCCCCTCCCCTAAGCGGCCGCCTTTCGGCGGTCGGCAAGCACGCTCAGCACTGCGCGCACAATACCGCGATAGCCTGTGCAACGGCAGAGATTGCCCGCCATTTCCTCGCGCACCCGCGCTTCGTCGGCATTGGGCAGGCGCAGCACGATGTCGCGCGCCACGACCAGCATGCCGGGCGTGCAGTAGCCGCACTGCAGCGCGTGCTCGCGTGTGAAGGCTTCGCGTAGCGCCGCCATCACCGGATCGTCGCCATAGCCCTCGATGGTGCGCACCGAGGCGCCGTCGCAGCTCCCGGCATGCGTGATGCAGGAGCGCGCGGGCACACCGTCGATCTCGACGGTGCAGGCGCCACACACGCCGTGCTCGCAGCCGACATGCGTGCCGGTCAGCATCAGCTTGCCGCGCAGCAGATCTGCGAGTTGCTCGCGCGGCTCGACCTCGACGGTCTCCGACTCGTCGTTGACGGTGAGAGTGACCGAGATGCGGCTCATGACACGGCTTTCGCAGCATGGCGCAGCGCTGTCTCGGCGAGGGCCTGACGCCACGGCGCAAGATCGGGAACTGTGGCAACGATGCGCCTGGCTTCTGCCACTGAATCGGCGAGCAGTGCCGAGGCGTCCTCGATGATCAACGGTGGACCGTCGAGCGCGGCAAGCACCGCGCGTGGTCTAGCGCCGGGCACATGCAGAACACAGCCCGTCGCCTTGGAGAACTCACCGACCTTACGGCAGAACTTCCAGTGTCCCCATCGAGCGCCGGCCGGCAGCACCGGCACTTCGATCGCGCGCAACAGCTCGTCCGGCGCCAGTGCGGTCTCGAAGATGCCAAGCACGAAGCTCGCGAGCAACAGGCGGCGCTCACCCTTCGGTCCGATCGCGATGGCGGTGCCGCCCAAGGCCGGCAGAACGGCAACCCAATCGGCCGCCGGATCGGCATGAGCCAGACTGCCGCCGATCGTGCCGCGGTTACGCACCGGCCGGTAGGCGATGCGCCGCGCGACACCAGCCATGATCTCGCCGATGCGGCCGGGCACCGCGCCGTCCTCGATCGCGGCGTGCGTTGTGCCGGCGCCAATGCGCAGCACGTCGCCTACGATCGTCACGCCGGCATAGTCCGGGAGATGGCGCAGATCGGCAATGGTGCCAGGCTGCGCGAGACGGAAGTTGAGCAGCGGGCCGAGAGACTGCGTGCCTGCACCTGGCCGCGCACCCAAAGCAATGAGCTGCACCGCGTCCGCCCAGCTCTTCGGCCGGGCATAGTCGAAAGCAGCCGGCTTCACGCGCGCGCCGCCTGGATGGCCGCGAGCACGCGGGCAGGCGTTGCCGGCAGGTCCGTCACCTCGGCGCCGATCGCAGCCAAGGCATCATTGATCGCATTGATGATCGCACCTGGCGGGCCGATGGCGCCGCTCTCGCCGATGCCCTTCTGGCCGAAGGTGGTCCAGGGGCTCGGCGTCTCCATATGCTCCAACCGCACGTCGGGCACATCGGTCGTGCCGGGCAGCAGGTAATCGGCGAGCGTGCCGGCGAGCGGCTGGCCATCGCCGTCATAGGGCATCTCCTCGTAAAGTGCCGTGCCGATGCCCTGCGCCAGGCCGCCCAGCACTTGCCCATCGACGATCATCGGGTTCAGGAGCTTGCCGCCGTCCTCGACGATCACATAGTCCTCGAGCACTACGGCACCCGTCTCCGTATCGACCTTCGCGATCACCGCATGCGCGGCATAGGAATGTGTGCCGGTGTCGGGATCTGGCCGATAGCCCGCCGTCACTTCGAGGCCGCCCTTGTCGACGCCGGGAGGCAGGTTCTGCGGCGCACGATACCAGGTACGCGCGACATCGGCGACCGTGACGGAGCTGCCGGTATCGAGACGGCGGACGTGGCCACCTTCGATCACGACATCGGCAGGCGTCACCTGCAGGAGCGCGGCGCCAATGGCCGCCACGCGATCGCCGAGCTGGCGGCAGGCCTCGGCGACGGCGCCGCCCGCCATAACCGCCGCGCGACTGCCCCAGGTGCCCGTCGAATATGGCGTGAGCGCCGTGTCGCCGTGGATCACGCGCACCTTGTCGGGATGCACGCCGAGAATTTCGTGCGCAACCTGCGCAAGGCTCGTCTCCATGCCCTGACCGTGGCTGTGCACGCCCACGCGCACCTCCAGAACGCCATCGGGGCTGAGGCGGACATAGGCCTGCTCGAAGCCCGGCACGAAGGGAATGCCCCAAGCGTGATAGACGGAGGTGCCGTGCGCGCCCTGCTCGCAGAAGGTCGCGATGCCGAAGCCCACCGTCTCGCCCGCTGCCTGTCGCTTGCGCACGCCGGCCACATCGATCGCCGCCACCGCGCGCCGCAGCGACTCCGGGTAATCACCGCTGTCGAAGACCTTGCCGACCAGATTGCGGTACGGCATCGCCTCGGGTGGCACAAGGTTGGCGCGTCGGATCGCCTCGCCACTGATGCCGAGCTTGCGGGCAAGCGCATCGAGCGTCGTCTCCATGGCGTAGCACACGCCCGTCCGCGCCACGCCGCGATAGGGCAGGATCGGCGGCTTGTTGGTGCAGGCGGAGACCGTACGGCAGCGCAGCTTCGGCAGCACGTAAGGACCGGGCAGGATGGACTGGACCTGCGCCGCCTCGAGGCAGGCGCCGAAGGGATAAGAAGAATAGGCGCCGGCATCGACGATGGCGTCGCAGGACAGGCCGAGAAGCTTGCCGTCCTTATCGGCCCAGGCCGTCAAGTCGTAATAGTGCTCGCGGCAATTCGCACTGGCAGAGAGCTGCTCGAAGCGGTCCTCGATCCAGCGCACCGGCCGGCCGAGCTTCATGGCGATGCGCGCCAGCACGACTTCTTCCGGCAGCAATATGCCCTTGTAGCCAAAGCCGCCGCCGACATCGGGCGATACGATGCGCACCTGACCTTCGTCGAGGCCAAGGCAATCGGCGAGACCGGTCTTGGTGACGTGCGGCATCTGCGTCGATGTCGTGACGATCATCTGCTGCAGTCGCGGATCCCACTCGGCTAGCACACCACGGCCTTCAAGAGGTGCCATGGATTGCCGCGAGGTTCGGAGCTTGCGTGTCACCTTCACGGCGGCGATGGCGTCGAGCCCCGACACATCGTCGTTGCGCTCGACTTCCAGGAAGGCGTTGACCGGCCAATGTTCGTGCAGCAACGCGGCGTCAGGAGTACCTGCCGTACGCATGTCGGAGATGGCAGGCAGTGGTTCGTAGTCGAGTTCGCAGGCTGCGGCGAGATCCTCGGCCTCCGCCCGGCTCGGCGCCACACAGGCCGCGATTGCCTCGCCGACATGGCGGATCTTGTCGTGCGCCAGCACTGGCTGCTCGGAGACGCGGAAGCCCGGCAATGCCGAGTTGGCGCGGATGGTCTTAACGTCCGGCAGGTCGGCCAGCACAAAGACCTTCTTCTCTGCACCCCTGGGCTTGGTCACGCCGCGCAAACGAGCATGGGCCACAGGACTGCGCAGGAAGGCGACTTCGAGCATTCCCGGCCGGGTGATGTCGCCGACATAGCGGCCCTGGCCGTGGAGGAAGCGCACATCCTCCTTGCGCCGCAGTGAGGCGCCGACGCCGAAACCCTTCTGTTCAGCCGTCATGCCGCGTCGGCCAGCACCGCTTTTGGCAGGATCACGGCATCGGAGTCGTAGCGCTTGCCCGCGCGCAGGCAGAAGGCGGGATGCAGCAGGCGCGACGTGGTGACCTTGGTCTCCTCGTTGTCCTGCAGCAGGAAGCGGCCGCGCTCGTCGTTCAGCACCGAGACGTCGGCCTCGCCGCCGGGCTTCAGCGTGCCGATCTCGGGCATTTCGAGCATGGCGGCGCAGTTGCTGGTCACCATGGGCACGACCTGCTCGATGGTGAGGCCCAGCGCCAGCATGCTGGTCATTGCCGAGGCCAGCGAGAAATTGTGATGGCCGGCGAAGAGATGCATCTCTTCCTTGTCGGGATGCGTGTCGGGTGTGCCGCGCGGCTTGGGGATCGTGGTGTTGTAGCCGTGCATGTCGGCGCCCAAGGTATCGGGCACCACGCCCGCCTCCAGCACCAGCCGCGCCATCTTGAAGGAGAAGTGCGAGCCGTGGCCGACATCGGTCTTGAGCCCGCGCGCCAGAGCCTCGCGCACGACCGGATGAAGCTTGCCGTTACGATCCACGAAGCCGCCGGGATGGCGCGTGAACGGATGCGCGAGGATGTCGCCCGGTCGCATGATGTCGAGCATCTCCGGCAGGATGGCGTCCGGATCGTAGGACTCCTTGTCCTCCGGCAGCGGCCAGAGCTGGCCGAAGTGGATGTAGAGCGGCCGATCGATCGCGCTCGAGATTCTGGCGGCGCGGCGCATGGCCTCGTCGCCCCAGCGCGTGAAGCCGCCGATCTCTGCATGGCCCTTCACGCCGCGCACAAGGTCGGCGTTCTCCTTCGCCGCGCGGATCGTGTCGTCGATGGCGATGCAGTCGGGCCGGTAGAGCTCAGGGTAGTAGTGACCTTCGAGCCCGCCCACCATGTAGGCGGAAATGAAGGCCAGCACCCGTGTCGCCGCGGGCTTCGCGGCGAATTCACGGAAGCCCGGGAAGGTCAGCACCGACGGCCCGCCCTGGTCGACGACCGTGGTGACGCCCGAGTGCACGCCCACCATGTCGGCTTCCAGCCCGAAGCGGCCGCTGACATAGCGATAAACGTGGGCGTGGGTGTCGATCAGGCCCGGCAACACCAGTTTGCCGCGGACATCCACCGTCTCGCGCGCCGGACCGGAGAGATCCTTGCCCACGGCGGCAATGCGACCGCCGCTCACGGCGACATCGAGGGTGCCATCGAGACCTTGCGCCGGATCGATGACCCGGCCGCCTCGCAGAACGAGATCATAGGGCGCGGACTGCACGTTATCCTCCTCGGACGAACGGTCCATTTAGCGACCGCAAATCGCCATTTGCAAGGCCCGTGCCGGGCCCGCCGGGTGGCTGGCGGCGAAATTCGTTAGTATGCTGACGATCTCGACGGCATGCCGTTTGCATCGTTGCCGAACGGGTGGAACGCATGACATCCTGCACCGTCAAAACTGTCGCCAAGAACACGCAGTGAGGAGTCGCTCCATGACCGACATGATGACCGGCCTCATCCACCACCCTTCGGCCTGGTACGGCAAGGATCTCGCGCACGACACTTCGTGGATCACGCCTCTCGACCGCGCCCAGCTCGACGAGATCGCGGCAGCGCTCGCCGTCGCCAAGTCGCGCGGCGTGCCGCGGGAGCAGCTCGACAAGTCGGACTTCCCCTTGCCCACGCTCGCGGCGAAGCTGCGCACATGGCAGAAGGACGTCACAGAAGGCCGCGGCTTCTACGTGCTGCGCGGCCTCAACGTCGCCGACTATACCGACGAGGAAGTCTTCACGATCTTCTGGGGCATGGGCCTGCATCTCGGCACCGCCGTCACGCAGAACCCGCGCGGCGAGTTGCTGGGCCATGTCTACGACTATGGTCGCAAGTACGGCGAGCTCGATGTGCGCGGCTATGAGACCAATGCCCACCTGCCCTTCCATACCGACTCGGGCGACATCGTCGGCCTGCTCTGCCTGCGGCCGGCGCAATCGGGCGGCCTGTCGAGCGTGGTGAGCGCCGTCACCATCCACAACGAGATCTTCAAGCGCCATCCGGATTATCTCGAGCCGCTCTATCGCGGCTTCCATTACATCCGCCGCGAAGCCGCGCTGAGCGAGAGCCCAGTTACGCCGCACCGCCTGCCGGTGTTCGGCCTCGCCAATGGGCTGATCAGCGTTCGGCTGATCCGCAACCAGATCAACGCCGCCGCCACCAAGACCGGCATTCCCCTGCAGCCACTCGAGAAGGCCGCGCTCGACCTGTTCGACCAGCTCGCCCAGGATCCGGAGATCCATCTGGACATGGACCTGCAGCAAGGTGACATCCAGTTCTGCAACAACTACGTCACCTTGCACTCACGCACCGGCTACACCGACTTCCCGGAGATGGAGCGCCGGCGCCACATGGTGCGGCTGTGGCTCACGATGGATGAGCGTCGGCCGCTGGCGAAGAACTTCCCGGCGCAGAATGGCTACGGGGGCAATCAAAAAATCGAACTCGCCTTGCAGGCATAGGAACAGGGAATTCCAAACTGGGAGAATGGGGATGATGAAAAAACTTGCGATTCTGGCAGCCATGGCCGCCGGACTGTGCGGCGTCTCGGCTGCGGCTCAGGCGCAGGGCTGCGAGCCGAAGATCGCGCACCCGCCGCTGGTGCGCAAAGGCTACCTGATCGCGGCGATCAACCCGACAGTGGCACCGATCCAATACGTCAACGATGATGGCGAGATCGTTGGCCTCGACGTTGACCTCGGCAACGCGATCGCCAAACGTCTCTGCCTCACCATGCAATTCCAGAGCACGCAGTTCGCGACGATGATCCCGATCCTGAAGGAAGGGCGCATCGACATGATCAACTCCTTCATGTTCTACACGCCCGAGCGCGCGTCCCAGGTGCTGATGGTGCCCTATGGCGCGTCGGCCTACGCGATCATCGTTCCCAAGGCGAACAAGGACGACATCAAGGATCTGTCGTACTTCTCCGGCAAGCCTTTCTCGGTGGAACTCGGGACGGTCGACTACCAGGACGCCAAGGCCGCGAGCGAGGCGCTGGTGAAGGCCGGCAAGCCTGCGATCGACATCCACACTTTCGGCACCTACGCCGACGTGCTGCAGTCGGTGGCCGCAGGCCAGGCGGCAGGCGCGATCATCGGCGTCGAGCAGTCCGTGTACTACAGGAAGAAGGGTGCCGATTTCTTCCGCGTCGCCGTGGACGGGCTGGAACCCCATGCCGAGGCGTTCGCCTTCAAGGACCAGGGTCTCGCCGACGCCGTCGTCAAGGTGATGAACGAGATGAAAGCCGACGGCAGCTTCGACAAGATCTTCGAGCCTTACGGCCACTGCGTGCTGCCTGGGCCCTACAAGGTGATGAGCGGCCCGCTGCCGCCCTTCACCTGCCCCAAGCGCAAGGAATAGCGCTGTGACCATGCGACTGGCCGTCTTGACGGCACTCCTCTGCGGTCTCGCCGGCACGGCGGCCGCCCAAGGCTGCGAGCCCAAGATCGGCCATCCGCCTCTCGTGCGCAAAGGCTACATGATCGCCGCCATCAATCCGACGGTGGCGCCGATCCAGTACATGAACGAGGACGGCGAGATCATCGGCCTGGACGTCGATCTCGGCAACGCCATCGCCAAGAAGCTTTGCCTCAAGATGGAATGGCACAGCACGCAGTTCGCGACGATGATCCCGATCCTGAAGGAACATCGCATCGACCTGATCAATTCCTTCATGGTCTACACGCCCGAGCGGGCCGAACAGGTGATCATGATCCCCTACGGCGCCACCTCGGGCGCGGTGATCGTGGCTTCGTCGAACAAGGACAAGATCGACGGGCTCGAATACTTCTCCGGCAAGTTCCTGGCGACCGAGCTCGGTACCGTCGATTACCGCGATGCCAAGGCCACGAGCGACGAATTGGTGAAGGCCGGCAAGCCCGCGATCGACATCCATACGTTCGGCACCTATGCCGATGCCTTGCAGGCAGTCGTGACCGGCCAGGCGGCGGGGGCCATGCTCGGTATCGAACAGGCCGTGTACTACCGCAAGAAGGGCGCGAACTTCCGCCTCGCCATCAGCGGCCGGGAACCGCATGCCGAGGCATTGGCCTTCAGCAATCGCGAGCTGGCCGACGCGGTAGCCAATGCGATGAACGAAATGAAGGCCGATGGCAGCTTCGACAAAATCTTCGAGCCTTACGGCCACTGCGTGCTGCCTGGGCCCTACAAGGTGACCACCGGACCGGAACCGACCTTCAAATGTCCGCCCCGTAACGACTAGCGGCTTCCGATTTAGCGGAATAAGGCCGGCACTCCGCGCTCCGAATGAAACGGTTACCTAGAGTACCGTCAAATGTACCGAATTTAATGGTGTGGCTGACCATACTTGCCTCGTCCACCGCACTCGATCTGCCCCACCGTGCAGCGTCTCCTGCGGCCCCCGCGCGTCGGCCCCTTAACTCCTACGCGGGCCATGGATCCGGGTCTCCACCGTGCGCAGAGCCTAAACCGCGCGCACCCGTATCCGCTTTCTGATCAATGGATCGGTTGGGCGCCTTTGCGACGCTTCAAGTCGGAAGCGCCCTATGATGCGATAGCTCAAGCCTTGGAGAAGCGCTCTGGCTTGGGGAGGCCCAGGTGATCGCGCAAGGTCGTGCCCTCGTACTCCGTGCGATAGAGGCCGCGCCGCTGCAGCAGCGGGATGACCTGGTCGACGAAGAGCGTGAACTCGTCGGGGAAATAGGCCGGCATGATGTTGAAGCCGTCGCAGGCGCCTTCGTCGAGCCAGAGCTTCATGTGATCCACGACCTGCTCGGGCGTGCCGACGACCGAGCCATGTGAACGGCTGGCGGCGACCTGGATGCCGCACTGGCGCACCGTCAGCCCTTCCTTGTCGGCGCGCTCCATCAGGCTCACCACGCGCGGCGTGAAATTGCTGCCGTTGGCGCGGATTTCCTTGGTCGGCAGCGGGCCGTCCTGCGGATAGTCGTAGAGACGGAACTTCATCTGCTCGCTCAGCATCCAGATGCCGACGGCCGGATGCAGGAGCTCGTTCAGCTCCTTCTCCTTGTCCAGTGCCTCCTTCTCGGTCGAGCCCAGGATCGGCATCAAGCCGGGCAGCACCTTCAGGATCTCCGGATCGCGGCCATAGGCCGGCATGCGCTCGCGCACGGTCGAGCGAAACTTGATTGCCTCCTCGCGCCGTCCCTGGGCCGCGAAGATCGTCTCCGCCACCTGGGCCGCGAACTCCGTGCCCGCCGGCGAGCCACCCGCCTGCACCATCACCGGCCAACCCTGCGGCGAGCGCGGCAGGTCGAGCGCGCCCTTCACCGCGAAGAACTGGCCCTTATGGTCGAGTTCCTGGATCTTCGATGCATCGACGTAACGACCACCGTTGCCGTCGGCGATCAGCGCATCGTCGGACCAGCCGTCCCACAGCGCCTTGCAGATATCGACGAATTCCTTGGCGCGCTGGTAGCGCATGGACTTTTCCATGTGCGACTTGCGGCTGAAGTTCAGCGCCGCATCGTCGTTCGCCGTGGTGATGATGTTCCAGCCGGCGCGACCGTTCGTGATGTGATCGAGCGAGGCGAAGCGCTCGGCGATCGCGTAGGGCTCGTTGTAGGTGGTCGAGAGGGTCGCGACGAAGCCCAGCTTTTCGGTGGCGCTCGACATGGCGGCACAGATCGAGATCGAATCGATGTTGTTCAGTGCGCCCTGGGCGATTACCCGGCCGTCCTTCTCACGCGCCGCCAGCATGTCGCCGACGAACAGGAGGTCGAACTTGCCACGCTCGGCCGTGACCGCCATCTGGCGATAGTAGTCGTTGCCCAGGATGCCCTTCGGATCAACCGAAGGATGGCGCCAGCCCGCGACATGGTGGCCGCCGGGATAGGTGAAGACTCCGAGATGCAGCTGCCGCTGTGCCATGCGCGAACTCCCCTCAGGCGGCGTAGCGGCTGGCCGCGCGCTCCAGCCCGAGTTGCTGGCGCAAGGTCGAGCCGTAGCTCGCTGGTCGAAGGCCACGACGGCGCAGGGCCGGCACGACGTGATCGACGACGGGAATGAGGTCCGTCACCATCACGGCGGGCAAGATGTCGAAGCCGTCGCAGACCCCTGCCGAATGCCACTCCGCCATCCAGCTAGCGAACTGATCCGCCGTCCCGACGAAGCGCGGCGCGCTGCTGCCGGGCACGAGAATGTCGAGCTCGGCCGCCCGCTTCTTCGCCTCGGCCTCAGTGCCAGCCAGGATCGGCATCACACGGGTGACGAGGCGGATCGCCTCGGGCGACCGCCCATGCTTGCCGGCCAGCGCGCGCCATTCGCTGCGTCGGGCCTGCGCCTCGGCCATGGTCGCACATTCCGCCAGCACGATTTCCGCGCTAAGCGCGACGGCGGCGCGCGCAGCATCCGACGGGCGGTCGCGATAGAGGATCACTGGTTGGCCCTGCACCGGCCGCGGTACGTTGAGCGGTCCACGCACGGTGAAGAAGCGGCCCTCATGATCGATCGGATGAACGCGATCGGACTCGGCGAAGGTTCCGGTCGACTGATTGACGGCGAAGCTCTCGTCCTCCCAGCTGTCCCAGAGCTGACGCGCGACATCGATCAACTCGGCGAAGCGGGCGTCGGCGTCAGGCCCCGAAGTCGGCAGGTCGGGTTTCTGGAATTTCTGGGCAAGCTCCTCGGGCCCCTCGAGACCGGCGATCCAGCCGGTGCGGCCGCCGGCGAGATGGTCGAGCGTCGCGAACACGCGGGCCACGTGATAAGGCTCGGCGATATCGGCTGGCCAGTAACCGCACAGGCCGATCCGATCCGTCATGCCGATCAACGCGCCAAGCAGCGGCAGCGGATCGAGATGCAGGCTGTCGAGCGTGCCCTTCTGCCTTGCCGATGCGGGCGCCGTAGGTAAGCCGAGCAGGACGGCATCGAGACCACCGCGCTCGGCCGTCCGTGCCGCTTCCGTGAAGGGGTCTACGCCCTCGAAGCCCGGCACACCGGAGACACGCCAGGCGGCCGGGTGCCAGCCATGGGCCGCAAGGGACGCCAGCAGGTGCACGTTACACTTCTCCCAACACCATGTTCAGGAACTGTTTGGTACGCTCGTTGCGCGGGCTGCCCATGATGGCCTCGGGCCGGCCCTCTTCGATGATGCGGCCGTCCTCCATGAACAGGATGCGATCGGCCGCCTTGCGCGCGAATTGCACTTCGTGGGTGACGATGACCATGGTCATGCCACGCTCGGAAAGATCGAGCATGACCTGCAGCACTTCGGCCACCATCTCGGGATCGAGCGACGAGGTCGGCTCGTCGAACAGCATCACCGTCGGATGCATGGCGAGCGCACGGGCGATCGCAACACGCTGCTGCTGGCCACCCGAGAGCTGGCCTGGATAGTTGTTCTCCTTGTCCGCCAGCCCGACCAGCGCCAGCAAGCGCTTGGCATCGGCCATGGCCTCGGCCTGCGGCGTCTTCAGCACATGGATGGGACCGCACATCACGTTCTGCAGCGCCGTCATATGGCTGAAGAGATTGAACTGCTGGAACACCATGCCGATCTGCTGGCGTTGGCGGGACAGGCCGGCATCGGAAAGCGTGCCACCATCGGCCTGCCCCATGGTCATGCCCGCGACCTTGATCACGCCCGACTCGGGCTTGTCCAGGAAGTTCAACGTGCGCAGGAAGGTGCTCTTGCCGCCACCGCTCGGGCCGATGATGACGACAACCTCGCCCTTCTCGACAGAGAGATCGACACCCTTCAGCACGTGGGTCTGGCCGAAGTGCTTGTGGATGCCGCGAGCCTCGACGACGATCTCGCGTTTTTCGGAAGTGGCGCTCATGTCAGCTCGCATCGCTCGGGATCGCCACAGCCGCGACCGGCGTGGAGGTGCGTGCCGACGGGGACTGCGCGACCGAACGCGAGGCGTAGGCTTCGAGGCGCGTCTGGATGAAGCCCCAGATCGTCGTCAGGAAGAGATAGTAGAGTGCCGCGACGATGAAGATCTCCAGCACCTTGAACTGGACTTGCACCAACAGCTCGGTACGGCGCAGCAACTCCTCCATCGAGATCACCGAGGCGAGCGAGGAGGTCTTCATCAGGCCGTTGAAGGCGTTGCCCAGAGGCGGAATGATGATGCGCATGGCCTGCGGCATTACGACGATGCGCATCGTCTTGCCCCAAGTCATGCCGATCGCGCGCGCCGCCTCGAACTGGCCCTTCGGTACCGCCATGATACCCGAGCGGATGATCTCGGCGAGATAGGCGCCCTCGTTGACTCCAAGCCCGATCAACGCCGAAGCGAGGACGCCAAGCTTGATGCCGAGTTGCGGCAAACCGGTATAGATGATGATCAGCTGCACCAGCACGGGCGTGCCGCGGAACAGCCAGACGTATATCGAGGCCGGTGTGCGAATCCAGCGCCGTTCCGACATGCGCATCATCGCCGCGCAACAGCCGAAGACGAGACCGATCAGCATTGCGCCCATCGACAGACCGAGCGACACCGCCGCCCCTGTCAGCAGATAAGGGCTGTGCAGATAGTGAAAGAACGCAGACCAATCCCAGATCACGAGCCCGAACCCCTTGCCTAACCCTGCGCCACAGTCGCACTGAAAGCAAGGCTCATGCCACGTCTGCGAAACTAGTTAGTGTACTGACGAATTGAGGTGCACGACTTCATCAGCATACTGACGGTGGTGGCATTGCGGGCAGACCCTGCTATCAAGACGGCATGCGTAAGAAGACGTCCTTTACCCTCGCCTCGCGGCCGGGCTTCCTGATCCGGCGATTGCACCAGATCCACCTTTCGTTGTTTGCCGAGGAGTGTGCGGCCTTCAATGTCACCCCGGTGCAATACAGCATCCTGACCGCTGTCGCTGCCCAGCCTGGGCTCGAGCAGGCCGCGCTCGCCCAGGAAGTCGGCATCGACCGCGCCACGCTCGCGAATGTCGTGGCGCGTCTCGCCGGCCGCGGTCTCGTCCGGCGCAAGCAAGGCAAGGAAGATCGCCGGCTGAAACACGTGCTACCGACCGCCGCGTGCCGAAAACTGCTCGCCCGCATGGAAGCGCCGGCCCGCCGTGCACATGAGCGCACGATCGACGCCCTGAAGCCAAAGGAGCGCGCGGGTTTCCTGTCGGCGCTCGCCCATCTGGTGAGCGCGGGCAACGAGCACGGCCGCGCGCCGATGAGGATCTGATCGGCGCTAGGCTGTCGGCGGATCCCAGATCAACACGCGCACCGGCGTCGGGTTGAAGCCATTGCAGGGATTGTTGATCTGCGGGCAGTTCGAGATGACGAAGATCACGTCCATCTCGGCGGTGACGTCGACGTAGTTGCCGGGTGCGGAAATGCCATCGACAACGGTGAACTCGCCCGACGGCTCGATCGGTACGTTCATGAAGAAATTCAGGTTGGAGACAATGTCGCGCTTGGCGAGACCGTAGCGCGACAGTTCGAGGATGAAGTTCTCCCGGCAGGCATGCTGGTACTTCGTCTCCTCGCCGAAGCGCACGGCATTGCTCTCGCAGGCACAGCAGCCGGCCGAGGTATCGTGCTGGCCGCAGGAATCGGCCGTGACCTCCGCCATGACGCGACCCTTGTTGGAGATCAGGCGCGTGCCCAGCCCGACATAGGCCGAGCCCTGCACACGCAGCGTGTCCTGCGCGCTGTAGCGCTCGGCGGGATTCTCCGCGCAATAAAGCAGCGCATCGACGGCCTGCTGCCCTTCGGTGTCGATGAGACGCAAGGTCTGGCCGCGTTTCAGAATCTTCGACCAAGGCCGCTCGGCGGGCACGTCATGGACATACACCGCGTCGGCGGGATCGGGCAGGAGCTGGTTCATGGACCGTCTCCCGCATGCAGCCGGTCTGTGAAGACGAAGGCGCGCGCGATCTCGGGCGAGGTCGTGCGGCAAGGATCGTCTGCCGCCGGCACAGGTGCGCGATGATGCAGCAGAGTGACGGCACCGCCGGCAGCGGGGCGCGCCGGATCGAGCGGATGGGCGCAGTTCGACACGACCAGCAGAAGATCGGCCTCGGCGCGCAGATCGACGAAGTCGCCGGCCCGCTTGCGCGCGGCGGTCCACACGAAGCGCCCCTCCTTGTCGAGCGAGACGGGCGCGAAGAAGGTCACGCAGGGGGGGATATCGGCCAGGCTGAGACCGAGCTTGGACGCGGCGGCCAGGAAATTGTCGTGCGTATTGCGCCCGACCTCGCCATAGACCGCGAGCGTCGAGGCCGCCGTCGAGCCGCCCATGAGCAAATCATGCGCGCCGCTCGTATCCTCGATCACCGACAGGAAGACGCGGCCCATGTCCGTCAGGATCACGCGGCCCTTCGACAGGACGGCGCTCCACTGCACCTTCACCGTGTCGGCGCAGTTGATCCGCTCCGACGTATCGTGCGCGCACCAACCGATCAGCGACACGCTGGAGCGGCCGGTATCGTCCACGATCCGCAGCGCCTCGCCGCGCTTCAGCCGCACCGTGTGGTACCAGCCATACGGCACCACCTCGCGCGCGATCACCGCCCCGGCTGCAACAGGCGCGCCGTCGAGCGCGGTCGGCGCCGGCAAGGCCTTGGCCGTCGATCCCTGCCCCGCCGCGCGAAGCTCCTCGTAACGGCGCCGGTTGGCGTCCGCGATCTCCTGCCTGTTCATCCGTTCCTCACGGCTTCACCGCGATCATGTCGATCTCCACGAGACCGCCGCGTGCAAGAGCCGTCACACCCACGGTGGTGCGCGCCGGCCGCTTGTCGGCGGCGAAATACGTCGCATAGATCTCGTTCATCTTCGCATAGTCGCGCTCGAAGTCGGTCAGGAAAACACGGACCTGCACGATGTTTGCAAGGCTGAGGCCGCAGCCTTTCAGCACGCGCTTCAGATTGTCCATCACCTTGTGAGTCTGCGCCTCGATGCCGGCCGGAACCGGCAGGGAGTCGTCGTCGGGATCGGTCGCGAGCTGGCCGGTCACGAAGACGAAGGGCCCGGACTCGACGGCGTGGCTGTAGGGCGCGACGGGCTTGGGGGCGTCGGGCAGAAGATGGAAGATCGGCTGCATCGCTTAAAGTGTCCTTTCCTTGGACCGTCCATTGGCATCGCCGGCATAACGCTGCAGGAACTGGCGCGCACGCTCGGTTTCCGGACTGGCGAAGAAGCGATCGGGCGTGCCGGTCTCCACCACCTTGCCCCGGTCGAGGAACAATACGCGGGTCGCGGCGTCGCGCGCGAAGGCCATTTCGTGCGTCACGATCACCATGGTCATGCCCTCGTGCGCCAGCTCGCGCATGACGGCTAGCACCTCACCCACGAGTTCGGGGTCGAGCGCGCTGGTCGGTTCGTCGAACAGCAGAAGCTCTGGCCGCATGGCGAGCGCGCGGGCGATGCCCACACGCTGCTTCTGGCCGCCGGAGAGTTTCGCCGGAAAAGCGCCCTGCTTGTCGCTCAGTCCGACCTTGGCAAGCAACGCCAGCGCCTCGTCACGAACCTCGGCCTTCGGCCGTTTCTGCACCTGCACCGGTGCTTCCATGAGATTCTCCAGCACGGTCAGATGGGGCCAGAGCGCGAAATGCTGGAAGACCATGCCGATGCGCGTGCGCAGTCGCGAGAGCTGGCGATCGTTCATCACCACGCCGGCCGCGCTCACGCCGACATGATCGCTGTTCAGATAAATCTGGCCGGCGTCGGGCCGCTCGAGCCAGTTGATGCAGCGCAGAAGCGTCGACTTGCCCGAGCCCGACGG
>Ga0153954_1000920_pt1 | contig 18599 bp, 15 predicted proteins | sample TSFL038MetaG_FD_102277 | JGI IMG/M metagenome (GOLD analysis project Ga0153954, IMG submission 102277) | Attine ant fungus gardens microbial communities from Florida, USA - TSFL038 MetaG | ecosystem: Host-associated > Fungi > Mycelium > Unclassified | place: USA: Florida, Wekiwa Springs State... | reverse complement strand
CTCAGGCCACCGCGCGACCGCGCCTGGCCGCGATGTAATTCACAAGGTCGGAGATACTTAGGAGGCTCGGCAAGTCGTCGTCATCGACAACCACGTCAAACTCATCTTGAAGCTTCAAGATGACGTCGACGAGGTCGAGTGAATCGATGGCTAGATCCTCGACCATTCGCGAATCCGCGGTGATCAGGACGTGCGCAGGGACTTTGCCCGTTTTGCGCACGATGGAGGTGACCTGAGATATGAGTGCCGGGTCGCTCATCCCTTCCATCTCCCAAAGATCAAGGCGTTGTTGGTTCCACCAAAGCCGAATGAGGCACTCATCGCGATCTCGACACGTGCGGCGCGAGCTTCACCGGGCACATAATCCAGGTCAAGCTCGGGATCTCGAAGATAATTAATCGTGGGTGGGATCAGTTGATCCCGCAACGTTCGAATGCAGACCGCCGCCTCGATCGCCGAGGCCGCGCCGAGGCTGTGCCCCAGCGCCCCTTTGACCGAGCTGACGGGCAGTCGACGCGCATGAGTGCCAAAAACTTCCTTCAGGACATCCGTTTCGACCCGATCGTTGACGAGAGTGCTCGTGCCGTGGGCATTGTAATAATCGACAAGCTCGGGACGGATCTCCGTTCGCTGGAGTGCTGTCGTCAGACAATGTGTAATTTTTTCTTTGCTGGGCATCGACATATGATAACCATCGCTATTGATGGCATGCCCGAGATAAACCGCCTGGATGGGGAGTCCGAACCGTTCTGCGGCGGACTCGGTCGCGAGTACGACCATTCCGGCCCCTTCGGAGAGGACGAATCCCGCACGGTCGGTGCTAAAGGGCCGACTGCCTTGTGACGGCTGCTCGATAGATCGATCTCCCCGGCGCTTACCGAGCAGAGCTTTCATCGTTGCGAAGCCGTTGACCACGGCCGGGGTAAACGCACTCTCTGCCGCCCCACAGATGGCGATGTCGGCCTCACCCGCCCTGAGAAACATCGATCCCAGTGCGATTGCGTGCCCTCCCGATGCGCAGGCATTTGCCGGTGCAACACTTGGACCATGCAATCCTAGATGCTGAGAAATCTGCCCGGCCGATTGATTGATGATCAAACCGGGGATCACGAACGGGCTAATCGCCTGGTTTTTCCGTTTCACCATCCGTGCTTGTTCGGCGTCGAGAAGATCGAGGCCGCCGAAAGCCGAGCCTACCACCACGGCGACCCTGTGCGGGTCGCACTTCGATCGTCCATCACCCGTCGCATTCCAGGCCGCACGGGCGGCGGCGAGGGAGAAATGGAGCGATCGAGCCTCCAATTTCGCGATCGCCGGATCTTCGGATGGCGTCCCCGGACCGAAATCGGGGACGACCCCTGCGATGTCCTGGAGGAAGCCGCCTTCGGAGAATCGTTCGTGCCGTTGGATGCCCGACTCGCCAGCGATCAGGCGCTGCCAGGTTAGGTCCGTATCGGCCCCAAGGCAAGTTATGACGGCGTGTCCGACGGCGACGATCCTCTGCGGCATCCCTGCCTCCCGCGGGTCCTGCGCGGCCAACCAATTCGAGAGCGAACCCGGCGACGCGCCAAAGAAGCCTGTGTTTACGAGAAAACAGATTTCTTCGCCAGCCCGACCGGTGGATCCAAAATTTCCGCGATTCTGATTTCAGCGCCGAATCGGGGAAGGATGGACTCTTCCGTTCAATTCCTCATAATCGGCGGATACAAGCAAAATCTTGACGCGCTTCACCGACAACCGCCCGCGAACCGAACAATTGGCAGCGGGGCGTTGTCCTTGCGCGTCGACAACCAACCAATGAGGACGTGAGTATGCGCATCGCCAAGTATCTTACGGGCACTGACCCGGTCCCTTGGGTGGGATTGGTTGAGAACGATACCATCTTCCCCATTGGCCAGGGCGATCGACTACTCAGTGAACTGCTCGATGCCGACGATCTGGAAGAACGCGTGAGGCGGACGAGATCGGCCAGCTCCGTGCCGGTCCCGATGGGGTCCGTTCGCTTGTTGGCCCCCTTGGATGCCCAGGAGGTCTGGGGCGCCGGGGTTACCTACGAACGCAGCAAGGTCGCCCGCCAGGAAGAGTCGGAGCAGGGGGCGACCTTCTATGACCTGGTTTACCGAGCCCCTCGGCCCGAGCTCTTCTTCAAAGCGACTCCGAGCCGGGTTGCCGGCCCTGGTCAGCCCGTCCGCGTCCGCCATGACAGCGATTGGTCCGTGCCCGAGCCCGAGTTGGCTCTCGTGCTCTCGTCGTCCCTGCGGTTGGTTGGTTTTACAATTGGCAACGACATGAGCGCCAGGGACATCGAAGGCGAAAATCCGCTCTATCTGCCGCAGGCGAAAGTGTACGACGCCTGCTGCGGGTTGGGGCCGGTGATCCGCCTGGCGTCGTCGCTCTCGTCTCCCTCGGCAATCGAGATCCAGGTGGAGATCGAGCGCGGCTCGGAGACGGTGTTCCTAGGAAAAACCTCGACAGCGAAAATGGCGCGACGCTTCGAGGACCTGATTGCATGGCTGGGGCGCGACAATTCGTTCCCACATGGCGTCATCTTGCTCACTGGGACCGGGATTGTTCCGCCCGACGAATTCAGCCTTCAGTCAGGTGATCTCGTCAAAATTTCCATGGAAGGGATTGGAACGCTCATCAATCCCGTGGTCCAAACCCGGGTTTGAGTCGGGTAACAAGGCGAATTGGACCGTGCATGGAAGAAAGAAACACGCCGTGCTTTCCCCAAGACAGGGAAAGGACGGCGTGAATCTATCATCAAAGAAGACAGATGCGTACCGGGCTCACTTAGGAGCGTCGGCGGGCTTGGCTTCTTCCGGCTTGGCTTCGGCGGGCTTGGCTTCTTCCGGCTTGGCTTCGGGCTTGGCTTCTTCCGGCTTGCCAGCCGGAGCTTCGACGGCCGGGCCCGGGGTGGCCTCAGAACCCTTGGTGGCCGCAGGAGTGGTCGACGAGGGTTCGGTCGTGGTCGGGGTGGCGTCCCCCGCGGGTTCTTCGGTGCAGCCGCTCAACAGAGCCAGAGACAGCGTCAAGCCGGAGAACACGGAAAACATCTTGTGAGAGAAAATCACCGAATCACTCCTTCAGTTGCACCCGGTGGTCGGTCGTCGTCCAATTGGTCTGCAAGTCCAACCATCGATGGAACGGACTTGTGCGTGTAGGAGCACAACGCAGGCGACATACCCGGCCACTCACGAGTCACGGAAGCGGATTATAGCCACGCATTTTTTCGTCCGCAATCAAAAATCGAGCGAACGAGATTCGCTAAGTCTTTGGCCTCAATCGGAGAGCGTCGTCGGAGCAATCGGAACTTCCCACGCAAGGCCCCCAAATTCGGACCCTCCGTTGACGGGATCGCCATCCTGGCGGCTTAGATTGGGGATGATTGAACAAAGTCTCGGTTAATTCTACGATCCTGTGTAATAAATCTCCTCCCCGCCCTTCTTCTTCATGTTCCTGTGTACAGAATTCTCGCCTGGCCCGGACGTGTTTTGGAAAAACTTCGCAAGTGTAAAATTTCTCTCAAGTTCAGTCGAAAACGAGACAACGATCCTTGCCCGGCGCCCAGTCGTCGGACAACTCGATCGGTTTCAACGGCACGGGCGTTGCTCTCTCCTCCGCAACTCGCCCTCGAAGCCACCTCTCGTTTGCTTTCAGTTTCGCATACCTTGAATTGCTGCCATGATGGCTTGTTCAAGTGCCATCGAACAGGAGGTTCGAGATGTCCGCCGCCAAGATCTGCGGAGGGAGCATTCTCTTGCTGGGGGTTTGGGGAACCCTATCGTATGCTGATCCGGCGACCTTTAACAACGGTTCGAACTCGTTGAACTGGAATTTCTGGTTCTCGGCAGGTCGGTCGATCGACGACCATGCGGTGTCCTCAGATACGCAGCCGACGAGCCATTCCGAGCGAGTCCTTCCCGCGGCTCCGTCAAGCTTCCAGGCCCCTCAACCTGCTGCGCCAGTGATGGGGAGTTGGCTGTCCGATTCTGCGGCGACCGTGGTTCCCACCGCGTCTCTCGCGTCGTTGTCGTCGATGGCAACCGCTCCTACAGGTAATGCAGATGCCTTCATTAATTTTGGCAGTGGCCCCTTTCCCGAAGCTTCAATAATTACCTCCGGGGGAGCCCAGCCCTGGTTCCTGAGTCCGGCCGTGGAAAAATTCTTTGGCGGGCATGAGCCCAATTCTCGGCAGCAGTCGGCGTTCGAGAATGCGGTCCTTCAAGACGTACAAAGCACCTTCCAGAAAAGCGGCGGGCTTGACCCCACTCTGACGATCGACCCCTCGGTTCATGCCAACCATACGCTGAGCGTCGTCTCTCATACCTCCTACGCCCCCAATCCAGATGCCATCGGAATCACCGACGTCGGCCGAAACGGATTTAGCTTCATCGACAAGCTGAATGGTGCCCAGACGCTTACCGACCTCGAGTGGGCGGTTGCCCACAACGTCTCTCACGAACTCATGCATGCTTTTGGAGTCGCAACTCATTATGATCAAACCGGGAAGTTTCTCGACTCAGCCACGGCGACCTGGTCGTTGCTGACCGACCCGAATACGACTTTCAGCCAGGCGGCCATTGATGCGATACGCGACACCAACTTCGCACTGGATGGGATCCCAGGGGATCCGTTGGGGCAAGAGCGAATCGACGGTGACCTGGAAATTGCCGAGACTCCCGTTCCCGAACCGGCAACGATTCTGTTCTGGATTGTTCTGGCAATAGTTTTGGTAGTCGTGCGGCATCGGAGGTCTTGTGTGGCCGGTTAACGGCGGTTGCGACTTCTCATTGGCGGCAGTAGGCGGATTCGGTTCAGACCATCGTCAAACCCGGACTTGTCGGGCATGCTCTGACGAGGTTCGCCGGATAGAATCAAGATCTGTTTGGAGGCGGGCGGAATCCGAGAGGAAGCACCTTCACAAGTTTCTTGGCATCGGATCGTCGTCTTTGGTCAGAAAACGGTGTGTGAGTATCGGACGACTCGAGTCTGGTCCCGGCGGCAACGCAACATGAGTTCAGGACTGCTCTGTTTGCTGGCGACAGCTTTTTTGTTTGCCCCTTGGATATTGATGCCCTGTAGGGGGCGTCGACCCGAGATTCACGGTGTACTTCGGGTCTTGTCGGGGGCAAATCGAGCCTATTGCGCACTTTGGCATCACCTGGCGATCAAAGAGTTTGCGCCGTTGCCTGAGACGGGGCCTGCGATCCTGATCGCCAACCATACCTGTGGCATTGACAACCTGCTGCTTCAGGCCGGGTCAAAGCGCGTGCTCGGTTTTCTCATCGCGCGCGAATTCTATGATTTTTGGCCGATCCACTGGCTATGCAAACGGCTCGGGTGCATTCCCGTTCGGCGGGATGGTCAGGACCTGGCCGCGACTCGCGCGGCATTGCGATCGATCGAGGAGGGACGCGTGGTTCCGGTCTTTCCGGAGGGGCGGATCCTGCCCACGTCAGGTCAAGAACTGGGGGAGGGTAAACCGGGGGCCGCGTTCCTTGCGCTTCAGGCTCGAGTGCCCGTGATTCCCGCCTACATACGAGGGACTCCGAAGACGAATATCGTTTGGAAAGCCCTGGTCACTCCGTCCGAGTCCAGTGTGAGCTATGGACCTCCGATCGACCTATCCGACATCCCGGTTCAGTCTCGGTACGACAAGACGACCCTCGGCGTGGTCACCGAGCGAATGATGAACGCAATCCGCGAGCTTCGCACTCGAGCATTGGCGGAAGAGGAGATTGGCGGAGCCCCGGTGGCTCCCGTTGGGGGGCGAGAGTCCATTGATCGATCCGAGGGCCATTCTCCAGCGTTATCCGGCGTCGTTGAGACCGCTGACTGACCTTGAACCGCTTGGCAATGCGGGCGGGAGCAGCGGGTCAACGCTCTGGCGCTATCCTTCGTCGCGAGGAAGGATGGTGCTGCGCGCCTGGCCCGCGCCCGACACACAGCGTGGGAGTCTGATGCGCATTCACGGATGGCTTGCCTCCACGCGCTTTCTCGGATTCGTCCCGATTCCTGAGCCGGGACTGCAAGGAGCGACGGTGCATGAGGAAGGGGGCCGGCTCTGGGATCTTGCTCCCTGGATGCCGGGAGAACCCGACCTCGGCAGGCCACCTTCGAGAATGCGACTCTGTAGCGGAGCTCTGGCCTTGGCCACGTTCCATCAGTGCCTGAGCTCTTTCACGAGTTTTGGCCCTAGTCCGAACCTGGCCTTACGTTTGAGAGAGCTTAAACATTTGATCTCCGGTGGTTACCAGGAACTTCGAGTGTTCGTGGCGAGGGGATTGAGGGAGGCGCAACGTGACGTTGCCCTGCGCTGGCTCGACCAAGCCGAGCGCGAGGCTCCCCGACACATCGAGCGAATCCATTACCTCGCCAACCGCGAGTATCGTCTTCAACCTTGTCTTCGCGATGCCCGGCCCGAGCATTTCTTGTTCGAGCGCGACCGCGTCACGGGCATCATCGACTTCGGAGCGATGGGGATGGACGCCGTGGCCTGTGACGTCTCCCGTTTGCTGGCCGAGTGGGTTGGAGAAGACCGAGTCAGTCGTGCTCAAGCATTTGATGCTTATGTGTCGATACGTCATCTGGGCGAGCACGAAATCCTTCTCATCAAGGCGCTCGATACGACGTCGGCGCTCCTGGCCGCCGGCCACTGGATTCGTTGGCACTATGTCGAGGGTCGGGCGTTCGAGGACAGCGAGGCCGTCCACCGGGGAATCGTCCGAGGCCTCGAGCGACTCGATCGTCTCTGCTCGAGTCCGGACTGAACATATCCCGTGATGAATTCTCGATGATGAGAAATCACCAAATCGAGAGACCCTCTGTGATCTGAAAGCGTTTCTTCGTCCGTGGCCTTCGTTGCTTTCCCTCGTTCTAACCCGACCTTTGCCGTGTAGCGGTCCTGCGTGAACCGCTTTATGGAGATGACTCGAGCAAGAGGCGCTGAGCTTCCTCCTGGTTGATCGAGACCCGACGAATCGCGAGGGCTCGCCCTGAATCGCGATCGATTTCGATCAAGGCGCCGTTGAGTCTCGGGTCGCCGCTGGCCACTTCGAAGTAATGGGGGACGTACGTCAGAGTCGCCGCGAGAACGCGGTCGTACCGTCGCCCGAGAATCGAGTCGTGGGGGCCCGTCATGCCCACGTCGGTTTGGTAGGCAGTCCCCTTGGGCAGGATCACTTCGTCGGCCGTGGCGACGTGCGTATGCGTTCCCAGAACCGCCGAAACGCGGCCGTCGAGATAACGCCCGAGCAATTGTTTGTCGCTCGTTGCTTCGGCATGGACATCCACGACGATCACTTTGGCCATCGCGGAGATCGTGTCGAGCACGCGGTCGGCGGCGCGGAAGGGGCAATCCACCGGGCGCATATAGGTTCGGCCGAGAAGCGTGAACACGCCGACGGTCGTGCCGTCCTTGGCTTCTACAATGACAAATTCCTCGCCCGGAGAGTCGGGGGGAAAATTCGCGGGGCGGAGCAGGCGGTCGGTTTGCTCGAAGAGTGCGAATACTTCGTCTTTACGATAGACGTGATCGCCGAGCGTGAAGACGTCGACGCCTGCATCAACGAGGTCTTCGTGACATGTGTCCGTAAGCCCAGAACCACCGGCGGCATTCTCGGCGTTGCAGATCACCAGGCCGAGATCCCAGCGTCGGATCAGACGCGGTAGAACCTGGCCCAAGATCCTGCGCCCCGGAGAGCCGACGACGTCACCGATAAACAGGATCTTGAGTGACATGGGCATAAAGACCTGAAATGACGCTCGCGAGTGCGGGCCTTGAAGCAGGGGAGACGCGACGGTCTCTCCGCCCGACCGTTAATTTGAAGAGATTTAGCTTACCCGACGAAGGGCATCCTTGGCGAGCGGCACGATCCTTGCCATAAGAACCCGGTCGAATCTGCGGTCCGGGGCGTTAACGAGCGAACTCGACGTTTCTTGTCTCCCGGAGCACGGTAACCTTGACTTCACCAGGGTAGGTCAATTGTTCTTGCACCGCGCGGGCGATGTCGCGACAAAGTTTGGCGGCCGCCTGGTCGTCGAGGCGCTGGCTATCGGCGATGACCCGGATTTCGCGGCCTGCCTGAATGGCAAAGGCCTGCTCAACGCCGGGAAAGCCGCAAGCGAGTGTTTCGAGCTCCTCGAGCCGTCGCACGTATTTTTCCAGCGTTTCGCGTCGTGCTCCCGGACGGCTGGCGCTGATCGCATCGGCAGCCGCCACGAGGACCGTGTAGGGCGTCTCCGGCCGCAGGTCGTCGTGATGGCCCAGCGCGGCGTGAACGACTTCCCAGCGCTCGCCGTACCGCTTGGTCAGCTCGGCTCCGATGGCGGGATGCCCCCCCTCCATCTCGTGGTCGGCCGCCTTTCCAATGTCGTGGAGCAATCCACACCGTCGTCCCAGCGCACCGTCCAGACCGATCTCCTCCGCCATCAGGCCGGTCAAGAAGGCAACCTCGATGGAATGCCGCAAGACGTTCTGAGAATAGCTCGTCCGGAATTTCAGGCGGCCGAGAAAGTCGAGGAGCTTGTCGTGCAAACCGGGAACATTCGCTTCCTGGGCGGCGGTTTGACCCAGTTGCCGGATATGCTGCTCCATCTCTTCCTGGGTTTCCTTGACGATTTCCTCGATGCGCGTGGGATGGATCCTTCCATCCAGGATCAGCTTTTCCAGCGAGATCTTGGCGACCTCACGGCGAATGTTGTCAAAGCCGGTCACGATCACGATGCCCGGAGTGTCATCAACGATCACATCGACTCCGGTCGCTTTCTCGAAGGCGCGGATGTTTCGCCCCTCCCGGCCGATGATACGTCCTTTCATATCATCGGTAGGGATGTCGACCGTGCTGACCGTGGTCTCGGCGGTGTGAGCCGCCGCGTAGCGCTGAATGGCCGTAGCAAGGATTTCACGCGATCGTTGCTGGCAAGTTTCCCGAAGGGATTGCTCATATTTGAGCACGATGCCACCGACCTCGTGGCGTAGTTCGTCATCGAGCCGGCGGAGCAGGAGTGCGCGCGCTTCATCCGGTCCGAGCTGCGAGAGCCGGTGTAACTCCTCCGTCTGGGCGGCCAGGATTTGCTTGACTTCGAGATTGCGTCGGTTGAGTTCCTCTTGCTGATCGGCACAGTAGCGCTGGACCGACTCGAACTCGCGCTCTTTCTTGGTGATCAGCTCGAGTTTTTGGTCGAGGAGGTCGGCTCGTTTCTCGAGTCTCCGTTCCTGATCGCGGACCTCTTTGCGAGCGATGTCGACTTCGGTATCGAGGGCTTCGCGTCGTCGAAGCGCCTCTTCTTTCGCCTGGAGGTCGGCTTCCTTGCGGATGTTGTCCCCCTCGCGGTGGGCCGCTTCGAGGATTTGCTCCGCCAATCCTCGGGCGGACTGTGCCCGCACCCGGGAATAGAGGACCGCTCCTCCCAGTCCTCCGAAAATCCCGAGGAGCAATCCGATTAGGCCCCCAGTGGTTGCCCCGTACACGTCGGCGCCTCGCATTTCCACAATAAGGATGTCTTTCGACGCGCCGCCGCACCCCGCATTCGAGCGCACGGGGACCGCAGGTGGGGGCTTGCAAGGCAAATCGATACCGACGCCGTCAACGACGAGACACGGTTTCCTGAAAGGATTCCGGACATATTGGTCTGGGAATTCGGGGGTGCGGGTTGATCCTCTGCGTCCAATCACACAAGAATGGTTGGTAGGAAATCATCCAGGGAAGTTCCCCTGAGTTCCCTCCAAGCCAGGCCCGAGTGACCGAACCACAGGCATTCCCGTCGAGTAACGCTTTCCCATACCGCTCTATCCCCTCAAGCCGAACGTCGACCAGGGGCCAACCTTGAAGGAAAGCGTAACGGCTGCTTCGCAGGCATGGCCTGAGCAGGATCGCAGCCGAGATGACCGGCGGCGCGAAAATCGCAAGCATTAGCCCGATCATGAGACTCGACAAAACGCTCTTCCTTCATCACGGCTGAGGGGGAGATTTGTCGTCTTCAGCGGCGGCTCGACTCAACCGTCTCCGATCAGAGCCGGAACGGTCGACCTCTGGGCCACGCGAACGAAAGGTCAATAGAAAATCCACTCGCTCGACATCCCAAAGACTTCTTCCGAAATTCTCGGAAGGATGGATAGGATGCGAGCGTACCCGAATCTCGGGACCTGTTACGTCCCCAAGATGGCCTTCTACTTTAACAGAACGAGAGGGGGGGTCAATCACCCCCCCGGATCGATTGAGCCCAGGCCACAAAGCTACGTGGGATCTATACTTGTAGCTTTTAACCGATTGATGCACGCTGTGCTGCCAGACGCTGCCCAACCGCGCTCAGGGGGTTGATCACTCGAGTCGGTCGTCTAAGGTTTATGCGAATTTTGATTCACTCACGGTGGGCTTCGCTGGATCGGTCCAAGTGTGGGGAAGGACCTGACTTACGCCTGGAGGCCTGCCCTATTGACCAGGAGGACCGTCAAAGTAGGAACGATCCCGGGCCTCCCAATCGGTGTATCCCAAAAGATCATAGAGTTCGTGTCGCTTTTGCATCCTGTCGAGCAGATTGCGTTGCGTTCCCTGGGTCTGCAATTCCCGAAGGACCTCTTCAGCCGCGCGCATGGCCGCGCGGAACGCAGTCAGGGGAAAAAGCACGGCGCGATAATCGAGCGCCGCCAATTCCCGCACCGAGAGCAGCGGGCTCTTGCCGAATTCGGTCATGTTGGCCAGTTTTGGGACGTCGACTCGTTCGGCGAATAAGGCGAATTCCTGGACGGTTTCCAGGGCTTCGGGGAAAATCATATCCGCGCCGGCCTCTGCATAAGCTTGTGCGCGGTCGACGGCGGAGTCAAACCCTTCGACGCTTCGGGCGTCGGTGCGAGCCACGATCACAAAGTCGGGGTTTCGACGCGCGGCCACGGCCGCACGAATCTTGGCGACCATCGTCGCCGTGTCGACAACCGACTTGCCCGAAAGATGCCCACAGCGCTTGGGAAGAACCTGGTCTTCGAGGTGGATTCCCGCTACGCCGGCGTCTTCAAAAAGCCGCACCGTCCGTTCGACGTTGATGGCCTCCCCGAAGCCGGTGTCAGCGTCGCAAAGTAGTGGTAGGGACGTAGCTCGGACGAGTACGGCCGCCTGCTCGACGAACTCGGTCAGAGTCAGAAGACCGATGTCAGGTAACCCTGCCCAACCTGCCGACAGTGCCCCCCCCGACAGATAAACGGCTCGATACCCGAGGCGCTCCGCCAATTTGGCGGTCAAGGCGTTGAAGGCACCGGGAATCATGAGCGGTTCGGCGGCCCACGCGGCACGCAAACGGGCTCCGGGTGAAGGCATCGACGTTCCTCAATGTAGCGGAAGAATGGGCCTGATCGGTGGGACGTTTTCAATTTGGATATTATCGCGCCGGCCCTAAAGCCGGAAGCGAACTCGGCGTTCGGTCGGCGCGTTGACGTTGACGGAACGAACGGAGGTGGATAACTTTCCCGAGCCATTCCCAAGGATGGGACATGGGACGACAGGGAGGTTGTTCTCGTGCGAATCGGTATCGATATGTTGGCCGTCCAGTCTCCGCACCACGGCCATCGCGGAATCGGACGGTACAGTGGGCACTTGGTCTCAGCCCTGTTAGACAGGGATGCCGACCATGAGTATGTGCTCTATGTGCACGAAGACCTTCCTACCGATCGCATCCCCTCTCATTCGAAAACGACGACTCGCTGGATCCGCTACGAGCCGGCTCACGGCGTGCACACCGTGTCTCACGCGGTCGACCGCTTGGTGCGTCACAACCCAGATCAGCTCGACGTGTTTCTGGTCCTCAGCCCGTTTGAGCACTGGTGGAACTACACGCCCCCGGCGAAGCCTCCTGGAAGCTCGCTACGGATGGCGGCGGTCATCTACGACATGATTCCGTTCTTGTTTCAGAACGAGTCTGCACCCAACACCACTCTGAACCGGTTTTACCGCATTCTGGAAGATCTTCGACGCTACGACACCCTCCTGGCCATCTCCGAATCAACGCGCAAGGACACGCAGGCGCTTCTCGGGCTTCCCGAGGGGCAGATCGTCAACGTGAGCGCGGCGACCGACCACCGATTCTTCAAACCGAGCTCGCACGACCCGATGCCGGAGGATTCACGGAAAGTTCTCCAAAGCCTTGGCATCCGAAAGCCGTTCGTCCTCAATGTCGGCGGAATGGACGAGCGCAAGAACAGCTTCGGCCTGATCGATGTTTTTGCTCGATTGCCCGAGCCTTTGCGCCTTAATCATCAACTTGTGCTAGCATTTGGTCTTGCAGAAGAAGAGGTTGATTACCTATACAAGCATGCCGATGAACGCGGTGTGCGAGATTCACTCGTGGTGACACGAGAGGTCAGCGACGAGACGCTTCTGACGCTCTACCAGCAGTGCAAAACGTTTGTGTTCCCGTCGACCTATGAGGGGTTCGGCCTTCCGATCCTCGAGGCGCTGAGCTGTGGCGCGCCCGTTTTGGCCGGAAACAATTCGTCGCAAGTCGAGGTGGTAGGAGAAGCGGGGCTATTCGCCAACGTGAGCGACCCGAACGATGTGGCGGAGAAGCTTTCGCGAATCCTCTCCGATCCTCAACTCAGGCTCGACTTTAGCGGCAAGGCCTTGATTCAAGCGCAGCGGTTCCGCTGGGATCGCACCGGTGAGAGAGCGATCGAGGCAATGTGCGGGGAAAGCGCGAACTCAGGCCGGCGGATCGCACACTTACGAGCCGACCGCGGTCATCATCCGAAACCCCGAATCGCCTTCTTTTCACCGCTTCCTCCCCGGAAGTCGGGGGTTTCCGACTATTCCGAACTCCTGCTCGGTGAGTTGCAGAAGACTTATCGAATTGATCTCTACCATGATGCCGGCTACGTCCCGGAACCGGCCTTGGCCAGCGACGAGTTTCGTGCGCGAGATTTTCGGCTTTTCCCTCGGTTCGCGCCCCAGGAAGACTATCACGCCGTGGTCTACCAGATGGGCAACTCGCGCTATCATAGCTACATGTACGAGACGTTGCTGTACGCGCCCGGCGTCGTGACGCTGCATGACTTCTGCCTTGCCGGTTTCCATTTGCATTATGGCCACGCTCGGGGCGGAGCGCGCGAGTACGTCCGCGATCAACTTCTGCGCTGGTATCCGGAAGATACAGCCAAGATCGAGGCTTCCGTCGCGGCTTGGCCCGAGGATTGGGGAGTGGTGGCTCGTGAGTGCGCCGAGGCCGGTTGGTATCTGAATCGAAGGCTGATCGACGCGTCGACCTATGTCATCGTGCATTCGCCTTGGTGTGTCGAGCAGGTCCGCAAGAGCGGAACCGACGCTTCTCAAAAGATGGTCATGATTCCCCATGGAATCCAACCCAGGGAACGTTCGGCAAGGCAGCGCGCGGAGATTCGCGAGCGCTTCAGTATCCGGCAAGATGCCCTCATGTTTGCCAGTTTCGGATTCATCCACCCTGAGAAGATGAGTCCTGAAGCCCTCGACGCGTTCAAGGTTGTGGCCGACGAGAACGTCTCGGCGATCTTCGTGTTTGTGGGTGAGGATGCCGATTGCGGAGTGGTTCGGCGCCATGCCGCGAGCCTGGGACTCCAAGACCGAGTCCGGTTCCTGGGGCGGACTTCGATCGAGGACTTCGCGGATCTGGCTTCGGTGACGGACGTCGGGGTCAACCTGAGGCGTCCGCCCACGAATGGCGAGACCTCGGGTGCGCTTCTGTACTTGCTCTCTTCGGGGGTCGCAACGATCGTCACGGATGTGGCGACTTTTTCCGACTACCCGAATGACGCTGTGCGAAAGGCGAAGTGGGAGACGGAGGGGCAGGAGGGGCTTACGCGGCTCTTCCTCGAGCTCGCTCGCGACAACGAAGCTCGCGGCAGGCTCGGCGACGCCGCCTGGAATTACGTCGCAACTTACCATGAATGGTCATGTGTTGCTCAGCAATACGTCGACGTCATCGAGCGTTGCCACCGAGCGCATGCGGCCTCTCGTGAGGAGTCCCGGCGAAAACCTTTGAGCCCGGCTCACCTTAGAGATTCCTTGCAACCGACGAATGGAAAGAATTGAGTCCTCGGCGTCGGTTGATTTTGATAGTCCGGACTTTCGGTGAGGTAATTGATGAAAGACCTCCTCAAGGCGATCCTCAGGAAAGCCTGGCGTGCGACCGCACCCGTGCGCCGTCCGATCGCTCGCAAGATCCACGCCCATATCACCAGTTGTGTCGATGCAGCCTATCGACCTCCGGCGGTCGTCATGCCCGACGAAGCGTTCGTTCTGATGGATCAAGTCGTGCGCGAGCTCGTGCGACTTCAGCGACAGGTGGACACGCTCCAGGAATCACTCGATGCCTTGGCGCACGAGCGAACCAAGCCCGCCATCGCCGGTGAGTTCGAGCTCATGAACGAACGGTTGAAGGCGGGCTGAGAGCCTAGGCGCAGCAAGCTCGCTGCTGAAACGGCGACGGCGTCGAAATTTCCGTCAGGACGGAACGCGCCCCCGGCGAAGGTTACCGAACTGGTTAAACACGATTTCGATCACCATTGTCACGACAAGGCCGAACCAGAGAAGGCTCATGGGTGGTGCGAAGACCCAGTCCCGGTCGTCCTCGTCGCCCCCGACTTGGAAATAAACGTCCTTCGTCGACCCCTCGCCGATGCCACTGTCGGCGGCGAAGTTCACCCGGAAGTAATACTTACCGGGCTTCGTCAGATCGAACCAGTCGTTGAGGTCGAACCGCATGGCCTCGAAGGTTTCGAGGGGAGCAAGCGAGCGCGACTCGTTGCCCGGGTCGAAGTGAACGATCTGCTTTGGTTCAATCGCTTCGGTGGCACTGATCTTGTTGAACCCCGAGGCTGCTTCGCGCGTTGTCAAACGCGAGAGGGATAAGCTGACCCCTTTGCGTAGCGCCGATCGGCCGTCGGGGGTTGGCCGGACGAACTCCGTCGGGCTCGACTGGGGGACACCGAGTCGATTACGGATCCGCAATGCGACCACGATCGGACGACCCGGTTCGTACCCGGTCGGGCAAGGCTCGGCCAGCTCCGTCCAGGCGTCCCGGCTTCCTTTGAGATCTGGCCACGGACCGAGGCGGCCCTCGAACTTGATCTCGGAGGCCGGGACGCGAGCGATGACATGGTGGCCGACGAAACCATGCTCGCCGATCGGAACCGAACGCGTCTTCTGCCAGAATTGTCGGATCGCGGTCGCGAGGTCCTTCCTCGCGGCGGGATCCGCGGGCTTGTCGCCGGATAAACGTTGCGTGTCGAACTCGCGGGTCTTCAGGATGCCGACCAGCGCAGCGAACGCAGCCTCGTAGACCGGGTGGATCCGGCGTGGGAACGAGAGGCCACGAACCAGGCTGACCGTACGCGTGAGCCGATCATCGGACTCCAAGACCCCCAACAGTGGTGCGACGGCTGGATCCCCTTCGGCGATCAGATCGCGCACCAACGGCGAGTCGCCTGGATTTGCTGCGCCGGGGGAATCGAGCTGGCGCGTGTCGATCCGGACGTTGATCTGGTCGAGGTCACGGATCAGGGCTGCGATACGGGCAGCGGCATCGCCTCCCTTCCCGGGGATCGGTCCTCGAGGAGGCATCTTGGCCCTTCGCTCCTGGTCGCTCAGCCACGCATCGAGCTCGGTGAGAAAGTTGAACCAGGAATCGGACTGTGCGCCGGCGATGTTTTGCTGCTCTCCCCGCGCAAAGCCCATCGCGTCGGCCTTGGCCGTGGCCAGGTCGCGGAATTTCGCCAGCTTACGGGCCATATCGAGGGCAACCACGTCATCACCATTCACGTGGGCGGCCGAGAAAGTCTTCACGGCCGATTCCGCCCAGTCGATCGCCAAGGTCAGGTAGCTGATCTGGTAGTCCGTCAGGTCGCGGGTCCGAGCTCCGGGCGACCAGATCGTTCCGGCGGCGAAGAGAGTCTCGGCCAGGTCGGCGCGACCGAGCCTGAGCAACATGCAGAGCTTAAGCGGTGAGTGATCATCGATCCCCCCGAGCCCGAAATAGAACTGGCCCGCGGAGGAGAAGCCCCAGCTAAATTCCCGGCTCACTCGATCCCTTGAGCCGGGCTGCTGAGTTCGCCTCAGGCTAGCAGCCAGGTCCTTGATAACCTGCTCGAGGTCGGCCGGCTGACCGACGCTTAGCGCGGGATGAACCAGTCCATCCCAGCAGACGACGAAGCGGCCGGGAGCATCAACTCGTTCGGGCAGGACGAAGCCATGCGCCCTCACGATCAAGCCGTTGACGATCTCGACCTCGCGGTATTCACATCCCCGAGGGTCCGCCACTCCTTGCTCGAAGAGGATGCTCGTCGCGTTGAGGAGGAACTTCGGCAGTTTCGAGGCGGGCGGGTTCCAGGGCTGTCCCTGGCTCGAAGGATCGGGGATTCGCTTTCCCTCGAACCGAGGGGGGCTAAACCTTTGAGGATAGATTTGCTGGGCCTCAGCAGGCACCAGAGCGCTCCAGCCCAGGAGCGTAAACCCCAAGGCTTGGATGATTCGTCTCGAATACGGTTGTTTCACGCTCGCCGACGATCTTATGTTCATGGAGATATCTCCATATTGAGTTCGTCTGACGTTTACGTCGTAAGTACCCGCGATTAGTTGTCGAGACGGTAAGGCGACGTGAGATCGCCGATCCGACTGGCCTCTCGTGGTCTGGCCCCGGGGGAAAAGCCAAGGATCTCGGCCGCGGCCTGGCGAAACTGAAACTCGAAACTGGCGGCCGTCCCCGCGTCTAACTTCGGTGGCGGCTTCCGGAGCGGATCCGGCAACCCTCGGAGCAAGAGGCTGATCGCCCGAGGGTCGTAAGTGGTCAGGCTCTTACAGATCGTCGGAATCGAGGCGTTGTAGGGCCTGGTAGAATCGTCGATGAGCAGGTCCTGTAGCCGTTCGAGCACAGGTGCGGCAATCACGTCGGCGATCGCCCGGTCGTAGCGGGAAACCAGCATCGCCAGCACGATGGCTTCCTCCATGTGCTGGACATTCAAGTTCTGGACCGAGGGCGGGCGTGAGGCCACGATGAGCCAGATTCGTTCGGCGAGCCGGTCCGGCTCGAGTCGCTCGACGATCGGCAGGAGTTCCGCCATCAGGTTGGCGACCGGGATTTGACCCTGGCCGGGGACAGCGTTGACTGCGATCTTACGGAGGCTGTTGAAGGCCTCCTTCAATAGTCCTCGGGCCTGAGTCGGGTTCGTCTCGGCCAATTCCTCGGCGATGAATCCGAGCCCGAATGCGACAAACGTGGCGTTACCCTGCATCTCGGACCTCGAATCGCTGAGACTTTCGAGTAAGCGATGCGCTCTGGGAAGGTCGACACTCGCCATTCTTTGAGCGACCTTCAGGACGAACCGGGAACGCTCGTAAAAGAGCGGGGCAGGCGGGGCAATCAGCCGCTCGGCCTCCGCGGGGTCGAGCCGGGCGCGTTGGATCGCGGCCTTGGCCTTATGGCTGCTGAGATCACTGTCCGAAATGAGCGAGATGTTGTGATTTCCTCGACGCTCGAAAAGGGCCAGGGCCGCCTGAAGGTCGATGGCGGCCAGGATCTCGCCGAACATCTCGGCCTCGTGGGACCAAGTGTTCTTGGGCAAGTCGGCGACGATTTTCTGACCTTCGAGTAGGATTGGCCGAGCCCGTTCGAGCGACCCGAGTTCGAGCCAGCGGTTGGCGATCTGGCCGAGGAGATTGAGTTTGGCTTCATCTCTCTCGACCTGGCGAGCATCCGTCAGGGCGCGGTCGAGGAAATTCTCGCGTTCGGCTCGAGCGAGCGTTGGATGATAGTCCTCGAACGCCAGCCAAGCGGCGGCTCTCGAACCGGGGTTGAGGTCGTCTTCGATCGTGGCGATCGCTACGGTCGGGTCATCCTCGAACTGGCCAAGCGCGGCTCGCATTAACTCGAGGGACGAGCCACGGATTGCGCGGTTCTCGATCATCTCGAGCACGCGGCCGGGGTTCACCCTTGCCAGGGCTGTGATTACCGAAGCGTTCAGGATCCCGAGACGTCCTTGCTGGGCGAAAGGTAGGATTGGCTCGAGAAGTTCCCGTGCCAGGGCCCGCTCTTCGGCTCGTGAGAGGGGGGAGGGGAGCGTCTTCAACGTCGCGATCGGTGGCTCGTCCAAACGGGCCAGGTGAATCTCGACGGGGTTGGCTCCGTCTCCGACGATCGCTCCACCAAATTGGAACTCCGGCGCCTCGGCAGAGACGAGAGCACTACCATTTGAAACCCCGGTCAGGCGGAATCGGCCGTCGGCATCGGTCTTCGCCGATCCGTCACCCGCCTGTGACACCGAGGCTCCCTGCACCGGCTTACCGTCGCGATCGATGACCCTACCCGAGACCACTCGGAATCCCTTCGGTCGCTTCAGCGTAAGATCCGGAAGTGTCAGGATCTCCCCCTCAGAGACCGGAAACCATGCTGTCCGGGCAGGGAGGAATCCCTCGGCATTCACTTGCAGACGGTAGTTACCAAATGTCGCCGTAAAGCCTCTGCCTTTAGGCATGGGGATATAAGGCGACCGGTATTGATTCGGCGCGTGGACACGCGTATCATAACAAGTGTTGGCGATAACCAAGCCAGCACTTTGGAACATCTCTGCACGTCGTGAGACG
>Ga0153954_1000919_pt1 | contig 18629 bp, 15 predicted proteins | sample TSFL038MetaG_FD_102277 | JGI IMG/M metagenome (GOLD analysis project Ga0153954, IMG submission 102277) | Attine ant fungus gardens microbial communities from Florida, USA - TSFL038 MetaG | ecosystem: Host-associated > Fungi > Mycelium > Unclassified | place: USA: Florida, Wekiwa Springs State... | reverse complement strand
GGCGCGCAGCCGTATGTCGAGGAAGCGCTACGCTGGCTTTCGGAGGACACGCACGAGAGCCGAGAAGACAGTTTACGTATCGGCGATGATCACGGCGCTGTCACTGAGCCATTAGGAGCAGCTGCGGAAGGAGGCACACGTCGGACCGTCCTTATCGCCGACTAATTCGGACATGCGAGAGTACCTAGCCCGGCTGCTTACACCCCACTACAACGTACGGACGGCGGCTGATGGCAGCGAAGCACTGGCCTCGATGCGCCGGCAGCTTCCCGACATTCTGCTCAGTGATATCATGATGCCCCGGCTAGACGGGGTGGCTGTTCTGAATGAAGTCCGAGCCGATCCGGTGTTGGCTCGTCTTCCTGTTGTTCTCCTGTCTGCACGCGCGGGCGAAGAGGCTCGGATCGAGGGCCTCGAAGCCGGAGCCGATGATTATCTCACCAAGCCATTCGGCGCGCGCGAACTGCTCGCGCGGATCGCAACCAATCTGAAACTTGCGAGCCTTCGGCGACGATACGAGCAGTTGATCGAGAGCGACGTGCAGGCCATGAGCCGGCTTCAGGAGATCGGGAACCGGTGCGTCCGCGCTGGAGAGAATTTCGAAGAGTGCCTTGCCGAAATTCTCGATGCTGCAATTGACCTGGCCGGAGCCGACAAGGGGAATATCCAGCTTGCAGATCCGCATGAAGGGTCATTGCGGATTGCCGCCCAACGCGGACTTGACGATCATTTCCTGAGCTTTTTCGCAACTGTTAAATCGGGGGAGGCCTCCAGTTGCGGCGCGGCGTTGGCCTCGGCAGCGCGGATCGTCGTCGACGATGTAACTTCAAGTCCTGTGTTCCAGGGTGATCCGGCGCTGGACGTATTAATACGCTCCGGCGTGCGCGCAGTGGTATCTACGCCCCTGACCAGCAGTGCCGGAGCGGTGCTTGGAATGATTTCAACCCATTTCAGCGAGCCGCACCGGCCGAGCCATCGGGAGCTGAGCTTCATCGATCTCCTGGCGCGACAGACCGCGGACTATCTTGAGCGTCGACAAGCTGACGCAGCGCTACGGGCCAGTGAAAGTCAATTGCGCGCTTACGTCGCCGCAAGTTTTGATGTCGTCTACCGCATGAGCCCCGACTGGAGCGTCATGCGCTATCTCGATGGTAAGGAGTTCATTGCCGATACGCTCGAGCCGAGCGAAGCGTGGCTGCACAAATATATCCACCCCGACGAACAGCCGCGTGTCTTGAAAGCCATTAACGAGGCGATCCGTACAAAGAGTACGTTCGAGCTGGAGCACCGGGTTCTGCGTGCCGACGGGTCGACGGGTTGGACCTTTTCCCGGGCCATCCCCCTGATGGCCCCAGAAGGCGTCATCACAGAATGGCTGGGAGCAGCAACCGACATAACGTTGCGGAAGCAGCATGAAGAACATCAGCGGCTGCTCATCGACGAACTGAACCATCGAGTCAAAAATACGCTGGCCACAATACAATCGCTGGCTATGCAGACGTTTCGTGACACCGACAACGTGGAGCGAGCGCGCGAGCAGTTTGAGGTTCGCCTGTTGGCCTTGGCCAAGACCCACGACATTCTCACCCGTGAGAACTGGAGAGGCGCACCCCTGAGTGAGATCGTCGACGGCGCGATAGCTGCTTATCGGAGCATCGCGCGTGCCAGATTTGAGCTTGAAGGTCCTCAGCTGTCGCTCGTAGCCAAGCAGGCGCTCGCCTTGTCCATGGCCTTGCACGAACTCTGCACGAATGCGGTTAAATATGGTGCGCTCTCGAATGACACCGGCCGCGTTCGCATAAAATGGTCGACTTCCGGACTGAGCGGATCGAGCTCCTGAAGATGGAATGGATGGAGACAGGCGGGCCGGCTGTGACGAGACCGGGGCGGAGAGGCTTTGGTTCGCGCCTTATCGAACGCGGGCTTTCTCGCGATCTTCGAGGAAACGCACGACTTGAATTTGAAACGAGTGGCTTGAGATGCCTGATAGAGGCTCCCTTGGAGCAGCAAGTGCCTATGCTTATCGGTAGTCCCAGCGACTGAACGAAAGAGTTATGATGATCGATTCTCTGAAAGATATACGCGTCCTTATCGTCGAAGACGAAGCAATGGTGACGATGCTGATCGAGGACATTCTGGATGAATTGGGATGCAAGGTCGCCGGTGTAGCGTCTGAGCTCGGCGAAGCCCTGTCCAAGAGCGAGGAAGAAGAGTTTGACATTGCGATTCTCGACGTGAACTTGAATGGTGCTCGAAGCTTTCGCGTTGCAGAGAAGCTGGCTGAGTTGCGTGTACCGTTCGTATTCTCGACAGGTTACGGCTTCGCCGGGGTGCCCACCGCTTTTCACGGCGTCCCCGTTCTGGTCAAGCCCTTTCGGGAGCACGACCTAAGAGACGCCCTTGCAACAGCTCTTCAATCGGCGGTCGCGCCCATTACCCGTTGAGAAGTAGGACGCAGGCGTAACGATGCTGATCTTACGACCGGAATCGCCGCTTGGGCAGTGGTGGCGGATTGTCGCCACCGATGCCGCCATCATCACCAGATGGAAATGTGACCAGCTGGACAAGAGTGCAGCGAACCTTCTCGTTGGGACGAGCCCGAGATGCTCGGAAGGCGGTCAGCAGGCGCAGCTTCGAAGTGAAATCGAGGACGCGTGTCGATCGGCAAGGGCGGCGGCAAGGAGGATGGCGGCTGCGGAAGGACGGCAATCCAAGCGGCGCCGCCTTCCTTGGCATGGTCAGTATATCCGCGAGAGCTTGGCTGACTCGGCCGAAAGGCCCATCGCGGCTCTCTCATCGACGACCCGGACAGTCGTTGATGCCGTATCCCAGACCATCCAGCCTTTCGCCACTTTCCGGGCCGTACATCGCACGTCAGGGCAAAACCCGCGAGCGCCCGCGATTCCTAAAGCGCAGCCGGGCGAGAGTTCGCCTTGCTTCTGACAACGGCCGCCTGATTCAGAAGGCTTCTCGCTAATCAGGTTTGCGCACCGAAGAGCGGCGCGCTTCACTGAGGCGCACAAGATTGCTGTCGGGAGGCTGCTTGGCTTCGGCAATCAGCCGCGCGACGGTACGGCTCAGCTCCGAAAGATCGAAGGGCTTGCGCAGGACAGGAAAATCCGTATGGCTGCCCGCGGGGCTGAACCCGGTTGCCAGAAGGACGGGAAGTCCGGGCTTGCGCGCGCGGATCGCGTTAGCCAGCGCCGCCCCATCCATGCCGCCCGGCATGACGATGTCGCTCACCACGAGATCAAAATCCTTATGCTCGAGCACCTCCAGCGCGGCCGGGGCGCCGGACACCGCGTAGGTCTCATAGCCAAGCTGTTCGAGCATCGAGACGCATACCGACAGCACTTCGGGATTGTCCTCGACGACCAGCAGTGTTCCGCCGACCGAGCGCTCTTCCTGGCGTTCGTCCGCTACGGCGTGCGGCATCTCCTCGGATCGGGGCAGATAGATTGTGACCGTCGTCCCGCGTCCCACCTGGCTTTCGATATGCACCGTGCCGCCGGACTGATGCGCAAAGCCGTGCACCTGGGAAAGACCGAGGCCGCTTCCCTTGCCAACCTCCTTGGTCGTGAAAAACGGATCAAAAATCTTGGGTAGCACGTCGGGGGCGATGCCAGACCCGGTATCCGTAACGCGGACCGCAACGAACGCGCCCGCGATCCTGGCGTCAGTCTCCGCCCCGGTGAGGGTGACATTGTCTGCGGCAATAAGGAGCGCACCCCCAGCCGGCATCGCATCCCGCGCGTTCAGCGTGATGTTGACCAGCGCCAGCTCCAGCTCGCTTTGGTCGACATTGACCGGCCAAAGGTCGGGAGCAATCGCGAAATTCAATCGCACCGCGGAACCGGCCGAGCTCTCAAGCATAGTGCGGCAGGCGCTGACACTTTCCGAAATCTGAAAAATCTTCGGATTGAGCGTCTGCCGGCGGGAGAAAGTGAGAAGCTGACGCGTCAGCGCCGCTCCCCGCTCCGCCGCATAAGAAATGGCGTTAGCGGCGCGGGAAAGCTTGGTGTCGTCCGCCACGGCTTTTTGAAGTGTACGAATATGGCCGCTAACGACCATCAGAAGATTATTGAAATCATGCGCTACGCCGCCGGTGAGTTGTCCCAAGGCATCCATGCGCTGGGCATGAGCACGCTGCCGTTGCGCTTCCTGCAACTCGAGTTGCGCGTTACGCCGGTCGGTGATGTCGCGAGTGATTTTGGCGAAGCCGACCAACTCGCCGGCCTCGTCATGGATCGGATCAATGACCACATGCGCCCAAAACACCGATCCGTCCTTGCGCAGGCGCCAGCCTTCGGCCTCGAAGCGGCCTTCCCGTGAGGCCGTATAAAGCGCGCGCGCTGGCGCTCCCGCCGCGCGGTCGGCCTCGGTATAAAACCGCGAGAAATGGTGGCCGATGATTTCGTCGGCGATATAGCCTTTGATCCGTTGCGCGCCGGCATTCCAGCTAACAACGTTTCCGTTCGGATCCAGCATGAAGATCGCGTAGTCCGTCACGCCGGTGATGAGAAGGCGGAATTGACGCTCGCTTTCGCGCAAGGCTTCCAGCGCAATGCGGCGCTCGGTGATATCGCGCGTCACCTTGGCAAAACCGACGAGGTTTCCTGTGTCGCTTCGAATGGCGTCAACCACCACGGAGGCCCAGAAGCGGCTGCCGTCCTTGCGCACACGCCATCCCTCGGCCTCGTAGCGGCCCTCGCGCGCGGCCGTCTCCAGTACGTCAATAGGCAAGCCCGAGTTCCGATCTTCCTTGGTATAGAATTTCGAGAAATGCTGGCCGATGATCTCCTCGGCGGAATAGCCCTTGAGCCGCTCGGCGCCCTTATTCCAGTTGGTGATCATCCCGCTGGGGTCAAGCATGTAGATCGCGTAGTCGATCACGCCTTCGACCAGAATCCGGAACCGCCTCTCGGATTCTAGAATGGCGTGCTGCGCCTGCACGCGCTCGGTGATATCGCGCGTAACCTTGGCAAACCCGACCAACGCCCCCTGATCGTCGCGCACCGGCTGACAGATTGCATTGGCGCAGAAGCGGCTGCCATCCTTGCGTACCCGCCAGCCTTCCGCCTCATGCCGGCCATGGGTGCGGGCCTGCTCGAGAATCCTTTCCGGCACGCCGTTGGATCGATCCTCCGGGGTGAAGAACCTTGAAAAATGCTGGCCTATGATCTCGACGGCCTGGTAGCCCTTGACCCGCTCGGCTCCCACATTCCAGGTCGTGATGAACCCGTCGGGATCGAGCATGTAAATGGCGTAATCGGCGACGGCATCAAGCAGCAGTTCGAGCCGCCTGGTTTCCATTGAAGAGCCTTGCGGGGCTGATATATTCATTGACGCTGCCCTGACGCGCGCACCTAACCGGCGTTTTTCTGATTGAAAACGTCGGCTTGGATCTTACAATAAATGTATGGCCATGAACATCCGTTCCGATCTTCTTCACGCCGACCTTCCTCTCGGGCATCTCGCCGAGACGGCCCGTTACCGCTTTGTTCCGGACGAGGGCCCCGGTGATCCGGCCCGCCGGGCGCCGCGATCAGACCAATCGACGGCCGGCCGAGAAGACTTGCCCTATAAAGTGGAACTCTGGGACGAGAGCCGTACAAGTGTCGAGCAGGTGCTTGCCGTCACCGCCAACGGCAGCATCGGATACGCCGCTTACTATGCCGCAACGCGGGAATACCCCGACCGTTATGTCACCTTGCGTCACAAGAACAGTATCGTGTCTCGCTCCAATCCTCCGCAGCATTGAAAGAACCTGCGGCACGGTCCGCTCGAACAATGAGGCAGAGCAAGGACAAAGCATCGAACAGTGACGGGGCTTCCGCGCCGACGGAAGAGCTGCCCTTTCGCGTCGAGTTATGGCACGACGGCGGCCATGATGCCGTCGAACGCATCCTTGCCCGCGCCGCCAACGCCCAGCTCGCCCGCGCGATCTTCAAAGCGGCCCAGGGCGACCACCCTCAACGCCGCATCACCTTGCGACGGGACAATCGCATCATTGCGGATTCCCAGAAGTAACCCGATCACCGACGCGTCTGTGTGAACTCGCGGCATTTGAAGGGTGCAGACGCCGGGGACCCGCGCTCGCTCCTAAGTGGACTTGCCAATCATGTCGGAGAATTTGGCGTTGATTTCGATGACAGGCCTGCATGATGTGCCGGAGTAGCGAGGACCGCGGCCGCTCTGCTTGCTGCTCGCTCAACACCAACATGATGTAACTGAAAAGATCGGCGATCTAGAAGATTTCTTCGAAGATCCTCGTCCGACGGTCTCCGCTCTACGCGCCAACAATTCCTTCGAACAACGAAGCTGGCGATTAAGTATTCATCTTGCAGAATGAGATTCTGCAGCCCTCAGCGGTAACCCGTACCTGTCCCTCAACACATTACCCTGTAAGGTACGTTACCCTGTAAGGTCCGGTTTAGTAGGTTTCTGACGAGTGTGGAAACCGCAGCCTATCTGCGGAAGCCTAGGCAGGCCGAGCTGCTCTTGTCCGGCATGACGGACAGATGACGAAGAGATAGAGGCCGACGCCCCGTCACATCAGAAAGTTTGGCGGGGCCAAGCGCAAATGTCGAATTCGGCGGGCGGCGCGGCAGTCGACGTCGGTACTGATCCGCTTGGCGTTGGCGCGCGGGCCACCTGCTCGGTTCATTCGTTCGATAGCGAAACGTTTGTTCTCTCGATACCAGCAAAAATACCAGCAAAACGGCCGGCTGCAGCGGGCGTTTTCGCGAACTTTCACCAATGTTTTCAAATGCGCCGCCCAAAATTCTCCTGAAAACCAGGAATCGAACCAGAGCTACAAGCTATTGTTATTGCTAGTCTTTTATGCTTAGTGCCCCTGGCCGGAGTCGAACTAGGCGACGGTGCTGGTGGCAGGCGCGCCTTGGCCGCGGGCGGAGAAGGCGAAGAACGTCCGCTTTTTCCAATCGATACACACGTTCAGATCGGCATCTGCAGGGATTTCGTCCGAGATCCAATCACGAAGACAGCCAAATCCCCGTGATGAGTAGCTAAGACGTTCTTGCTTGAGAACATGTTATGTTATAACGTTACAAGCTTCGATGGCACTAGGTGCGCCCTATCGATCTTCCGTACCCGAATTCAGGGCTGAGAGAGGCAATGAACGTAGCGAGATCAATCGACACCGCCGCCGCGCTCCGCCTCTTGCACAATGTTGCACAGAAAACTCTTGTTCGATCTGTTGGGCTTAAACTTCTTGCCGCTCTCGCTCTCGCGAGCATCGGCGTAAGTACATCGAGCTTAGCGATGGATTGTAATGGCAAGTCCGACGCACTCGGTGTCAGTCGTGTCATCGCTGTCGACCCGAGGGAACATCCGCTGATCGGCACCATGCAATATCCAGAAACGCTGCCGCTCGCCGACCACGAAGTCGTTATCACATTTGATGACGGTCCGTCGGCGCGATACACGGACCGCATCCTTGAGATACTCGCTTCGGAATGCGTCAAGGCAACGTTTTTCATGGTGGGGGAGATGGCGAAGACCTTTCCGGACGAAGCTAAAAAGGTTGAAGCTGAAGGTGACACCATTGGGACGCACAGCTTTAGTCATCCGTTCACGTTCAACCGTATGACCGAAAGTCAGGCGGGCGAGGAGATCGATAAGGGAATCGCCGCAGTCGGTGCTGCGCTCGGAAATCCTGCAGTGATTGCTCCATTCTTTCGGGTGCCGGGCTTTTTGACCTCTAAGAACACCGAGGCCGCACTGGCCTCCCGCGGCCTTATGACGTGGAGCACAGATGTTACGGGCGACGACTGGAAGAGAATTGGCAGCGATGAAATCGTGAAACGCGCAATGTCAAGATTGGAGGCGAAGGGCCGGGGCATTCTGCTTCTTCACGATATTCACGAGCACACTGTTGCGGCGCTTCCCGACCTTCTGAAGGAACTCAAGCAAAGGGGCTATAAGGTGGTGCAGGTTGTCGCGGCCAGTGCGACGATCGCAAAAACCGAAACGACTCCCGAACAATGGCACATGCCTGCTGGCCGAACAGCGGGAGTAGACGAAGGTACGCCAGTTGCTGACGCGCCGTCGCCGGTTGCGGCGACAAAAGCGAAGACTTTGAAGGGCATCGAAAGAAGCTCGAGCCAGTTGGGCGGTGTGAAGAGCTACCGAAGAAAGTCGCAGCATCTCGCCGGGCGGCACATCAAGGATCGGCACCTCCGGAACGTTCACTATCGAGTCCGTGGTCATCCTAGTCAGCATGCAGCTCGTGCGGGCGCTCGCATAGCGATGTGGCCTGGCTGGCAACCAAGTCGCGCGAAAAGTCCAGATATGTTGCGCCTCAAAGCGATCGTACCTGCCGGTGGCTTGCGTGCGTCCTGATGAGGGATCTGCCTAGGTGGGCATGTATCATGCCGACCAACGCTGCGATGCGTAAACGGCGAAGGTGCGTAGGCGCCAATCCTTGGCAACTTCACAAGAGGAGGCGGCGTGACACGCCGGATTTGGAATCAGAAGAGCTGGCGGCAGACCCACGTCGCGGTTGTCGGCGGCACGCCTCCGCGAGAATTTGCTCCAAAGCGAACGTTGGCCCGACGCGCAATTCTCGCCGGATTGTTGGGGGCGGGGCTCACCCCGCTTATCGGGCGACAAGCCATGTCAGCTTCGCGCGAGCCTCCTTTGATCATGCTGGATCCTGGTCACGGCGGCCGCGATCCCGGGGCGATCGGCGTCACTGGTTTGTATGAAAAGCACGTGGCGTTGGATACAGCTCAAGCCTTAAAGCGTGCACTCGAGCATAGCGGACGCTTTCGCGTCATGCTTACGCGTGATGATGATGTGTTTATTCCGCTCGATCAGCGTAGGCTGTTTGCGCAGACCAACGGCGCGCACTTGTTCGTCTCGCTGCACGCCGACGCATTGACAGATCACGCTGTTAGAGGCGCTAGCGTTTACACCCTATCGCTGGAGGCTACCGATGCTCAATCCGATGAATTGGCGCGGCGTGAAAACAGTGTTGATCCGGCTGCCGCGGAGCAATACCAGAACTATGCACCTGATGTCGCCAACATTCTGGCAAGCCTCGCTCAACGAGAGACGCACTACTTTTCAGCGCGACTACAGCAGACACTTGTACGCACCTTATCCAACGATGTCCTCATGCTTCATCATCCGGCGCGGCGCGCGAATTTCGTGGTATTGCGGTCGTTCGATACGCCCAGCGTTCTCGTTGAGATGGGATTCATGTCAAACCAGGCCGACGAGCTGCTTCTGCAGTCCGATCGCCATCGCGCGCAAGTCGTGACGGCGCTCCGAACGGGGATCGAGACCTGTATGACGCGATTGATTGCGCCGACTACGTCGGGATAGAGGCCTTCGACCCCTCGGATGAATGCAGTCACCAAAGCTTTGGGACATCGATCCGAATGATCGACGAGGTACTCGTGAAGTGAAGCATCCCAGCTCGTCGTGACGTCTCTGCAGCCTAACGATCGCCGATGCCGTTCTCGACTGGCGTCGGCTCTATTTTTTGGAGGTCTTGATGAACGCAGTCGGAAATAGCTGGACAGCGGAGCGCGTTGAATTCCTGAAGAAGCTGTGGGCGCAGGGGCTGAGCGCCAGTCAGATCGCCGTGGAATTGGGTGGCACCATTACCCGGAATGCAGTGATCGGCAAGGTACACCGCCTTGGTCTTGCTGGGCGCGTCAATGCAGCTGCGTTGACGCCGCGCCGCCCTCGTTCGGCACATTCCAGTCAGAAATCAGCGTTCAGCACTGTAAGGATCGCGCGCGCGGCCCGATCGCTGGCGTTTGCGCTTGCGCCCGATGCGCGGACGGATCCCGCGTTGGAGCCTAGAGCGCAAGAGGCACTGATCCTACCAATGTCACCCCGTCTGACGCGAGCTGCAGATGGCCGCTTGGTGATCCTACCTCGGCGGAGTTTCGTTTCTGCGGTGCTCCAGCCCTCCAGGGACTGCCTTACTGCCGATATCATGCCGCCGTCGCCTATCAAGCTGCAGATCCGCGTGTCACGCGACGTGGCACTATCGCTCGGCGCTAAGGCTTCTGCCTACGCAAGCCCGAGTTTCCAAGGATCAATCTGGCGCAGTTATGACAGGATTGTTCCAGCCAGCAGCAACAGCCCGAATAGCAGTACCGAAATTGCGGCGCAGGCTTCCGCACCACGGATGAGTTTTCGTCCAAAGGGGCTGTCCGCTCGGGTGAGAGTCACAGCCGTTTGGCGCGCCGAGACGGCCAGCACGGCAAGCAATGTGACGGTAATCGCAGTTCCCAAGCCCATCACCAGAGTAGCGGCAACGCCCGACAAGAATAACCCCTGTGAAATCGAGAATACGAGAACGATCAGAGCGCCCGTGCATGGACGAAGTGCCGTCGATGCAACGACAGTCCAGGCTTTGCGCCAATCCAGGCATCCTGCCGCGACAGTGGCATCCAGCATGTGCAGATGACCACAGTCGCAGCCGTCGTGATAATCATGGAGGGGAGCACCGGCTTGTCGAAATGGGCCGACGCGTGCTGCGGTTGGGATCGCCATGGTGACATCAGTAGCCTGAAATGCCGCGGCCCTAACGGACACGGCCTGGTTTAGAAAGCGCTGCGGTCGCGCCAGGACCGATACCGGTGCGAAATCGATGTTGAGTGATCTTGCTGGACGAATGATCTTGCTCCAGACGAGCCAGAGGCCAAGAACTACAATCAACACGTTCGAGAGAACCTCGAACTGATAGGTGGCCTGTGTGATCGCGACGCTAGTCAGATGCAAGACCATGGTGGCCACGACGATCAGCAGGATTGCGCCGCCAGCTTGCGCAAGCGACGCGACAAAGGCGAGGAGAACGCCGTTGCGCAGCGTCTGGCGATTGGCAAGGACGTAAGACGACACAACGGCCTTGCCATGCCCCGGTCCGGCGGCATGAACTACGCCATAGAAGAACGATAATGCCAGCAGTGTCCACAGTGCACTACCGTCATGGCGCACGGCGCGGACGGCTGCGGTGATGTGTTGATTGTAATAGTATTGTAGCGAAATAAGGTAGCCCGCAATTCGTGGGAACAAGGTCGCACCCGGCATGCTCCCGTCCGGAAGACCTGCACCGAACGGACTTGACGTCGCCCAAGCCATCGACGGACGCAGGATAGCTATCAGCGGGACCATGAACGACAGCGTATGGGTGAGACGGCCCGTGCGCCGATAATGTGGGGGAATCATTTGCAAGTTACCCTTAGGCCGTTGACGAGTTTGTTGGTGATGGCGAACAGGTCAGGCGGAAGCGTGCGTTGGTCGGCCGGAATGACGGCAAGCTGACCGGCAATTCCAGGATCAAGTGGCTCGGGACGGTGGACCGACGCGCTGCAGACGCCGCCTCCCCCCGAGAGTTGGACTGGATCATCCGTTGCGAAAGTGATCGCGGCAAAATAGGCGGGATCATAGACATCGACCTCGATAGCCTTGCCGCGAACATCGAGAGGCCGGCTAAGCGGCAAGGTGAAGTGCAGCGTCAGCTTCTCGTCCTTGAAAACGTCGAAATAGTCCTTTGGCGATCCGAACGGAATGGTGGCGCCGGCGACCGTCACACGAGTGAAATAGCCGTATTCTGCGAGTGAGGTGAGATTGACCTTGGCCAGCGGCTGCAGTTCCTCCCGCGTCGGATTGCCGTCGCCTTTGCGGTCATAGCCCTGAATTGCGAAAGCCGAGAACGCGTCGTCGAAATCCCAGACGTTGGTGACGCCACTCAGTTGACCTTGCGCGTTGAACAGCAGCTCGGTGTGCGCGTCGATCAATATGTGCGGGTGAGCGGTGGCGATCCTGGGGAGGCTCGCGAGCGCAAGCACAGCAAGAATAGCGACTACGCGGGGGCGCCATGAGGTACGAAGAACAGCCTCGGAGGGGGGCATGATATGGATCCCGCTCATGGTGCGGCCTCATTCAGCGCGCCATGAATCGTATTCCATTGTCGCAGCGCCCAGCGCTGATAGTGAAGTCCCGTCGGCAAGTTCTCCTGCAGCGCCACTACGGGAATGCCGCTATCAGTTGCCGCGGCAATAAGCCTTTTGATCCCAGGATTGGGCACATCCTTGTCGTAGAGAAAGATACTGCCTTCGCGTCGCAGAATGGCGTCTTCCACAGGCGCCGCGGGCGCGGGCATATTCTGTTGGCTTTGGTTCGCCAGGCCTTTCGTCTTGAACTTCAATTGTCGGGCCACGTCGCGCGATAGATCGTCGGCGACGATCACATCCGAGCGGGCATAATCCTTCGCCACTTCGTTGACGCGGTCTTCAATCGCTTTGAAATCGGCCAGGAGCCGCGAGAGGTTGGCGTCGACGCGCGAAGCGGCCGCGGGTTTGCGGCTGGCCAGCTCGGTTGCGATTGCATGGCTGAAAGCAATAGTCGCCGCAAGGTCATACCAGGGGAATGCAATGCTGCCGTCCTGACTCTGGGTTGGCCGATAGACTTCGATGACCTTCACGGCTGGGACTGCGTGCGATGCAGCCTCCCGGAGCCAAGCGTCTGCGCGTGTCCCAGTGCAAAGGACGAGGCTGCCTGACGGAAACGTGATGGCGCGATCGGCGCTAGGGCTACGAGGTTCTATCACCGAGATCGAAATGAGCGTTCCTCCAATCGCTTCAGCGAGATCGGCGTATACCCGGCCTGGCACCACAATATGAACCGGTTCTGCCCGTGCAAATGTGACCGCGGACAGGAGCAATGCGGCGACAAGACACCCGCGCTCAACTGCTCCTGTCATCAGTAGTCTGATCTTTGGTCCCGGCATCTGCGTGTTGTTGGCCATGAAGGCGGCATCATTGGGACAATATTGGAGAGCGCCTCATCCTCCTTCATCCGCCCGCGCTCATCGCGTCTATGAGTTCATCGACGTTGTGCCGAAACATCTGGAGATAGGTTGGCGCCGGACCATCAGCGGGCGAAAGAGCTTCGGCATAGAGTTTGCCCCCTAGACGTGCCCCAGTAGCGGCGGCGATCTGTTGCACGAGTCTTGGATCATTGGAGGTTTCGATAAAGTAGACCTTCACGTTCTCCAGCCTGACTTGATCAATCAGCTTCGCCACGTCAGCTGCCGACGCCTCCGTTTCGGTCGACAGGCCGAGGGGCGAGAGGAACTCGATGCCGTAGTCCCGGCCGAAATATCCGAACGCGTCATGGCTGGTCAGGATCTTGCGCCGGGCGGACGGGATGGATGCGATCCTGGCACGTGTTTCGGCATCCAGGTCCCTTAGTTCTTTCGCATAACGTGCCGCGCTTGCCTCGAAATCCGGTTCATCCGCAGGGTCAGCTATACTCAAGGCCCTCTCGATGTTGGTGATCCAGACCTGCACGTTGGCTGGACTGTTCCAGACATGCGGGTCATCCGAGAACTGTCCGCGGCGTTCGCGCTGGCGGAGCACGATGCCGGTAGATGCCACGACTGGGCTACCTTGATAGCCGGATGCGTTGACGAGTCTCTCGAACCACCGCTCCAAGCCTTCGCCACTGATGAAGGTCACGTCGGCATTCCTGAGGCTCTCGGCGTCCTGCGGTGATGGCTCAAATTGGTGGGGATCGCCATTGGGCGGAACGAGGCTCGTGACCTGCACATGGCTGCCGCCGACTTGTTGGACGACGTCCGCCAGGACCGTGAAGCTTGCGATGACGCGCAGCGTTTTTGCCGTCCCGGTTGGTGCATCCGCAAAGGCCAGAACGGTCAAGAAGACACCCAGCGCAGATCGAAGAGATTGCATAGGTTAGCCCTTGGATGGTCACCCCGCGAGGCGAGGGCGGGGCAGAGCCCGACGAATGGCGGACGACGGGCCTACCAGCAGCGATGCGGCATAGATCAGGCTCGCCATGAGAATGATGGTCGGGCCGGACGCGAAACCGAGATGATAGGACACTATCAATCCGATAAACCCAGAGGCCGTGGCGGTGCTGGTGGCAATAGCGATCATCTGCGGCAGCGTGCGCGCCCAGAGTTGCGCTACCGTCGCCGGCAGCATCATCAGACCGACCGCCATCAGCGTACCAAGCGCCTGGAATCCAGCCACCAGGTTGAGGACTACCAGAAAGAGAAACAGAAAATGATAGAGCGATCCGCGGCCAGCGACCGCACGCAGAAAGCCGGGATCGAAACACTCGACGACGAGCGGCCGATAGATGACGGCCAGCACGGCGATCGTGAACGATGTGATTCCTCCGATGAAATAGAGCGCGGTGGCATCAATCCCGAGGATTGTCCCGAACAACACGTGCAACAGATCGATATTCGATCCGCGCGTCGAGACGATCAGCACGCCCAGCGCCAGTGACGCGAGATAGAAGCTAGCAAAGCTGGCGTCCTCGCGCAGAGGTGTTGACCGGCTGACGAAACCTGACAGGACCGCGACGCTGAGGCCTGCGATCAATCCGCCCAAACCCATCGCAGGCAATGACAGGCTACCCGCGACGAGGAAGCCGATGGCCGCGCCCGGCAGCACCGAATGGCTCATGGCGTCGCCCATGAGACTCATGCGCCGCAACATCAGCAGGACGCCGATCGGGCCCGATCCCAATCCGAGTGCGAAGCAGGCGACCAGCGCTCGACGCAAGAAGCCATAGTCAACGAACGGTGCGACGACGAATTGATAGACGCTCACGCTGCATTCCGATCGCGTGTCCCGCAAAGATCAGTGTCTTCATTCCATTGCTCGGCCATGAGTTGCGCACGACGAAGATTCGGAGGCACCAGCGTCGTTGCGGTGGGTCCCCATGCAATCATCTCACGTGCCAGTAATAGCGTTTCGGGGAAGTGGGCCCGCACTTGATCAAGATCATGCAAGACCGCGATGACCGTCCGACCTTCCCGATGCCAGCATTGCACGAGGCCGAGCAGGTCGCGCATGGTGCGCGCGTCGATCGCCGTGAAGGGTTCGTCGAGCAGGATGATCTTGGCGTTCTGCAGAAGCAGTCGAGCAAACAACACGCGTTGAAACTGTCCAGCCGATAGCGATCCGATTGACCGTCGTTCGAAATCAGCCAGGCCCACGACGGCGAGGGCGCGATGAGCTTCCATAGCGCTGGCCGTCGAGACAGATCCAAATGCGCCGGATTGCCGCCATGCGCCTAACAAAACCGTGTCGCCGACCGTCATGGGAAAATGGCGGTCGATCTCGGCAGCTTGCGGCAGATACGCGATCTCGACTGGAGCCAATGCCTGCCGTTCGATCGAGCCGGAAGACGGTGCCAATTCGCCTATCAACGCTTTGAGGAGCGTCGACTTTCCTGCCCCGTTCGGCCCGGTGATCGCCGTCATGCTGCTCGGTGCGAAGACACCGCTCAGATGCTGAACGGCCGGATGACGGTCATAGGCAATTGTCACGTCCCACAATCGGATCATCGCCTGCTTCATGGCAGCGACACCGCCCAGACGATAGCAACCCAGAGGACGCCGATCGCTGCCGTTCCCAGCGCCAATCGACTGCGGGCGGAGCGGCCCATTGCGGACCTGACCAGCGACTCTACTGGGCTGACCACGAAAGCCCTTGTTTCTGCTTCCATTTTTGATCCCACCGGGCGGTCCTTACTTTGGGAGGCTTGCTGAATGTGATGTTATAACATAACGTCTTTAGCAAGAAGTCGGCTCGAATTGCGGCAATGCTAGGGCAAGTCGCAATGTCGGCTCCGATATCTCGCGGCTGGCCCGGGATTTCCCTTGCCGGGCCGACGAGGGGAAGGATTCACAATGCGGGCTGACCGGTTGCCAAATGCATCATGGGCACGAGACGACGAATTTGTTGGCAAAAATCTCCCCAAAGCTGCTCGAGGAAGCGAAGGGGTTCGAATCGAGTTCATTGAGCTGAAGTTGTTCGCCCGCCGTCGGCGTGTGCGGGACATCGACCTGCAACTGGCAGCCTGCAGGCGCGCCCACCAAGGCAACGGGCGCATCCTTGCCGGGCTCGAAGTCCACGAAAATCGTGGGATCATAGATTTCGACCTGCAGCCGTTTCGCCGCCACGGGCGTCTTCAGCGGAAGCATGAAGTGCAGCGTCAGGAGCGAGTCCTTGAACTCCATCCAATACTCGACGGGATCGACGAATGGGATCTTTTTGTCGTTCACGCGGGCATACGTGAAATAGTCGAACTCCTTCAGGGACGTGACATTCACGTCTGCCAATGAACTCAATTCTTGGCGCGTGAAGGTGTCCTTCTTCGCATGCGGGATTCCTTGAATTGCATAAGCAGAGAACATGTCATCGAACGTCCATGCGTGGCGTATGCCGTTCACGATGCCATTAGGACCGTAGATGACCTCGCTATGAACCGTGACCCACACGTGTGGGTGCGCTGACGCCGATGATGCGGTCGAGATCATCCCGACAGCGACGAGAACGCACGAAAGCAGCGCATGTCTGATCATCAGCATCCGTTCCCATCTAGACGGCCGGCACACCGACGGCCCACGCCCTCGACGAAATCGCTCACATAAAGAGACTCTCAATCTCATGTTCACGGCGTTCTTCCCCCGACCACAGATTTTCTTTCCAAGTGCAGCTGTATGGATTCTACTCTCAATCGTGCTTTGGTATAGCGGCGCCAACGAGCTTGTTCCTCGCGCTGCGTTGGCGTCCGGCAATCCAACCGCCGCATCGGCAGCACTTGCTACGTTCTGGTCAGCACAGTCGCTCTGGTTCGATCTTTACTTCGCTCTTTCGGTTGGCATTTTCGCGACCGTCTGGCGCTTTTATGCACCGCACCCCTGGTCAAGGTGGTCGATAGTGGGATCGGGCCTGATCGTCTTTGTGATCTACTTTCAGGTCGAGGTGAGCGTAGCGATCAATCGCTGGTATGGCCCGTTTTACGATCTGATTCAGGCCGCACTTGCCAAGTCGGCTCCGGTCACGATCGGTCAGTTCTATGGCCAGCTTGCCACCTTTGCTGCGATCGCTTTCTTTGCAGTCGCAGTCGGCGTCCTGAACCGGTTCTTTATCAGTCATTATGTCTTTCGCTGGCGCACCGCGATGAATGACTACTATCGGACGCATTGGAGCGCATTGCGACTGATCGAAGGCGCATCGCAACGCGTGCAAGAAGACACGATGCGGTTTGCTTCGACCGTAGAGGGATTGGGCGCTAGCTTGATCGATTCGGTGATGACGCTTATTGCATTTCTGCCTGTGCTGCTGCGGCTATCCGCCAACGTCACGGAACTTCCTCTCGTTGGCGCGGTGCCATATCCGCTCGTGATTGCTGCGCTGACTTGGTCCGTTCTCGGGACCGGGTTTCTGGCCTTAGTGGGCATCCGATTGCCGATGCTTGAATTCGCCAACCAGAAAGTGGAGGCCGCCTATCGGAAGGAGCTCGTTCTGGGCGAAGATGACTCGGCTCGTGCCGCTCCGCCGACGCTGGCTGATTTGTACGGCGCCATCAGACGCAATTACTTCAGGCTCTATCTCAACTTCATGTATTTCAATATCGCCCGCATCGGTTATCTGCAGACTGACAATATATTTCCCTATATCGTGCTTGGGCCGACCATAGTCAGCGGTCGAATAACCCTCGGCATCATGAACCAGGTGCTCAATGCATTCTCGCAGGTTCGCTCCTCGCTGCAATATCTCGTAAACTCCTGGTCCACCGTGGTCGAGTTGATCTCGATATATCAACGTTTGCGCGCCTTCGAAGAGCGATTGCAGGGGCAACCATTGGATAAAATCGAAAAAGAAGAGATGCTGATTTTATCAGAATAAGGGATGCTTATCGGCACGCACGTGGCGCTGGATGCAATCTCTCCTACCTACGGTTTGCATAGCGGTGGCGACCACTGCGCGAGCGGCTCTGGGTCCTTACGGTATCGAGCGAGAATTGGTTCGAGAGTTGCCTTTGGCCAGAACTGCGGAGAACCGATTTGCTTCAGGCAGAGATTGTTCCAATAAGGTTTCGCGCTTGATGGCGACCGGTGGGCTGAAATCGCCTGCGCGACGGCCTCGATATCGTGGGATTCAGGATAAATATAGACCGTCGTCGGATCCTTCAGCATTGGAACGATTTGCCCGGCGTCAGTTGGCGACCAGCTGGTGCAGCCATCGCTGCGGCCGCCCGAATAGTCGATCAGATTCCCGAACGGAACGTAGCCGTTCTGGTTCGCATATGGACTCCGCGGCTCCTTTCGAAGACATATGCCCTTCAGGGAGACGGCCGCATGGCCTCCGATAGCGCGCTGTCTGGCATTGGCGGTCTCGCCCTCGCCATCGAACTGGACAAACGAGCGTATCAGAGGCGCATCCAGCTTTGCCGAGACGCGATAGTAGCCTTTGAAAGACGTCTTTGTCTCAGCCGTCACGTAGGCGCCGCCGGCTGTCAGGTACGAATCCATCGCGTTGCCGAAATTCTTCGCACATTCTCTTCCGTTCGAGAAATCCGCAACACCCTTCATGTCACGACCGCTGCCATGGCCAGCAGGAATGGAGCGAAACGACTGGTCAGCTTCGCAAATGATGTAGAACCGCTTCCCTAATCTGCCGTCGCCTAAATCATTGGGGCGCGTCGCGTCCATGGCAAAATAGCAGGGATTTTTGACGACGCCTTCGCTCACCTTTCGCAGATAAAGGGCCCGGGCCCTCTGCAATACCACTTGCGCGATTTGCCCTTCGCCTTCG
>Ga0153954_1000918_pt1 | contig 18655 bp, 17 predicted proteins | sample TSFL038MetaG_FD_102277 | JGI IMG/M metagenome (GOLD analysis project Ga0153954, IMG submission 102277) | Attine ant fungus gardens microbial communities from Florida, USA - TSFL038 MetaG | ecosystem: Host-associated > Fungi > Mycelium > Unclassified | place: USA: Florida, Wekiwa Springs State... | reverse complement strand
TGCCTGGCCTTACCCCCTTCGCGACCACCACCGACACATTCCAGTGTTTGCCCGTAGGCATCTGCACGCCCTGAAAGTAGAAGAGATGCTTCTGCCCGGGCTCAAGGTCGTTGACGTCCAGCGCGCTGATGACCTTCTTCCCCTGGATCACATCGCCGGTATAGACGGTCCCCCCCGACGCAGCTGGCGCTTCGCCAGCAGCGTTAGCGTTGACAGCGAAGGCGGCCGAGGCTCCAGCGGTGGCGATAGATGCAATCAAGAAGTTGCGGCGAGCGAGACCCTTTTCGGAATTGTCTGGCATGGTGTCAATTCTCCCTTTCTTATGATGGTACGATCAGAGAATGAAACGCATATTGGCCGCGACATCCTGCGACTGCAGGGCACCGAGTCTGCTACTGATCTCATCAGGGTGCAAGATTGCTGCGCGAGCTATGTTGGAATTGGCTCGGACTAGGGACTTTGCAGCGTTGTTCGCCAAACTCCAGGATGGCAGACCATCAGAGAGGGACCGGCCTCGCGTCGGTTCGCTGCTATAGCAACAATGCGTGGGCTATCGGGGCACAGCGGACACTGATAACGCGTCAGCGCGGCGTGTTTATGGGTTCACGGCCTAGTGGAGGAGCATGATGGATTGCCCGATTTGCTGGATTGTGTCACTGACGATCGTAGTTTGTTTTGTCTATCTGTTTGCAACAAAGCCGTCGTGCCGCGATGGCTTTACGCCGGTTGTTGGTGGCGGCACCGGATGGTACTGCGCACCCGGATATCTACCTTAGGCAAAGCATGCACTGATCTGCATACCGAACCCTTGGCCTATTCGCATCGTCATCAAATTCGCGCGCTGCGTACTGTGAAAAAGATGCACACAAATGGGCGTCTATCAAAATGACGGGAGGCCAGGGGCCAGCAGCAGCCATCTTTGTATCCGCGCTGCTCGCCTTATGGCGGCAAGTAATTTGCAGCAGAAATAGCGTAAACCAGCATGGCAATAGCGAGGAACGCAATTACGTACCCGAGCAAGCTGCCAAGAGAACCGAACGGGTCGCGGGGATGTTCTGTCATGGCGGAACGAATGTTGTCATGCGGTCCACCTTGGTCGCCAGGCGTCAGCGGAGGCTCACAATGATTGTGATCGCCTCAAGCGCACTGTGAAAAAGATGTACAACAAATAGGCGTCTATCAAGATGGTGACCACCATCACGCTGTAGGCCCACGGGCTTTCCATCAAGTGCAGCTCGATCAACACCCGGGAGAGACCGAATCCCACGACCCACGCATCAAAGCTCATGCATATCCGACGAAACGTCTCGGCATCGAGCCGTCGAATGAGGTAGGCGCCGAGCGGTATACCAACCACAACACAGGGAATAAACACCAATAAGAGGTCCATGCTTTCGGCGATGAAGAGGCCAAGCTGGTAATACACGATGGCGGTCAGGCTCGACTCAGTCACGCGAACCAGTGCGAGACCGGCCCGAAACTCATCTTTGACCAAGCCTTGATTGTTAAACAAAATCGCTAAAGGGGGGCCCGAGATGGTCGTTACTGAGTACAGGACCCCCAGCGCCGTTCCAAAAGGCAAACCCATCAGCCATCTCGACTGAATCGGCCTCCGCCAACCAGCTGCCTGCAGTAGGATGAAGGGCAGAATAATCGTATAGGTAGCGAATTTGATCCAGTCGGGTTGAAGCGAGGTGAGAGCGAGGGCTCCGACTGCGATGCCGGGCAGCATCCCGACGAGAATGGGAAATACCCTTTTCCATACAGCCGGAACGCCGCTCAGATTGATGAACAGAACGTAGAAGTTAACGAAGACTTCGATTACAACGACAGCGGGATTCAGGATGCGATTGGTATAGAAGACGAGTGCGAGCGGCACGGTGAGCGACGAAAATCCGTAGCCAAGGGCACCGTTTACAAAGGCCGAAAACAAAGCAATTCCGGCAAGAACGATCACAGCGATATCAAAGGAAGGCATCATTTGCCTTTACCTTCACCGGAAGCGGCCACTCTGCCGCGCCCCCATTATAGCTCAACGAAAAGCTCAAGGTATCGGAACTTGCGCGCATGCAAAAGCTGCGGATCGGGTTCACATCACTCAGCCGTCACCCTTCCGGTGCCCCGCACGCCACGGGGCGAAACGCCGAAGCGGGCGCAGAATAGTCGGTTGAAATGCGAGATATCCGAGAAGCCGACCTCCAGCGCGATGTCGGAAATTCGCCGCGCGCAGCCGTGCGGCTCGATCAGCAACGCGAACACCCGTTGCAGCCGCAACTCGTTCACGCACTCCGTGAAACACGTTCCCGATGACGTCATCAGGTGCTGCAGGTAACGAGGAGAAATGCCCTGACAACGGGCGACGGCCTCAAGGCTGAGCTCCGGGTCCTGAAAATGCGCCGCGATGTGGTCGAGGGCGGCGCTGTGGCGCGCAGCCACGACGGCGCTCGCGCTGCTTTCGCCCAAAGGCGCGCGCTCGCTGATGGCGAGCGCCACGAGATCGTGGATGTGAGTCACGACCGCATCACGCAGCTTCGGGGCAGCCAGAGCGCCTTCCTTCAATGCCGACTTCAGATAAGTCATGAGAAGTCGCAGCGCTTCGGTCCGGCGAGGAATCGGCCGCATGGTGAGGTCGTCGATATCGGTCACGCGCGGCGTCAGCGCGTCGCGCGGCACGGACAGACCAAATTGCAATCCTTCCGTATAGGCGACGATCACGGGTTCCGAATGCAAAAGCGCGATTGCATCGCCGCCGCGAAACTCGATCTCCTGGCCGCGCTGCGATAGCAGACTCCTGCTGGGGGAGCAGACGACGATACCGATCGAGTCGTCACCATCAACGATGTTCGCTCGTGAGCGCTTGAAACGCATGGCTGAACCCTGCCATGCGAGCGTGCGCAAACCTTGAAGCGCCTGCAGCGTTGCTTCGGCCTGAAACGGAACGTCCGATGAAGGCTCGATATCGGCGTGGACGATGCATCGCCCGAATTCCTCGCGCCACATCGGGATGCGCATCCGCTCCGGAAGCCCGCGCGTCGAGAATCGAAGCGACATAAAATCGGCTGCACCTGCTGGCATGTGGATTCTCCCAGCATTCGGCCAAAGTATTCCGACACGCTAGTGTCGACATCCGTAATCTGTAATTTGCAATTCGCGCACCGAGCTTGCCTTGCGTGATGCGCGGCAGTCCAAGAAGCGGCAGCGTCCACCTGTTAGTCTCCGCCGCATGTGAATTGGCTCACGTGGTGGCTGGAAAAATTCAGCTAACGTCATTGCGAAAGCGCCAAAAATCTCTTTCAAGACGAGATAGTCACGACGAAGCTATTTATAGTTGCTGCCATCACGTCCGTTTTGAAATCGACTTGCGGCACTTGGATGTCTGATCCTCTGATAACGACGTTCTTCCGTACGTTTTGGTCCGAGATCGTAATCGTCAGCAAAAATTCCCAGGCACTGTTCATTTTCTGCCGCGGGCGAACTGGCTGAAAACGATCGCGGGGGAGGTGGTGATCAAGCGAGGGTTCGATCATGTCCGCCATACTCGACCTGCTTTACCGCGAATATTGCCGTGCCCGCCTCGCCGAAATGCGGAAACAGCTTCTGCTCTCGGTTGCCAACGATGAAATCCCGGCGAGAAATTGGGATGCCAGCGACCCTGCCCGCCCTGATGATCGAGGCCGCGGCCTGGGCGACGACACTGCGACGATAAAGCCCCAGCCATCCGGCGGCTTTTAACCGCATCGGCTCGGTCGGCGGGTCCGCTCGGGACCCGCACACTTCCGGAGCATCACGGGCGACTTGAAATGCAGGAGCATTCCGCACGCGGGACTCATCGGGCTCTCTCAGCCGAGCGCGTGCTCGCACGCCGCGCGAGGCAACCAGATGCTTGATCGAATCCAGGCCTCGAAGCCGCTGATCGGCGAGCCTCCGCCGGAGGGGGGCGGCCGCGACCCGCGCATCGATGCCTGCCGTGGTATCGCGCTATGGTGCATCTTTCTTGATCATATCCCGAACAACATCGGAAGCTGGTTGACACTGCGGAACTACGGCTTCAGCGATGCCTCCGAACTGTTCATGTTCATCTCGGGTGTGACCTGCGCGCTGGCCTACAGCAGGGCACGTCGATGCGAGGGCTGGAGCGGCGTGATCAGGCGTTCGCTGCGGCGAGCATGGGACATTTATGCCGCATTTCTGCTGCTCACGCTCGCCTGCGCCATCATGACCTACCTCGCAGGCCGCGATTATCTTGCCGACGAGAGCAATACGCGCGTTCTGCTGGAACATCCGGGCGCGGCGCTCGCGCACGCTGCGGCCCTGCAATACCGTCCCGTCAACACCGACATCTTGCCGATGTTCGTGATTTATCATGTTTTGTTCGCGCCGCTTCTGTGGCTGCTGCTGCGAGCGCCGAACGTGACACTTGGCGCCTCGCTGCTGCTTTATGCGCTGGCGCACGTCTTCGGCTGGACCATCCCCACCTGGCCCAACAATGTCTGGTTCTTCAATCCCCTGGCCTGGCACCTTCTGATCGTCCTGGGCGCGTGGTGGGTCATCGAGGGGAGCAGACTGCGGCCGTGGGTAACCTCGCGCACGGCGCTGGTGTTAGCCGTTCTCTATCTGGCTTTCAGCCTCATCATCGCATTGAGTTGTCGGATCAAGTCGCTGGAACCGCTGATCCCGCAGGCTCTGACCATTCTGCTTTTCCCGGTAGGCAAATCGAATCTCAGTCCATTGCGCGTGCTGCATTTTCTTGCTCTTGCGATTTTGGCGGCAAGGTTTACGCCTCACACTCACACGTCCGCTTGCACTTCCACTTGCACTTCCGCCTGCACTTCCACTTGGCGATGGCCGATGACGCCTTTGATGCGCGGCGCGATCCGCTGTGGCGAGAACTCGCTGCCGATCTATTGCCTCGGCGTTCTGCTGGCGCTCGCCAGCCACGTGGCGCTGCTCGACATCTCAGATGGGCTTCCGATGCAGATCGCGCTCAGTCTCGGCGGCATCCTGACGATGATCGTCGCCGCGATGCTTCTGGACTCGATCAGTATCAAACCCAAGCGGCAGCACCCTCACGATGATGCTCCGGCGCATGTTGATTTCAGGTTGGTGCATAGCGGGTTGAACCAGCTCGGCAGCATCGAGGGGCCAACGGACGTCCCGGCGACCATACGTGCCATCCACGAAAGAAAGTGATATAGCTTACGTGGTTTCCAAGGTTCGCTTAGGCCGCTCAGAGACAGGGGGGCTCCATGCAGCAGATTGCGGACTGGCTCAACACACTTGGCCTGGGACAATACGCGCAGCGCTTTGCCGAGAACGACATTGATCCAAGTGTCCTGCGCGATCTGACCGACCATGACCTCGAAAAAATCGGAGTCTCGCTAGGCCATCGCAGGAAGATCCTGCGCGCGATTGCGGAGCTCGACGGGGCCGGGCCGAGACCCGCGCCTGCTCCCCGGACAGAGGCCGAGAAACGTCTGCTCACGGTGATGTTCGCCGATCTTGTCGGCTCGACAGCGCTCTCGGCAAGGCTCGATCCTGAGGACCTGCGGGACATCATTGGCAGGTACCACCGCTGCTGCGCCGACCAGATCGAGAAATCCGGCGGGTTCGTTGCCAGATACATGGGCGACGGCGTGCTCGCATATTTCGGCTATCCGGGGGCGGATGAAGACGATGCCGAGCGCGCGATATGCGCCGGGCTGGCATTGGTCGCGGCCGTGGCAGGCCTCGATGCCGGCCCGGAAGCAAGATTGCGTGTGCGAGTTGGCATTGCCACTGGCTTGGTGATCGTCGGTGATCTCATCGGGAAGGGCGCGTCGCAGGAACATGAGGTTGTCGGTGAGACGCCCAATCTGGCCTCGCGGCTGCAGGCGCTGGCCAAGCCGGATACGGTGGTCATCGACGATGGCACCCGCCGCCTCGTCGGCGGACTCTTCGAGTATCTCGCTCTCGGGACCGTGTCCATCACGGGCTTTAGCGACCCGGTGCCCGTCTGGCGGGTCATCGGCGCGAGCGCGGTCGATAGCCGCTTCGAGGCCTTGCGCATAGCCAGAACGCCACTGCTCGGCCGCGATGAGGAGATCGAGCTGCTGATGCGCCGCTGGCAGCAGATCAAGCGCGGCGACGGCGCGGTCGTGCTGATATCGGGCGAGCCCGGTATCGGCAAATCGCGCCTCGCCGAGACCGCGCTGGAGCGGCTGAGCGATGATCCACACAACCGCTTGCGCCGTTTCTGCTCGCCGCACCATCAGGACAGCGCGCTTTTCCCGACCATCTCGCAGCTCGAGCGCGCGGCGGGATTCCGGCGCGACGACACGGACCAGCAACGCCTGGAAAAGCTCGAAGCGCTGCTCGCGGAGGCAAACGCCGATCTCAGCGAGGCCGTCCCTCTGATCGCGGACCTGCTGTCCGTGCCGGTCGGCAATCGCTATCCGCCGCTCAGTCTCACCCCGCAGAAGCGCAAGGAGAAGACGCTTGGGGTCCTGCTGGCCCAGCTCGAGGGACTGGCGGCGCGCCGGCCCCTGCTGATGGTGTTCGAGGACGTGCACTGGATCGACCCGACCTCGCTCGACCTTCTCGACCGCATCGTCGACCGGGTGGCGACCCTCCGGGTCTTGCTGATCATCACGTTCCGGCCGGAGTTCGCGCCGGCCTGGATCGGGCGCTCGCACGTGACATTGATCAGCCTCAGCCGTCTGCCGCGTCGACAGCGCGCCGAGATGATCATGCGGGTGACCGGCGGCAAGGCGCTGCCCTGCGAGATCGCCGAACGGATCATCGATCGGACCGATGGCGTACCGCTATTCATCGAGGAATTGACCAAAATGGTCATCGAGAGCGGCATGCTGACCGACGCCGGCGACCGCTTTGATGCGAGGGGGCCCGTGCCTCCGCTTGCCATCCCTGCCTCGCTCCACGCTTCGCTCCTGGCACGGCTCGATCGCCTGGCGCCGGTGCGCGAGATGGCGCAGATCGCAGCCGCCCTCGGGCGCTCGTTCTCGCACGAGCTGATCAGCGCCGTCGCGGCCATGCCGCAGCAGGAGGTGGACGCGGCCTTGGCGCAGCTCGTACGCGCCGAATTGGTGTTCCAGCGGGGCTCCCCGCCCGACGCAGAGTACGCCTTCAAGCACGCGCTGGTGCAGGATGCGGCCTACAGCACGATGCTGCGCAGTCGACGTCAGCAGATCCATGGCCGCATTGCGGCGACGCTGGAGAGCCAGTTCCCTGAAGTCGTGGCCGCTCAGCCGCAACTCATGGCCCACCATTGCGCCGAGGCCGGTTTTACCGAGAAGGCGGTCTGCTACCGGCTCAAGGCCGGCCAGCGGGCGGTCGCGCGCTCGGCGATGACGGAGGCGGTGGCGCAGCTGCAGAGAGGACTGGAATTGCTGTCGAGCATGCCCGAGGCGTCCCGGCCCCTGCAGCACGAGCTTGACATGCAAATTGCGCTCGGGCGGGCCCTGATGGCAGCGAACGGCTATTCAGCGCCGGTGGTGGCCGACACCCTCGTCAGGGCGCGAGCGCTCGCTGAGCGGATCGATCGACCGGATCGTCTCGTTCCGCTGCTTTATTCCCAATGGGGTTTCCATATGGTTCGGCCGAGCACGAACTGGCGGTGTCCCTTGCCGAGCAGATGGAGAAATTGGGCGAGACCGGACAAGAGCGGGCCACTCTGCTGCTGGGTCACTATATCCACGGCGCCAGTTGCTACTTTCGCGGAGAGTTTGCGACGGCGCGCGGCCTCCTCGAGCTGTGTGACGGCTTGAGAGATCCCGACGCTCGCGCGATTTGTGCCGCCGTCGCGGTGGCCGATCCGCACGCGGCGAGCCTGGGTCACCTGGCGTCGACATTGGCGCTTCTCGGCCACCTCGATCAGGGACGCGCACGCGCACACGAGGCGTTGTCCGAGGCCCGCTCGCTCAACCATCCGTTCACGGTGGCCTTTGTGTTGAGCAAGGTGTGCACGGTGGAGGCGGCCGCCGGCTTGCGGCATGACGCCCTGCGGCACGCGGAGGAGCTGGTGGCTCTCTCGAACGAGCACGGTTTTCCGCTCTGGTTGGGCGTCGGATGTCTTCAGCATGGCCGTTCACTGACGGCGCTTGGACAGGTGCAGGATGGCCTCGCTGCGATCGCGAGGGGGCTCTCGGTGCTTCGGGCTGCCGGAGCCGTCGTGCACACGCCACGCGCGCTCTGCTTTCTCGCCGAGGCTCACGCCAAGGCCGGGCATCTGCAGGAGGGGCAGAATTGCCTCGTCGAGGCTGCGCAGCTTATCGAGACGACGCAGGAGCGGTGCGGTGAAGTCGAGCTGCATCGACTTCGAGGCGATATGATGAATGCGCGAGGCGACCAGGCTGCTGCGGAGCAGAACTATCATCGCGCGCTCGCCGTGGCGGAGCGTCAGGGCGCGAAGACATTTGGGTTGCGCGCCGCGACCAGCCTCGCCCGCCTGTGGCGCGACCAAGGCAAGCGCCGAGAAGCTCACGACCTCCTCGCGCGGATATATGCATCGTTCACCGAAGGCTTCGACACACCGGTGCTGCAGGACGCCAAGGAGCCGCTGGACCAGCTCGCCTGATGCGGTTCAGCTCGTGTGTGTCGGGATCGCGGCTGCGACCGGCAAAAGACTGGTAAATTGCGATCCCGTTCGAAGTCCACTTCGGATCACCCCCGGGATTACTGAAGCGAGGCCTCATTTGCGCGTAGGTCAAAAGAGGCTATCTTTGGTGCTTGATGCTTCGGTGCATCGCGCCCTGGAATGAAAATGAGCGACGGCTATTCAATCATGAGATCGACTCCAGACGCGAAAGGGACGCCGCGACGACAGAGCCGATCGATTGAGACGAAGTCGAAGATTTCCGCTGCCGCCGTCGACCTCCTGTCGTATCAGGGAATAGCGGGGCTCACGCATCGTCAGGTCGCAGAACGCGCGAACGTGCCGCTTGCGGCGACGACTTATCATTTCGCGACGAAACGCGACATCGTTGCCAGCGCGTCCAACGCGATCCTTGATCACCTCAAGACGCTGTTGTCCGATGCGGTCGAAAACTGCAAACAGACGACGCGACGCCCGGCCCCAACAAAGCAACTGCTCGTCGAAATTGTGCAACAAGTCGCGGCCGCGGGATCGGCAGGCCTCGCACTTTTCGAGATTCTCCTGGAATCGGTGCGCCGCCCAGAAGACACCCGACTTGGGGAGCAATGGATAGATCAGGTTACCCGTGCGTTTTTGAACAGTTCCTTGGAGGGTGCAACCAGCCGGGCACGCTCTGCTCACACGGCGACCGATATCTTGATGGGGTTGCTGCTTCTGACAAGCTCGCTGAGGCTCACTCCGGACCAGGTCGGAGCTGTCCTTCTGCGCGGCGGCGATCCCCTGCGGCTCTGGGCCGTGGAAATCCCTGCTGGGGAAAACGCAGAGCAAACCAGTTCGGGGCAGGACGCCGGCACCAACAAGACTCGCCAGCGAATATTGGAGGAAGCGATCAACATTCTTGTTGCGGATGGCGCCTCCGGCCTCAGCTACAAGGTGATAGCCGATAGAGTGGGCCTATCAGCCGCTGCGCCCTCCTATCACTTCGCTTCGGTGATAGACCTATTGCGATCGGCACAGCTCCTGCTCTTCGAAGCCTCTCAGTTGCGATATCATTCGCTGGTGACAGCAACGAACTTCAAGACCATCGATCAAGTCCAGTTCATAGATTTGACCAGTGTCGTATTTCAAAGGGAAGTAACAGAATTTGGACGCTTCAATCTCGCCACGTTCAGCATCTGGCTGGAAGCGGGCCGGCGGCCCGAGCTGAGACCACTCGTTTGGAGAGCAGTGGTTAGGCACTGCCAATCCAGCGCAAGGCTCTTAAACAACTACACTTCAGATTTTCGCATCATGGATGGACTTCTGTATCACACCATGTTTTTCGGAAAGCTCGTGCGAATCCTGTCGACCGGCACGTCCAATCTCGATCTGATGCACGTGCGGGCGGAATTCGCGTCCGAGATAGAGGCAGCCATCGCTGGTCGGCACTGGTTGGTCTAGCTGCCGGCACATCCATTCACAAACTCCCGCCAGATTTCAACGCACTGCTTTGGCGCAGTGTGTTGGACAAATCCGGATACGCCTGGGACGATAGCGAGCTTTGACTTCGGCATCAGCGCGTGCATGGGCTCCGACCATTGCGATCGCGTCTCACTATGCTCGCCCGTCAAAATCAGAGACGGCGCATCGATGGTCGGCAACATCTCCGTCATGTCCAACGTTCCGAGATACCTCAACGTCTCGACCGCGACATGCTGCGCGGTCCCGGTCATGATACTCGCGTACCACTCCGCATAACCAGTATCGCTCTCCGGCGAAACGCGCCGGTACATCTTGCTTTGGACCCAGGCCGTCAGCCCGAGCTTTGCGATATGCTCATGGTCATGCGGAGTGGGGCTGGCGTCGTTGTGTTTGAAGTAGGCACTGCATTGCGTCACACTCTGCGTTCTCTCGGGATAATCGCGAGCGAATTGGAGAGTAACTGGTCCTCCCGTCGTTTCTCCGATCAGATGCGCCCGTTCTATCTTCAGGACGTCAAACAGCCCCTTCAGGTCCTTCGCAAACCCGCCAATGGACCAGTCATATCCAGGCTCTGGTACCGTAGAGAGACCATGCCCTCGCGCATCAAGCGTAATGGTCCGGTATTCCTGAGCGAGCAGCGGCACCCATTTATACCACAGCCTGTGGTCCTTCAGGTTTCCCGCGTGCAGAACAACGGTTTCATGTTTGCGCCAGGGATCTGCAAAATCGTAATCCTCGTAGTACATCTCCAGCGTGTCGTCGATGCGCGCCTTCGGCATGGAACGTCCCTCAAGTAGTCAGCACTGTGGATGAACAGCCGGTCATTTGTTGCCGGTTACGACTGTCGCGATCACCGGTGGCCATTTCTTCGCATCAGCAGCTATCAGTTTGGAAAAATCATCGGACGACCCGCCAGCCGGCTCGAAGCCGGCGTTGACCATCTTTTCTCTCACATCAGGCATCTTGAGTATCTGGGCGACCGCATCATGGAGTTTGATGATGATGTCGGGAGACGTGTTGGGAGGAGCGAACAACCCGTGCCAAACATCTACCTCAAATCCCGGCAGACCCGCCTCGGCAATGGTCGGCACATCAGGCAATGACGCGAGCCGCTTGGCGCTCGCGACAGCCAACGGCCTGAGCTGCCCGGACTGGATGAACGACGCGATCGAAGGCTGAGCACCGAACATCATCGAAACATTGTTGGCGAGCAGCGCCACAACGGCCGGACCGTCGCCGTTATAGGGTATGTGGACCATGTCGATACCCGCCGCGTTGTTGAACAGAACGCCTGCGAGATGAACCGACGTCCCCACACCGCCGGACGCAAAGTTGAGGGCGCCGGGTTTTGCCTTGGCAGCAGCCACGATGTCCGCAACCGAGTGGAACGGCGAGGATTCCGGAACGACCAGAATCAGCGGAACAGAAGCGGTATGAATGATCGGGCTGAAATCGGTGAGCGGATCATACGGGACGTTCGGAACGATGCTCTTCGCCAGGACGATGTTGCTGACGGATGCGGACAGCAGCATGTAACCATCCGGATTGGCGCGCGCCACGGCGCCTGCGCCGATGGTGCCTGCCGCTCCGCCACGATTTTCAACCACCACGGGCTGCCCAAGAATTCCCGTCAGCTTGTCTCCAAGGAGACGTGCGAGAACGTCATTTGCTCCCCCGGCCGCGAACCCCACGATCAGGTGGATCGGTCTGCCAGGGTAGGCTTCAGCTTGCACCCTCCTCGCGGTCACGATCACACCGGCGGCGCAACTCAAGCCGAATAGCAAGGCCCTTCTGGTAGCGAGCATTCCCTGTCCTCCCTGATCTTTTTGGTTCATTGTCGATCGAACGGCCTCAACGGCGAAGATCAATCACGGCCAGTCCTCTCCAGTCTTCGCTGCCGCAATTGAACGGTCGGACCAGCGAATACCCGCGGCGATGTCACAGCGTCATCGCACACTGATGAGACCTTCCCTCTCGGGAAGGATTGCAGATTGAGGAGTCTCACGGCGAAAGCGTGCTCCCGGATGATCGTCGGGAAGTCGCTTGCGATTTGCGCCGGCGATGTTTTCTCTCAGAGTGGTTCCATCATACTCGACACGCAATCGCCCTCTGCGCTGCAGCTCGGGAGTGACACGCTTTACGAATTCGGGAAGACACTCCAAAGGCATGTAGTCGCAGATATTGAAGCCATCCAGATCGGTCGTATCCATCAGCTCTTCGAGCTTGTCTGCGACGGTCGAAGCCGATCCGACCAAGGTCAAACCACCCAGCGATTTGCCGATTTCCCTCGCCAATTGCCGCGGCGTCCACGTCCGGCCTGGATCGCCCTTGGTGAATCTCTCCAGGATGTACCGGATACCCTGGTTTTCGATGTATTTTACGGGTTGATCGAGATCGACGCCGCTGAAATCGATCTGCATCAATGAGCTTTGACGCGCCAGCGTGCCTTCTTCACTGACGAATCGCAGGTATTCAGCAAACTTGTCTTCCGCCTCGGCATCCGAGGAACCGGTCACAACCGAAATCCCTCCCAGAAACTTGACGCTCTGCGGCGCACGCCCCTGCTGCGCGACAAGTTCTCGGCCTTCAGCAACGAGCTTACGCATTGCGTCTGGCCGGGTCTCGATGAAGAATACGGCCTCAGCATGCTTTGCTCCAAAGGCCTTTCCGCTCGCTGAGGCGCCGGCTTGAAACAGAGTGGGCGTGCGTTGAATTGACGGCTCACACAGAAAGGCGTCGGGAGCGCTGAAATATTTGCCGCGATGATTGGCGGGATGAATCCTTGCAGGATCGGCAAAAACGTTCCTCGCCCGATCCATTACGACGGCGCCGTCTTCCCAGCTCCCCTCCCAAAGCTTGTAGACCACGTCCATGAATTCATCGGCAATGACGTAGCGCTCGTCGTGCTCAATCAGGTGCTCCAAGCCGAGATTTCGCGCCGCACTTTCTTGATATGATGTAACGATATTCCAGCCGACGCGTCCCTTGGTCAGATGATCAAGCGTGGTCAGCTTTCGAGCCAAGCCGTATGGCTGCTCGAATGTGGTCGAGACCGTTATTCCAAACCCGAGATGCTCAGTCACGGCAGCCATGGCTGAAACAGCCATGGCTGGATCGTTCACGGGGACATGAATAGCCTCTCGGAGAGCGGCGTCGGCGTTACCGCCGTAGGTATCCGCCAGGCCGAGAAAGTCCGCAATGAACAGACCATCGAAGCGTCCCTCCTCGAGGGTTCGCGCAGTTTGCGTCCAATAGCGGATGTCTTTGTATTCGGATGCACGATTACTCGGATGTCGCCACAGGCCGACGGCAGTGTGTCCTACGCCTGCGTTCTTGAATGCGAACAGGTGCATCTGCTTCATTTCGACACCATCGTTTCTGCAGCCAGGAATGCCGTCGTTAAAGAACGGCCAACCGGCAATGGCCGCACGATCGTGTCGGCCGCCGATACGAGTTTCCGCGGCCAAAAGCCCAAGCTCGCCTCCTCGCCCATCCCTGAAGCATTCTCGTTTCAATCCTATCGATGCTCTTTTCCGAGATTAGCATCGACGTCGATATATGGCAAATTTTTTATATTAGTACCATTTTTGTAATCATCGGAACTCCTCCGATTTCTCCATTTTTGACGGAGCGTTTTCCAAAGAACGCGAAACGATACGAGCACAGCATTTCTGTTTTATAGATACGTACAATATTGCATCGCACTCGAAATCAAGTGCGTCCGCGGAAACCTACTTGACATGCAACCATTTGGTTGCCTATTATCCCAGCCATGGATGAGGTCTTCAAAGCGCTGGCGGATGCCTCACGGCGGACGCTGCTGGACAGGCTTCATGCCAGGAACGGACAGACGCTGAACGAGCTCTGCGACGGCCTCCACATGACGCGTCAGGCCGTGACGAAGCACCTCGCCATTCTCGAAGAGGCCAACCTCGTCACGACCTACAAGCACGGCCGCGAGAAGCTGCACTACCTCAACCCGGTGCCGATCCATCAGATCGGCGAGCGCTGGATCAGGAAATTCGAGCGCGGCAAGCTCACCGCGCTGTCTGAATTGAAAAGGCAACTGGAGAAGCGCGATGAGTAAGCCGGAATTCGTCTATGTCACCTACATCAGGACCACGCCGGAGAGACTGTGGGACGCGCTCACATCGAGCGAGTTCACGCGGCGCTACTGGTTCGGCACCGAGCTGCGATCGGACTTCAAGCCGGGCTCGCCGTTCGCGCTGGTCATGGACGGCAAGGTCACCGATACCGGCGAGATCCTGGAAGCCGATCGGCCGCGGCGCTTGTCCTACACCTTCAGGCACGAGCTTGACGACGAGATGCGGAAAGAGGGCGCGACCAGGGTCGTCTTCACGCTCGAGCCGCATGGCGATCTGGTCAAGCTGACGCTGACCCATGAAGGGTTTGCGAAAGACAGCAGGCTGCTCGACGGCGTCTCCAAGGGATGGCCGGCGATCCTCTCCAATCTCAAGAGCCTCCTCGAATCTGGCGATGCGCTGGTGATCCCGCTCCGCGCGCTCGGCATCGAGGGCGTTGAGTAGAGATGAAAATCTATCGAAAGGCGCGTAGTGTGATGAATATCGAAAAATTCAAGCCGATGACCGTCTACACCATCTACATCGCCTCCACGCCGGAGAAGGTGTGGGAGGCGCTGACATCGACCGAATTCAGCCGCCAATATTTCTTCGGCAATTCGGTCGAGATCGAGCAGAGGGTCGGCGGGGCCTATATCGTGCGGACGCCCGACGGCGCGCTGCATATCTCGGGCGAAGTGATGGAATGCGAGCCGCCGAGGAAGCTCTCCTTCACCTTCAACGTCAATTGGCCGGCACTGATCGAAAAGCTCGGGCCGACGCTCGTCACCTACGAGATCGAGCAGGTCGGCGAGGCCGTGAAGCTGACCATGAGCGAACAGCACGACCGCCCGCTTTCCGACGATATTCTTTCCGGTGGCCGCCAGGGCTGGCCGGCGATCCTCTCCAGCCTGAAGAGCGTGCTGGAGACGGGCAAGCCGCTGGTCGTGAAGATGGGCCCGCCGCAGCGAATGCTGGCGGCGCTGAAGGAGCTGGGGATCGCGACGCCTTGATTCCCGTCGTCCCGGCCAAGCGAGCTCCTTGCGGCGCGCAGCGCCGTCAAGTAGCGAGCGCGAGCCGGGACCCATAACCACAGGCCGTCGTGCTGAACAAACCTGCAAACCGAGAGCATTCGTCACAACTTCCGCCTGTGGTTATGGGGCCCCGCTTTCGCGGGGGACGACAGCGGAGATCATTGCGCGCGCGTCCCAGGACGACGACGCCGTCCCCTCGCCCTTAGCTTCCTTCGCGGAGCGAGCGGGGCGAGGTTTAAGACAACGCCGCCTTCACCAAACCGCTCGCCTTCGCGAAATCCATCTGTCCGGCATATTTCGCCTTCAGCGCACCGATCACCTTGCCCATGTCCTTGATGCCGGCGGCACCCGTCTCGGCGATGATGGCCGAGATCGCCTGCTTCACCTCATCCTCCGACATCTGCTTGGGCAGATAGGCTGAGATGACCGCGATCTCCTCGCGCTCCCCGGCTGCGAGTTCGGCGCGGCCGCCCTTGTCGTAGAGTTCGACCGCTTCCTGGCGCTGCTTGATCATCTTCTGCAACACGCCGAGCAGCGCCTCGTCGGACAGTGGCGGCTTGCCCTGCCCGCGCGCCTCGATATCGGCATTCTTGATGGTCGAATTGACCATGCGCAGCGTCGAGAGCTTGCGCTCGTCCTTGGCCTTCATGGCCTCCTTGACCGCATTGTTGATGTCGTCGCGCAACATGCCGTATTCCTTTCAACTATCAGGGTGCTGATCTAGGCCGTTCGGGAGGCGGAAACAACTCGGTTCCGGATGCTCCCGGGCCGGATCCGGTCTGTCGGGCGGAAACAAGCGCCAAATATGCGCCAAACGCATGTGAATCGGCTGCTTGCCGCTTTGACGCGCGCCTCCGCGGCGACTATGTAGAGGCCTCATGACAACATCCGAAAATGACGCCGCCTGGCCGGACCACAAACCGACCGCGCTCCTTGTGCTCGCCGATGGCACCGTGCTGGAAGGCTTCGGCCTCGGCGCCGAAGGCCATGCCGTGGGCGAGGTCTGCTTCAACACCGCGATGACCGGCTATGAGGAGATCCTGACCGATCCCTCCTATGCCGGGCAGCTCATCACCTTCACTTTCCCGCATATCGGCAATGTCGGGACCAACGAGGAAGATATCGAGACGGTGAACATGGCCGCGACGCCCGGCGCGCGCGGCGTAATCCTGCGCACCGCCATCACCGATCCCTCGAACTACCGCGCCACGCGCCATCTCGACCAATGGCTGAAGGCACGCGGCATCATCGGCCTCTCCGGCATCGACACCCGCGCGCTCACCGCTCTGATCCGTTCCAAGGGCATGCCGAACGCCGTGATCGCGCATGCGAAAGACGGCAAGTTCGACCTGCATGGCCTGAAGGAAGAGGCCCGCGAGTGGCCGGGGCTCGAAGGCATGGACCTGGTGCCGATGGTCACCTCAGGCCAGCGCTTCACCTGGGACGAGACGCCCTGGGCCTGGGAAAAAGGCTTCGGCCGGCAGACCGCGCCCGAGTTCAACGTGGTCGCGGTCGACTACGGCATCAAGCGCAACATCCTGCGGCTCCTGGCCGGCGTCGGCTGCAAGGTGACGGTGGTGCCGGCGACGACCTCGGCCGACGACATTCTCGCGATGAAGCCGGACGGCGTGTTCTTGAGCAATGGCCCCGGCGATCCCGCCGCGACCGGCGAATACGCGGTGCCTGTCATCCAGAAGGTGATCGAATCGGGCACGCCGACCTTTGGCATTTGCCTGGGGCATCAGATGCTCGGCATCGCTGTCGGCGCCAAGACGAAGAAGATGCATCAGGGCCATCACGGCGCCAATCATCCCGTCAGGGACGAGACCACCGGCAAGGTCGAAATCACCTCGATGAACCACGGCTTCGCGGTGGATCAGGCGACGCTGCCGACGGGCGCGACGCAGACGCATGTCTCGCTGTTCGACGGCTCCAATTGCGGCATCGCGCTCGACAGCAAGCCGGTGTTCTCGGTGCAGTACCACCCCGAGGCATCACCCGGTCCGCGCGACTCGCACTATCTGTTCGATCGCTTCGCAGACCTGATGCGGAAGAAGCGGGCTTAGGCCACATCGTTCACCTGTCATTTCGGCTCTTGTCATTCCGGGCAATGCGAAGCATCGAACCCGGAATCTCGAGATTCCGGGTCTGCGCTTCGCGCATCCCGGAATGACGGCGCGTCGCTTGGCTGGCGTTGCGGTCAATCATTTAGTATGACGGATATCATTCCTTCTAGGAGCTGCCCGATGTCCGACGCCCCCGCTTCCAAGCCCGAATATGGCGTGGTCCCGATCGAAGTGATGGCGTCGACGTCCGGCCTCGACTTTGTCCGCGGTATCTTCGAGGGGCGGCTGCCGGAGCCGCCGATCATGCAGGGCGTCGAGCCCTTCGACTGCACCGCAGAACACGGCGCGGTGGTGCTGCACAGCGTGCCCGGCATGCGGCACTACAACCCGATCGGCTCGGTGCATGGCGGCTACGCCGCAATCCTGCTGGACTCGGCGATGGGGCTCGCGGTGCATTCGACGCTGCCACCCGGCACCGGCTACACGACGCTGGAATTCAAGATCTCGTTCATCCGCGGGATGAGCAAGGACACGGGGACAGTGCGAACGGAAGGCAAGGTTCTCAATGTCGGCCGCCGCGCGGCGACGGCGGAGGCGCGCATCCTCGACGGCAAGGGCCGGCTGCTGGCGCACGCCACCACCACGTGCCTGGTTTTCGAGCTTCCGACGAGCCCTTAGTCCTACTGCGTCAAAAAACCCTCATGGTGAGGAGCGTCGCGCTTGCGACGCATCTCGAACCATGAGGCCCGGTTGATGGCCTCATCCTTCGAGACGCTTGCTTCGCAAGCCCTCAGGATGAGGGGATAGAGCCACTTCCGACGCAGCAGGGTTAGGGCATCATTGCCCGCGCATCGCCGGCATGTCGGACGGCGCTGGATCGGCAGTGGCCTTCTGTGGTTGACTTTCCTTGCCTTCAGATCAGGCGAACATGATCAGGCCAACAAGGAAACGCTGCAATGACCAACCCCGACATGACCATTCGCGACATTCGCGTGACGATGCTGCGCATGCCCTGGGCCGACGATCCCTGGCTCAAGGGCCACGCGCTCGGGCCGATGCGCGACATCCTGATCTGCGACGTCGAGACGTCGGGCGGCATCACCGGCATGGGCTATCTGTTTCTGTTCCGTCCCGGCCTGAAGTCGATCGCCGCCTGTCTCGAGGAGTGCATCGTCCCGCGGGTCAAGGGCAAGGATGCCACCGCCGTCGAGGCGATCTGGCGCGATCTGTGGACCGCGACCATGACCTATGGCCGCGGCGGCATCGCCGCGATGGCGATGTCGGCGCTCGACATCGCGCTATGGGACGCGGTGGGAAAACGCGCCGGCCTGCCGCTGCATCGGCTGTGGGGCCATTACCGTTCGCAAATCCCGATCTACGGCTCGGGCTGCTGGCGCGGCGCCGGCGGCGACGGGATGATCGAGA
>Ga0153954_1000917_pt1 | contig 18687 bp, 16 predicted proteins | sample TSFL038MetaG_FD_102277 | JGI IMG/M metagenome (GOLD analysis project Ga0153954, IMG submission 102277) | Attine ant fungus gardens microbial communities from Florida, USA - TSFL038 MetaG | ecosystem: Host-associated > Fungi > Mycelium > Unclassified | place: USA: Florida, Wekiwa Springs State... | reverse complement strand
CATCCCCGGGCCCGTTCTTGGTGGCGCTCTCATCTTCATGTTCGGCATGATCGCGTCGGTGGGAGTCTCCATCATCGGAAAGACGATGAACGGCCGGCGCGACGCAATTCTCCTCGCGACTTCGCTCGGGATAAGCGTCGGGATAACGACCGCTCCGGCCAATGCGTTCGATGCGATACCTTCCGTCCTTCGCATTCTGCTCACCGACGGTATCGTCATGGGAATACTCACGGCGGTGATCCTGAATCTGTTTCTTCCTGGTGAGAAGGAAGAAGTCGACCTCACCGGCGATGTCGTAGAGAGCGCCGGGAAGCTCGTGCCGGATATCGGCGTCGAGCCGCAAACCGAGTTGAAGGCTTAGCGCTCGGGCAAATAGCAGGAAACAAAGTCGAACCCAGGAGATGCTGCCGGATCGTCAAATCCGGCGGTTTGAAAAAGTGCGCTTCAAGAAACCAAAGCAAGAGTAGTAAAGGAAGGAGACGAAATGAACTACGGAGCACTAACGACGGCGATCGTGTTGTCGATGGCCGGAACGACGGGGGTATTTGCGGCGGATCTGCCGGTAAAAGCGCCAACTTCGTTTTTAGATACGCCATTTTTCAAAGTGAACGACAATCGACTGACGTACGCTTATATCTTCCACGGAACCGATCCCGGGGTGACCGGCGATACCGCAAAGCAGACATATGCATTCACCCATTTTGACGTTTGGGATTATGGCACCAACTTCTTGAACATAGCGATGTTCAAATCCGATCACGCCGATCCGGCCAATGGTTGTAAGGGTCCGGACCAGGGTTGTGCGGGTGCGACGGAGGTCTATGGTGTCTTAAGAAGCACTTTTGGCTTCAATCAAATATTCAACACTCACGCCTTCACCGTTGGACCTCTGCGCAATGTCTCGTTCGAGATAGGCAGCGACTTCAACACAGAGAATAACCCGTTCGCTCCGAACAAGCGCTCTCTCTTTGCGGGCCTGCAGTTTGCGGTTGATCTGCCTTACAAAGGCTACATCGATCTCGCTCCAATGCTCTACAAGGAGCTCAATCATAATTCCTTTGTTGAAGGACCGGCTCTTCCTTCAGGACAGACGGATTATGATCTCACCTGGGCTTTTGAGGTAAACTACTATATGGATCTCGGCTTCTTGCCGCAGTACATGCCGTTGTCGATCAGCGGTAACGCGTCAATCCGCGGTCCTAAAGGCCCGCAGGCTGCGCCAATTCCGTTCTCAGCTCCGGCAAACATCCAGACGAAGACCGAGATCTACTCCGAACCGATCCGGTTGACACTCGACGCGAGCCGAATGGCTTGGGGTGACAAGTATTCTCACCTGCTGGATGTTTGGGTGGCGTACCGGTACTGGCAAAACAAGTTCGGACTGGATCACGAAAATGCTTTGAGCTGCAATGGGGCCGCCGCTAATAGCTGCACGGAATCATCATTGTACAGCGGCATAACTGTTAAGTTCTAAACTCCCGAGACTGCGCCGTGACCTTGTCACGGCGCCTTTTTCTTTGAGGGGATGGTCTGATTACTACAGATCCAGGACAAGTCGATCGCTCTTGGACCCCGAGCAGCAAATCATCATCTTCTGGTTCGCGGCTTTCTCGGCGTCCGTAAGGATGCGATCGCGATGATCGGGAATGCCCTCGAGAACAAAGGTCTCGCAGGTCCCGCAAACGCCTTCAGCGCAAGAATAGGGCGTTACAATCCCGGCATCGTTGAGGGCATCGAGAATCGTCTTGCCCGCAACAACGTCGATTTCCACGCCTGATTTCGCCAGGACAACCTTGAATCCTCCCGTGGTCGCGGGAGGCTCCGCCGCCGTGAAATACTCGACATGCACCTGTTCTCGCGGCAAATGAGCTGTCGCCGCTTCGAACGTCTCAAGCATCGATAGGGGGCCACAGCAGTAGAAGTGGGTCCGCGGATCATACGACCCGACGACAGCCGCCATGTCGAGCATGGTTCCACCTCGCTCCCTGTCGAAGTTGAACCGAACGCGAGGATCGGATTCCAGCCTTTCCAGAAACGGGGTGGAATTGCGAGTGCGGGCGCAGAAGATCAGGCCCCAATCTCTTTGCAAGAGTTTGAGCCGATCGACCATGCTGAGCATCGGCGTGATTCCGATTCCGCCTGCAATGAAGACCGACTTTTGCGCGTCTTCGTGTAGCTTGAAGTTATTGCGAGGGCCGGCCACGGAGATGATCTCGCCCGGTCTAAGGTTTTGATGTATCCACTTCGATCCACCCCGGCTTCCTCGATCCCGTTGCACGGCAATTACGTATCTATCCCGCTCGCCTTGAGGATTGAGCAAAGAGTAGCTGCGCATCATTCCGGTCGGAAGCTTCAAGTCGATATGGGCGCCCGCCGTGAACTCGGGCAACAACGAACCATCGGTGGATCTGAGTTCGTAAGAAACGATATTGGGCGCTTCCCAGGTTGCGGATTTAATACGCAGATCGAGCATTGTTTTTGCGGCGAAGCCGCCCCTGTCTGAGCTCCTTATCCTGGATCGTCGTCCTGTCGGCGGAGCGTTGAATCTGGCTGTGGCAGAATGAATGCACTTCCCACGCCTCAGGTTAGATACACGCCGTGTACTTGCCTGTCACCTAAAAACTGAATACAGTAGCCACTATGTTCCGGTCGCAAGCCACGATCTCTGGGCGGGCTGAAGAGTGGAATAGCTGGACCTTAATTGAGGAGAGAGTGACTGATGGTTACCGCCGAAGAAAACAAATTGCTCACGCAAGTCGGCCCGGGCACGCCGGGAGGTGAACTGTTGCGCCGCTATTGGTATCCGATCGCCGCCGCTGCCGAGCTTGACGAAAATCCGGTCAAGCCGATCCGGCTGCTGGGTGAGGATCTCGTCCTCTACAAAGATCGTTCAGGCACTATCGGCCTGATCGATAGCCTCTGTGCTCATCGACGAGCGCATCTCGCACTGGGCGTGCCGGAAGACGCCGGATTACGCTGTCCCTACCATGGCTGGCGCTTCAACGAGACGGGACAATGCATGGAGCAGCCCGCCGAAAAGGACCGCGGACATCCGTACTGCGAGAAGGTGAAGCTGAAGGCCTATCCGGTTCGCGTGGCATGCGGCGCCGTCTTTGCCTACCTTGGCCCTCAGCCGGCGCCGGAGTTGCCGATGTGGGATTTGATGACGGAAGAGAATGTTCTTCACGAAATCGCCTACGCCACGTTGCCCTGCAACTGGTTCCAGAGCATGGAGAACGCCGTCGACCAGGATCACCTTGATTGGCTGCACGTCGCATTTTCCGACTATGTCCTGGAACGGCAAGGCCGGCCCGATTTGCGCAAGCGCTTCTGGCGGCCCGGTGAACATAAGGGCGAGGGTGATCGCGCGCGCCTCAAGGAAATGCTTTACGAACGCAATGACCTCGGCATCCTGAGGCGGGCCGTGTACGGCGATCGCACCAAGGACGATGTGGATTGGCGTATCGGAATCCAGGTCGTGTTCCCCAATTTTGCGCGCGCCGTGAACGACCTTCAGATCCGCGTCCCGGTCGACGATACGCATTTCACCTATTTCCTCATCAGAGCGCATTGGCTTAAGCCTGGAGAGACGGCCAAGCAGGACAAGATTCCATATTTCCACATTCCGAATCCGATCGAGGACCCAGCTCGCATGGACCAGATCAAGTGGAAGGATCTGGATGCTCATGCGACGCAGGATATCGCGGCGTGGATTGCGCAAGGCCAGATTTCCGATCGCACGAAGGAGCTTCTCTGCGAGTCGGATAAGGGCGTTCGCCTGCTTCGCGAGATGTTTCTCGAGCAAATCAAGGTTGTCGCCGGTGGCAGCGATCCGATGAACGTCTTCCGCGATCCTGAGAAGGCCAGGAGCGTTCACGTGCCGCACGTGGAGGACGAGGACAATTGGGGTTACCAGCAAACGCAACTTCGGAGTCGGGCTCGAACCGCAAATAAATGGAGCCCGGTTTTGAGCGAATTGATCCGGAAATATTTCAAGGAAGACGAAGCCGCGGAAATCCTCAAAGATCCCGTTCATTGAAATTCAGGGGGCGCGGCGCGAGCCGCGCCTCTTCAAGCTCTCCAGGTGCGCAGAACAAATGACATATCAGCGTGAATTTGAGCGGAAACTCAGGGTGGGCGTGGTTGGAGTTGGCTCCCATGCCTATCGTAACCTGCTTCCGACGATGAACTATCTGCCGATCTCCCTTGAAGCCATATGCGATGTGAACAAGGAACTGTGCCGCGCCACGGCGGCGCAATATGGCGTCAGGAACTGTTTTGAGAACGCTTTGGAAATGTATCGAAGCGTCGAGCTCGACGCGGTGTTTTTGAGCGTATCACCGATATTGCACCCGGAACTCGCATGCGCCGCTTTCGATGCCGGTTTGCACGTATGGCTGGAGAAGCCGCCGGCCCGATGGCCTCACGAAATTTCGGAGATGATCCGACATCGAGGTGACCGCGTCGCGGTGGTCGGCTTCAAGAAGGCTTTCATGCCTGCGGTCGAAAAGGCGATGGAAATTCTGGCCCGTCCGGAGTCCGGACCACTGCAAACGATCCTTGCCGAATACCCCATGACCATTCCAGAAGACGGCAGGGCCGTCTTGAAGAGTGGCGTCATCGCGAATTGGCTTCGCAACGGTTGTCATCCTCTCTCGCTCTGTATGGCTGTTGGCGGCAACGTCTCGGCGGTTACGGTTCATCGGGCCAATGATGGAAGCGGAACATGCGTCCTGACATTTGCGAGCGGCGCGATCGCCAATTTCCATATGATCTCGGGCCCGAACAAAGGGCAACCTGTTGAGCGTTACAGTTTTATGAGCGAGGGAGCGCACATTGTCATAGAGAACGGCAACAGGGTGACCTTCCACAGAGGCATTCCCTTCGACTACGGGCGCAATACAACGTTCGCCCCCACGGGCTTCGAACATGGATCGCTGGTGTGGGAGCCGCAGAACAGAGAAGGCACGCTGGAGAACAAATCCTTGTTCACCCAAGGCATCTACAACGAGATGCAATACTTCTGCAGCTGCGTCCTGAACGGTCAAAAAGCCGAAAGGGGCTCGCTTGAATTCGCGCTCGACGTCATGAAGGTGTACGAGGCGGCGCTGCTCTCTCAAGGGGATCGCATCGGCATCGAGTAGCCGGAGGGAGAAAATCCGGCGCATTTTTGTGAGTGCTACGAACGCCTGTCCGCTCGGATACCGAGAACGGACGGTTGAGAGGACACAATTCTCTCAAGCAGGTCTCGCCAGCGTTCGCGCGCATTCGAGGAAGACCACCGGCAGCGCAAGCTCACCCAAGGGAGTCTGTTGCGCCGCGCAGACGCTCAATCAGCAATTCGCTGTTGCACCGCGTCCGTACTGAAAGCCAATCAGCGCGGGAGCACTTTTCTTGACACGCAAAGTGTAATCTGAATACACTTGTGCTAACGAAAAACGGGATTGAGGAGGAAGATTTTATGGATTTGTTTTCAAATCTCGCGATGGGATTTTCCGTATCGCTCCTCCCGATAAATCTTCTGCTTTGCTTTGCCGGCGTTGTTCTTGGCGTCCTCATTGGCGTGCTACCTGGTCTCGGTTCTGCTGCGACGATCGCTCTTCTGCTTCCGATCACGTACTTCCTGGACACGACGACGGCGGTGATCATGCTCGCCGGGATCTGGTACGGCTCGATGTATGGCGGATCCATCACCTCGATACTTCTCAGCGTTCCCGGTGAGTCCGCGTCCGTGATGGTCGCGTTAGATGGATATCAACTCACCAAGCGGGGCCGGGCAGGCGCCGCATTGGGCATGTCGATGTTCAGTGCCTTCATCGCGGGAATGATTGGGCTGATCGGCCTGGGCCTCGTGGCGCCGACATTGGCTCAATTTGCGCTCGAGTTTGGTCCGCCGGAGTATTTCGCGCTCACGCTGCTCGGTCTTACGCTCGTCAGCTATCTGGCAACGGACTCGATGTTGAAGGCCGTAGCGGTAACGGTCTTTGGCTTGCTGTTGGGGACGGTGGGGCTGGATCCCGTGAGAAGCACGGCTCGGTTCACGTTGGGATCACTTAGTCTGCAATCGGGCATTGATCTCGTCCCCATGGTCATGGGGCTTTTTGGAATCGCAGAGGTGTTCAGCCTGATTGAATCGAAGCTGACGGGAGAAACGCAGCCGATAACTGTGCCGAAGGGACTGTTGAACGTCCTGCCGACGCTGCAAGACTGGAAGGATGCGCGACGCGCGATCTTGCAAGGGGCATTGACCGGCTTCTTCGTTGGGCTTCTGCCCGGTGGTGGTGCGACGATCTCGTCCTATGTCGCATATGCGGTGGCGAAGCGTTTCAAGAAGCCGGGCCAGCAGTTTGGCGAAGGAGCGATCGCTGGAGTTGCCGCACCGGAGGCTGCCGCTAATGCGGCTACCTGTAGCGGCTTCGTCCCGCTTCTGACGTTAGGGCTGCCGGACAATGTCGTGATGGCTCTCATCCTCGGAGCATTCATGTTGCACGGCGTAACGCCCGGACCGACACTCATGACGCAGCAACCAGAGATATTCTGGGCCATCGTGACCAGTATGTTTATTGGAAACTGCATCCTGATCATCACGATGCTGCCGCTCATCGGTGTCTTGTCGAAGATCACGCTGATACCAAACCGAATATTGCTGCCGATAATTGTGTTGGCCTGCTTGGCGGGTGCGTACGGCGTCAACAACAACCCGATCGATATCGTGGTGATGACGGCATTTGGCATCCTCGGCTATCTGATGACGAAGTTTCGCTACCCTCACGCGCCGCTCGTCCTGGCCTTCGTGCTCGGACCCATCATGGAGACTTCCTTGCGGCAATCCCTCATCATGTCAGACGGCAGCTTCGTCATTTTCTGGAGCAGTCCGGTGTCCGCGACCATCATGACCGCGTTCCTGTTGGTTATTGGAGTGCCGATCATCCGGAGCGTGCTGACACTTGTCAAAGGTGGCAGCGGCGTTGGCGCGGCGGGTATCAAGAAAAGTCTGATTTCGTCCGTGCTTATTGCGGTCTCAATCGCGTCGTTCGCGCCTCGCGCGCACGCGGCCGATGCCTATCCGGCAAAGCCCGTCACGATGATCGTTCCTTATCCGCCCGGCGGCCGCACCGACCTCTGCGCTCGAGCCGTGGCACAGTACCTTAGCCGGGAGCTGGGAAAGCCATTTATTGTCGTGAACAGGCCGGGAGCAAGCGGCGTTCTTGGGGCCAAGGAGGTCGCTGAAGCGCCAGCAGATGGTTACACGATCGGCCTGTTCTCGACCGGATTTCTGACTGCGCAATATACGGTTCCCACCAAGACGTCCGTCTCTGATTACGAACTGGTTTCGCTGATCAATATGGACCCGGCGGTGCTGGCTGTCTCGACGTCTGGCCGCTTCAAGACGCTGGCTGATGTTGTCGCCTATGCGAAAGCCAATCCGGGCAAGTTAAAAGTCGGGATAGACGCGGGTAGCTCTGCGCAGATCTTCGCAGCGGCGTTCGCAAAGGCCGCGCATATTGATGTGGTCTATGTGCCGTTCCGCGGAGGCGGGGAGAGAACGGTCGCTCTCGCGGGCGATCATATCGATGTGGATTTCGATATCATATCGCCGCTCAAGGCCATGCGCGACGCTGGAAAGATCAGCGTGCTGGCGATTGCATCCGAGACGAGAGCGCCGCAATACCCGAACATACCGACCATGGCAGAGCTCGGCGTCCAACTCGATATGTCGTCATGGCACGGTGTATTCGTGCCTAAAGGAACGCCCGCAGATGTCGTCGCCAGGTTGGACGCGGGGCTTGCGAAAACGGCAAACGATCCTGAATTTCGCTCGCGAATGGACGCTCTGCTGCTCGGCGTTCGCTATCAGAATACGGAGTCGTTCAAGAAATTCTTCAAAGAAAATGATCAGGCGGATCTAGCGCTCATTGAACAGCTGGGCCTGCGCGTACCCAACTAAGAAGTCGAACGAGGAGAAAACTATGACGGCCCTTCGCCCAATCTATGCCGACGCCAAGACTACGCTAGAGACTGAAATCCTTTCATTGCGACGACGATTGGCGCGGGCGCACCGTATCCTGACAGCCGGGAATATCTGGCCACTTACGAAGGGACATGTCAGCGCGCGTATTCCCGGAACAGACAATGTTCTTATTCTCGGACACATTCACTCGGAGGGGCGCTCGCTCATCGATACTGATGTCGATGACCTCGTGACGGTGGATATGGATGGCAACTGGCTCGAAGGGCGCATCGAGCCGGTGGATGAGCGATTTCTGCATCTCGAAATCATGAAGGCGCGCCCGGACGTCAATTCGATTGTCCACGCGCATCCGCCGATGGCGACGGCATTTGGCATTGCGAACGTGAATATCTTGCCGGTCGGCAATCGCGGCGCCATCTTTGCGCCTCAGGTCCCGATCCTGGATTTCGACAGGCAAATCGACACGCCGGAGACTGGGCGTATGTGTCGGGATGCGATCGGAGACGGCCTCGCTCTTGTGCTGAAGAATCACGGCGTCGCCGTTTGTGGCGACAGCATTGAGAACGCCACGATCGCCACCTTCGCTCTGGAGGAAACCGCTCAGCTCCATTGGACGGCGGCTCAACTCGGGCGCGTTGACAAGATCTCGACAGGCGAGGTGCGCAGTGTGCTGACCGGCGCGCGCAAGGAAGAGTATTACACCCACGTCTGGGGGCACTACGCGAGGCTGGACCCTTGGTACGAAGGCACTGAAAAAAATCCTCGCGCTGTGACTTAAGGGCTCGCGGTGGAAGACGAGGAGGGCGCCGCTGGCGCCCTCTTTTTTATTTGCGATCTTGCTGCGGCTCGTTCAGCTTCAGCTGCGTTATGATGTTCTTGTAGGTGATATTCTGTTTCTGCAGAAAGGCGTCGGCCTTTTCGCCACTGATATTGGCCCATCCGGCGTCCATTCGATTCATGCTTTCTTTCACATCGCTCGAATTCATGGTTGCTTCGATCGCGTTTGCGAGACGGCTCAATATTGCGGGTGAAGTTCGATTGGGCGCAAAAATGCCGTGGAAAGCCGATATTGAGAGATCGACCCCATTTTCCTTGAACGTGGGCAGCATCCCGTAGAAGGCGCTTCGTTCGTCGCTCGCAACGGCCAGGATCTTTACTTTCTTTGCGGCCACCAGAGACTGGTACGACACGGGAACTGCAACGTGAGCATCGATATGATTGCCGGCTAATGCGATAGCGCCGTCCGAGTCGCCTTTGAAGGGAACCTGAATCATATTCACACCGGCTCCGAGGAGCAGACCTGCTGCGAAAACCTCGGCCGAAGCACCGGGAATAGTACCGAGACGTAATTTGCCCGGGCTAGAGCGCGCAGCCTCGATCAATTCCTTTAAGCTGCTGTAGGGTGCGGAGTACTGGACCGCGACGGCTGCGGGGTCGGTATTGACGACCGAGATCAGTTTGAACTCCGACAGGGAGATCGGCGTCGGGACGGTATATTGTGCGGAAACAGAAGCGCTGGAAAAGCAGCCTAGCGTATAGCCATCCGGGCTGGCTTCAGCCACCTCGCGAGCTCCAAGCACGCCGCCGGCGCCCGGGCGGTTTAAAACGACGACCGGCTTCTTGATCTCCTTCGAGAGGCCGTTTGCGACAATCCTGCAGACGACGTCGGTGCGGCCGCCTGCCGGAAACGGGACAACAAAGGTAATGGCCTTTGCGGGAAAATCGGCGGGAAGGGCGACTGCCGACGCTCCGCCTGCCAGAACCAGCGCTCCAACCAAGACTATGCCCTTCATCGCTCGTGATCTCCCTTTTTGAAAATTCTTGTCAGTGAAATGTGAATACAGTATGTATTGAATCATGCCAAGACTTTCGGGCTCGTAGTGGGGGTAGACGAATGGATCAGACGGTGACTGAAGAAGACCGGCGCGCGGGCGGTCTCACCATTCGAAACTCGGACCGGATGAGTGGCCTGATGATCTGCTTGGTCGCGGGTCTCGCGCTTCTGGCATCGAGGGATCTGCCATATGGGTCAATCGGCGCGCCCGACTCCGGCTTCTTTCCGAAGACGTTGTCGGTCCTTTTACTTGTCTTCGGTATTGGCCTCTCCGCGACTTCATTCGGCAGCAATGTCGAGAAGGTGAAGCTCGGGGCTGGCGCTTTGAGGGTGCTGATTGCTGCGGTTGCCCTGTGTCTATACGCATTTACACTCGATGCCGTCGGCTTCGTGATCGCAACGATTCTCATCCTGCTTCTTATGATGCGAGGTTTCGGCGAAATGAGCTGGAGAGCATCCGGTCTCATCGCCGTGATCAGCGTTGCGCTTGCCTATGCGGGATTCCTGCAATTGGGCGTGCCGCTTCCCAAAGGACCGCTGCCGTTCTGACTCCGCGCGGAACGCACGCTTAACAGCCAATCGGCAATCAGAAGATGATCGAATTTTATACTTGGTCCACGCCCAACGGGCGCAAGGTCTCCATTGCCCTTGAGGAACTCAATATCCCGGACCGCGTCCACCCGATCGACATCACCAAAGGCGATCAGTTCGGAGATGAGTTTCTACGCATAAGCCCCAACAACAAGATCCCGGCTATTGTCGATACCGACAATGGGATTTCCCTGATGGAATCAGGAACGATCCTCGCATATCTGGCGGACAAGGCTGGCCGTCTCATCCCGGTGAATGGCGAGAAGCGGTATCGGGTCCTGGAATGGTTGTCCTGGCAGGCGGCGGGTATGGGGCCGATGTGCGGCCAACTTCATACCTTTCGGAGGTTCAACCGCGGAAAGGCTCCCTTTGCGGAAGAGCGATTTGCCGCGGAGGTCAGGCGGCTCTACCAGGTCCTGAACCGACGGCTGAGTGATCGTGAATACATCGTAGATGAATATTCGATCGCGGACGTCGCAACCTGGCCGTGGGTGGCTCGTTATGAATGGCAAGAAATTGACTTCCAGGAATACCCCAATGTCCTGCGGTGGTACCTCGCCCTTGCCAAGCGTCCAGCGGTGCAGAGAGGCTACAAAATTCCGCGCGAAGTCGAGCCAATCCCCCTGCCAAACTAGGCCTGTTCGACAAGCGCCTTTACGGAGCTGTCTTTCGCGCCCTTGGTTTCTTCTTTGAGGGAGCTGGCTCCGCTCCCTCGTCTGAATCACCGTACTGCCATCTGATAACCTCGCCCGAATTCAATATGTGCTTTTCGAGCAACGTCGCCGCCTTTTCAAAATCGTGTTGCTCCAGCGCACTCAAGATCTGGCGGTGTTCCGCGGCCGCCTGCTGAAGCCGCTCCTTGTTGCCGGTTCTCCGCATGTAGCGTTCGATCTTCAGGTGCAAACGCTCAATGGTATCGATGATACTCTGCGATCCCGATTGCGCGTAAAGCGCCCGGTGGAATTCCCAGTTCTTGAGAACCCATTGCGAGCCATAATCCTTGATCTTGTCGACTTCAGCGCAGATTTGACGGATTGCCCTCAGATCTCTCCCATCCAACTTCTTGGAAGCTTTTCGGAGCAGGTGAGCTTCGAGCACAGCCCGCATTTCGATCGACTCAATGATCTGGGACAGGTTCATGCCGCAGACGATGGTTCGATGATGCGCGATGCTTTGTACAAGGCCCTCGGCTTGCAGCTGTCGGAGCGCCTCGCGGACGGGAACGCGAGAGACGCCGAAAAAGTCCGCCAGCTCAACCTGATTGAGCTCTTCGTCGTCGTCGAATTGCCCATCATAGATCGCAATCCGAAGGGCGTTCGCCAGATTATCGGTCGTCGTTTTGCGCTCCCTAAGATGGATGTCGTCCCATTTTAGGCGTTCGAATTTCCTCGCGAGTTGCGGAGCGATCTGTTTCTTAAGGCGCTGATCCATTTGGGAATCTACTTCTAAATACTGCGTACAGTGTACGGCATCGCAGCAATTGAAACAACACTGGATTTCAAGCTTCGGATGTTAAACGGTGGAAGGTGTCACCGTGAAATATCGACCCGGACAAGCGAGCCTCCAGCCGCCAGGATAAGTCTTCACTTGGCCTGACAGCACTAGAATCGCTCCAATATGGCGATCTCCGGGCACCGCCCGAATGCTGAAAATACTTCCGGAAATTCCGGACGGCGGGAATCTCAGCGCCACCGCTCTTATTGGCGGATAGCTCGTTTCGGCTGTTGCCTTTGTTGCTCACATATGCATCTTGATCATGTGCATAATGTATTCAGTATGCTATACAGCACCGAGTGGCTGATCCAGGATGCGCGAGCATTCACGACTGACAAAGTGAGGAGTTCATGACGAAGAAGCCGGTCCCCCACCAGCATCCTTATGGCGAACGGATTTCGCTCGAATTGGCGAAAGAGATCGCCACGGCGGGCGAGGAATTCGCGATCGAGAAGGGATGGAATGCAACAATCGCGATATGCGATGACGGCGGCCATCTGGTTTTGCTGCATCGTATGAGTAACGGCCAGTTCGGCAGCATTGATCTGGCCCCGCCGAAGGCGCGCGCTGCTGCAGCATTTCGGCGGCCGACGAAGATTTTCCACGACGACCTAACGGCCGGAAAGTTCACGAGCTTCTGGCATCTCCGTCAGGAAGCGGCGATCCCGCTCGAGGGAGGCTATCCGATTCTGCTTGGCGGCAAGCTCATCGGAGGCATCGGGGTCTCCGGCGTCGGCGCGGCTGGTCTGGACGACGGTGACAGCCAGGTTGCTCTGGCTGCATTGAAGGTCCTGGAAGGAAGGTCCGCAGACTAGTCTCCTTTGGAGACACGTTCGATCAATCCGATCGGCGATCGCGCGCCGCTCCAGGTCCTCTTGAAGGAAGAGGCGGCGCGCCTTCGCGGCATCAACACCGATGGCATCCGCCGCTCCGAAGGCGCCTCGCTCCAGAGAAGTTTGCAATGAACACGATCGACCCGGTGATCACCGAATGGCTGAGCATGGCTGTAAGGTGGCTTCATGTGACCGCTGCCATGATCTGGGTGGGCAGTTCCTTCTATTTCACGCAGACAGATATGAGGCTCAGGCCGGGTGACGGCCTTCCGGAGGGGGCTCTGGGAGAGGCATGGCAAGTCCACGGCGGCAACTTCTGGCATATGGTCAGATACAAGGTTGCGCCCGAAAGCATGCCGAAGACATTCACGTGGTACATTTGGGAATCGCGCATTACTTGGCTTTCCGGATTCGCGCTCCTGGTCCTCGTCTACTACATGCAAGCGGATCTATTTCTCATCGACAAGTCGGTGATGGATCTGTCGCCGTTGACGGCGGGTCTGTTCAGCTTGATCAGCCTGGTTGTTGTTTGGCTCATTTACGACGGTCTCTGCAGATCGTCGCTTGGCAAGAACGACATTGCTCTCGCGGTCGTCGTCTACATTCTCCTGGTCGTTCTTTCCTATGCGTTCACACGTGTTCTGAGCGGTCGAGCGGCGATCAATCAGATTGGAGCAGTGGTTGGGACCCTCATGGTCGCCAACGCGTTCTTTGTGATTCATCCAACTCAGCGCAAGAGCGTCGCTTCGCTGCTGGCGGGGAAGGCACCCGATGCCGTAGCCGTCGCGAAGGCAAGGCAAAGGTCTATCCATAACAATTATCTCACTCTTCCAGTCATATTGCTGATGATCAGCAATCATTATCCCTTGCTGTATGCGACACGATACAACTGGATCATCGCGGCCATCGTGCTGGCCCTTGGGCCCGTCATAAGGCACTTCTTCAACTCGCGCGATTCAGGCCGCGCCAATCCGTGGTGGACTTGGCTGGTCGTGGCAATTGGAATGGTCGCCATCGCGTTCCTATCGTCACTGGGGGCCAAAGCGGATGATGTTGCACCGCTCGCGACCCATTCCGGGCCGTCGCTCAAGCCCGGCGAGCTGAACTCCGCGGCCGAAGAGATCGTGAGCACCCGCTGCAGCATGTGTCATGCGCGGGAACCGTCGTGGGACCTGATGAAATTCCCAGCTCGCGGTGTGCTGTTGGATAGCGCCGCCGACATTCTCGCGAGAAAGAGGCAGATCGCCATCGTTGCTGTTCTCTCGCGAGCTATGCCGCCCGGAAATATTACGGAAATGACCGCCGAAGAACGACGAACATTGGCGGATTGGATCGCGGATTCGCATTAGCTCGTGCCGGTGACAGACTCTGAGGGCGCCGAATGCCAGTAACTGTTCAAAAATCGGAAACAGACCGAACGTCGAAGCAGGCGTTCAAGGTTGTTTGCAGGATGTGCCATGGTGGCTGCGGCACGATCGTCCATATGGAAGACGGGCGCGTCACGGAGGTTTTGGGCGATCCGGATCATCCGATCAACAAGGGCAAGCTCTGCTCGAAGGCGGGACAGCCTTCGATCGACCAACTCTATCACCCTGATCGGCTCGACCATCCGTTGATGCGGGTCGGACCACGAGGAAGCGGGAAGTGGCGGCGCGCCAGCTGGGACGAGGCGCTCGGCTTCGTCGCTAGCGAGATGCAGCGGATCAAGCGCGAGACGGGAGCGGAATCCGTGGCGTTCGCGCGCGGCATGGGTCTGAACAACACCAACATCGTCGGCCGACTTGCCAATGTCTTCGGCACGCCGAATGTGATCGCAATCAGCTACTTCTGCTATGCGGTGCGCGTCGCCGCCTGCCAGATCACGGCGACGGGCAAGTTCAGCAACAAGACATGGGACGGCGCAGTCGTCCCCGATTTCTATTCCGATCCGAAGTGCATCGTCGAGTGGGGGTCGCAAAAGCGAACCAGCAACGATCATGGGCTGATCGGACATATTCCCATGACCGATGCGCTGCGGGGGCGGCCGGCGCATATCCTGGTTGACCCGCGTTGGCCATCATCGGCAGGGCCCGTCGATCAGTGGCTCGCGATCCGTCCGGGCACAGACGCGGCAATGGCGCTCGGCTGGATCAACCTGATTATCGAAGAAGGGCTCTATGATCGCGATTTCGTGGAGCGACATTGCCACGGCTTCGAGGAACTTCGCGCACGGGCGAAAGAGTATCCTCTGCAAAAGGTTGCGGAGATCACCTGGTGCGATGCCGAGTCGATCGCGCGCGCGGCGCGAACCTACGCAACGACAAAGCCTGCCTGCATCGTCTTGGGCAATGGCACCGACCATGCCGGCCTCAACACATTCCAGGCCGTTCGCGCGCTGTTCTGCCTGATGGCGATAACAGGCAATATCGATGTGCCCGGCGGTAATGTGTTTTATCCTGCGGTGCCGCTTGATTATCCGGACATGAAGGAGAAGCTCAGCCCGGAGCAGGCGGCCAAGCGGATCGGCGGCAGCAGGTTCAAAGCTCTGGATCGGCACGGATTTGCACATCCCCCGACCGCGCTGCGCGCCATGGTTTCGGGCGAACCCTATCCACTAAGGGCGATGATCGTAACGGGAAGTAACATCGCGACGACCTATCCAAATACGCGAGCCGTGATTGATGCACTGAACAGTCTCGAGCTGTTGGTCGTACACGATATCTTCATGACCCCGACAGCCGAGCTTGCGGATGTGGTGCTGCCGGCCGCTGGGAATCTCGAAAGGGACGAGCCGCGGCTTCACCTTCACCTCAAGGGACCGCGTGCAGCCTATATGGATAACGTATCGACCAAGCTTGTCTCGATTGCCGAGCGGAGGTCCGACTGGGAGTTCATCATCGCGCTGGGACAAAAGCTGGGGTTCGAGGAACATTTCCGGTCGCTCGAGGAGATCGCGGACGCGTCACTGAGACCAACGGGTCTCACCTGGGCGGAACTGAAAGACCGCGAGTTCATCGAATTCCCGCTCGAATACCGGAAGTACGAGAAGACAGGGTTCGGAACACCCACCGGAAAGTTTGAGCTCTATTCGACGATGATGCGAGATTGGGGTTACGATCCGTTGCCGGGGCACGTCGAGCCACCGGAAAGTCCGGTGCGGAATCCAGATAAGTTCTCCGAATTTCCGCTGCTTCTCATCACCGGATCGAAGCAGCCGATGTACATGCATTCCCAAAACCGGCAGGTTCAATCGCTGCGCCGTCTCGCTCCTGAACCGCTCCTGGAGATTCATCCACGCACGGCGGCGCAACTGTCGCTCCGCAATGGCGATTTTGCATGGGTGGAAACACAGCATGGCAAGCTTCGGATGCGGGCGCATCTGCATGACCGCATTCACGAGCGGGTCGTCGGTATCCCGCACGGCTGGTGGCGTCCAGAGGATCCAAGCCCAATGCACGGGATATTCGAAGCATGTTCGAACGTGCTGACCAACGATGATCCCGATCTCTGCGACCTGGCTTTCGGCTCCAGCCCGCTCAAAGGTCTGCTTTGTCGCGTCTACAGGGACGACGAGGCTGATCGGTCAGGTCGCACCCGCAGTGTCGCGCGCTGACAACGGTCACAGAATTGTCCCTCGAACTATTAGCGTTGCTTTTTGCGGTTGCGGTTTGCGCTGGCATTGTTGATGCCATTGCCGGTGGTGGTGGATTGATAGCACTGCCGGCGTTGCTTTTAACCGGTATGCCTCCGGCCCAGGCGCTTGCCAGCAACAAGATACAGGCTTTGGCGAGCGCGGCTTCGTCTGCCCATCGATATCTAAGATCGGGCGAGGCGGACATGTCAGGGCTGCTGATCCGGATTTCCGCGAGCGTCGCCGGAGCCAGCATTGGGGCGTTTTGCCTACGAATGGTCGATCCGTCGCTGTTGTCGCGTATCGCTCCGTTCTTGCTGATCGGCGTGGCCTGCTTTTTTCTTCTCTCGCGCAACCACATCGGTGTGAAACGGCCCCCGGCGATAGGCAACGCCGCCTTTGCCGCGCTGGCCTGTCTGCCGATCGGCTTTTATGACGGGTTCTTCGGCCCCGGCACCGGCTCGATGTACGCGGCGGCGTTTGTCCTGCTGCTCGGCCGCGAACTGCGCAGTGCCACGGCCGACACCAAGATCCTCAATTGTGCCGGGAGCGTTGTTGCAGCGCTCATCTTCATCCCCAGCGGTTTGATCGTGTGGCCCGCCGCACTGGCCATGGCCCTGGGCGGGATGATCGGGGGACAAATCGGCGCTCGCCTTGCCCTACGCTGGGGAGCTCCGCTGATACGCCGCATGCTCGTCCTGATCTCCATCGCCCTCGCGATTCGGCTTCTGATCCAGCAGTACCACCTGGGCTGGCTCTCCAACTGAGGCCCATTCTGTTTCCGCGACGCTATGCGAGCGCCTTCAGCTTCTCTGCGAGCTCATCAACAAGTTCTGGAAATTGTTCCTCGATTGCGCTTTGACCCGCCACGAAGGGTTCGGATGCGTCGAGCCAGGCATAAAAGCGCGCGGCAAACTCGTCGCAAGCGCCGTCGCGTCGATGAGTGCTCTCCCATTCGATAAATTCACGTTCGGCTTTCAACGCGCGGCGATAGTCCTCAACGATCCTGGTCAGGGCCTGTTCTGCCTTGTGGGGAGTAGATTCCATCATCGTTTCTTTCCAGCAGATTCCATGTTTTTCGGCACTGTAGACACCATTGGCGGGCAGTTCACCGCGGGCAGCTGATCCGCGTCGCGTTCTATTTCCATAAGGCCTTTGCCAGGAAGCTCGCGCCCGTCAGAACATACGTCAGCAAAACCGCGACAGCGAACGCTCGCTCGCTCAGCTTCACGCGTACTTTCCGACCGAGGGACATGCCGATCAGCACGGGAATGCAGGCGATTGCGGACATGCCAAAGTCGCTCGGCCTCCCAATTCCAAACATGAAGAGCCCCACAGAGAGCCCGGCGCCCGCGGCCAGGAACATGAGAGAGACCGCGACGACGAATTCGTTCTTCGGCAGCCGAAGACAAGAAAGATAGATCATGAGAGGAGGGCCCGAGAGACTCGAAAGTCCGCCGATCACTCCTGCTGCCGCGCCAGTCAGCGGTCCCGCCCAAATCTCGTGTCTAGGAGCAACCCGTATTTGGGGCCGAAAAAAAGCAATCGTAGGCAATATGATGACGAGAGCCCCAAGCGAAAGCATCAGCGTATCTTCGGGAATTACTCCGAACAAGCCGACGCTGGCGGCGGAGAACAGCAACGTCGTCGCCAGCAGCGACCAAAATCGTCGAAACACCGGAGCGAATAGCTCTCTATTCCAGCTCTGGGAAATGTTCGAAACCATGATCGGCAGAACAAGGAGCGCAAGTGCCGGCTGCAAGCCTAAAGCCAGCGCCGTGAGGGACACGCCTATTTGTGGCAGGCCAACGCCAATGGCACCTTTAACTGCGCCACCGAAGAAAAGGACAAGAATGCAATAGATGAGGGTCATCGCCGGACGGCGCTTGCTGGCAGGCCGCTATCCGAAGACGAAGCGCCTGACTGGCAGAAGGTTATCATTCTTTTCCCAGGCCTCCGGCGCACGAGGGGGCCACTTTTGCTCTGCGCCATCACTAGCACGCGATATGAATACAGTCGACAGAAATTCCGGTCTGGCGCCGTTCCAGAGTTGTTCGACGTCCCGGTCCGTTCTTATTTTCAACCAGCCCGAAGTTGCGTTGCGCACGCTGCGATCTCGGACTACCTGGTGGCATTCACGCGCAAACCTAACTCATCGATGATGTTTCGGTACGTCGTATCCTGTTGGGTGAGGAATTGCTGCGCCTCTTGGCCCTTAATAAATTCGATGCCAGCGCCGGCATCTCTCATTCCATCAATGAACCCTTGCGTTGATGCGGTCTTTTCAAGAGCATCCGCGAGCTTTTCAATGATGGCGGCAGGTGTTCCCTTGGGGACGAAGATGCCATGAAAT
>Ga0153954_1000916_pt1 | contig 18710 bp, 8 predicted proteins | sample TSFL038MetaG_FD_102277 | JGI IMG/M metagenome (GOLD analysis project Ga0153954, IMG submission 102277) | Attine ant fungus gardens microbial communities from Florida, USA - TSFL038 MetaG | ecosystem: Host-associated > Fungi > Mycelium > Unclassified | place: USA: Florida, Wekiwa Springs State... | reverse complement strand
GCATCATCGCGATCGGGAGCGTGAGCACCCACGCCATTGCGATGTTGCGGATCGTCGACCACTGCAGGCCCGAACCGTTGGCCGCCATCGTGCCGGCAATGCCGGATGACAGCACGTGGGTGGTCGAGACCGGCAGGCCGTAGCCGTCCGCCGCCGCGATCGTCGCCGCGGCCGTGATCTCGGCGCACGCTCCTTGCGCGTAGGTCAGGTGGGTCTTGCCGATCTTCTCGCCGACGGTAACGACGATGCGCTTCCAGCCGACCATGGTGCCGAGGCCGAGCGCGATGGCGACCGCGATCTTCACCCAGCCCGGGATGAACTTCGTGGCGGCATCGAGCGAACCCTTGTAGGCGTTGAGCGTGGCGACGTCGCTGGCGCTCAGCTCGGCTTCCTTGTCCTTCATCAGGAAGCGAAGCGCTTCGGAGACCAGATACATGTCGTTACGGGTGTTGCCGACGGCTTCCGACGGAAGCTTCGCCAGCGAACCGTACTGGGTGACCTGGTTGGCGATATCGCGGACCAGCACGGCGAGCGAAGGGAAGGTGCCTTCGTTCATCTGGTGCTGGGCGACATAGTTGGTCACCGCGGGGCGGGGATCGCCGAGAACACTATAGCCGGCGGCCTTGCCCTCGATGACCTTGCTGGCGGCTTCCGAGTTCTTGATGAACTGCTCGATCTGGCTGGCCGGCATCGCGCGGTTCAGCGCATAGGCGGTCGGCACCGTGCCGATCAGGATCAGCATGATGAGGCCCATGCCCTTCTGGCCGTCGTTCGATCCGTGGAAGAAGCTGACCAGGGTGCAGGTCAGGATCAGGATGCCACGGATCCACCACGGCGGGGCTTCGTCGCCCTTCGGCTCGCCGAACAGCGCTGGCGTAACGCGGAGCAACACGCCCTTGAGGACCATCAGCAGGATCGCGGCGAGTGCGAAGCCGAACAGCGGCGACAGCAGCAGCGCCTTGCCGATGTTGGCGGCCTGCGACCAGTCCACGCCCGAGGTGCCGTCGCGGCCACGCATGAGAGCGTTGACGATACCGACGCCCATGATCGAGCCGATCAGGGTGTGAGAGCTCGAGGCCGGCAGGCCGAGCCACCAGGTACCGAGATTCCAGATGATCGCAGCGATCAGGAGCGCGAACACCATCGCAAAGCCGGCGCTGCTGCCGACCTGCAGGATCAATTCCACCGGAAGCAGCGACACGATGCCGAAGGCAACGGCGCCAGAGGAGAGGAGCACGCCGAACAGGTTGAACATGCCCGACCAGACGACCGCGATGTGAGCCGGCAGTGAGCGTGTGTAGATGACGGTGGCCACCGCATTGGCGGTATCATGGAACCCGTTGACGAACTCGAAGCCGAGCGCGATCAGCAGCGCAACGAAGAGCAGGAGATAGGGCAGATAGGTGGTGACCTTCGTGCCGGTCGTATCAATGTCGGCATAAATGCTGTAGGCGACGAACAGCAGCGCGGCTGCGACGACGCCCATGTAGACTATTCCGGTCAGAGGGTGAAAGCCCTTGTCGAGATTTGGTCCCTTGGTGAGGGCCGGCTCGATTGAACCCGGTAACGCAACATCGCTCATTGGAATTTCTCCTATCCCCAATGTGGGCGATTTTGATCGATGCTTATGACATCAGGGTGAAATGGCGGCCCCGAATGCGCGCCTTTCCTGACTTCTCCAAAATTGATCGCTGAATGTGATGCGATGTGGCGACCATATCACGTCGCCGTGGAGTGATGTTCGTATGTTGCAAAAAGGGGGATTGACGTTCGATCGTTGCAAAAAACCGATAGGAATTTTAATTCACCGCATTACGCAGCGCGGGCTGACTTCTTCAGGAAGTCGGCGGCAATCCGCAGGTCATCGACGAAACGCTCATATTCCCTCGCCTTGGCGTCCTCATCCGGCAGCCGCAGCAGATAGGAGGGATGCACGGTCACCAGCACCTTGGGTCCCGCGTCGAGGTCGATCAGGCGACCACGGTTCTTGTTGATCGGTGTTATTTTGCCGAACACGCTCTGCGCGGCGGTTGCGCCCATCGCCACCACCAGTTCCGGCCTGATCGCCGCTAGCTCCTGCTCGTACCACTGCCGGCATGCCCGGATCTCCGGCGTATTCGGCTTCTGGTGCAGACGGATCTTGCCGCGCGGAACAAACTTGAAATGCTTCACCGCGTTGGTGATGTAGACCTTCTTGCGGTTGACCCCGGCCTCTTCGAGCGCGCGGTCCAGCATCAGGCCGGCAGGTCCCACGAATGGCTTGCCGGCGAGGTCTTCCTTGTCGCCCGGTTGCTCGCCGACCAGCATGATCTGCGCATCCTGCGGGCCTTCGCCGAACACGGTCTGGGTCGCGTCCTTCCATAGCGGGCAGGCGCGGCAGGAAGCGGCCTCCTCGCGCAAAGCCGCAAGATCATCCCCGGTGGTCGCGGGTTGGCGTTTCATCGGCGTCTCCGGCCGTTTCTGCGATTTGCGCGGATCGGTCGCCGCGTCGGCGATCATCGCGTCGGTGGCGCGCGTCGCGCCTTCGATCAATGGTTTAATCATCGAAGCCTCTGGCAGGTTCCGCCAGTATTTCTTCGGCATTTCCGTTTGCATCGCTTTCACCTTCAGCCGCGCCGGGTTGAAGATGCTGGCGTAGTAGCGCCGCCAGGTCTCCTCCAGCCGGTCGTCGGTGGGCGCCTCGGCCTTGCTCACTCCCGCCGTGAAGGTGAGGGCGAGGCCGTCCCAATGCGCGCAGCGGTCAGGCGTCAGGATCGACCAGGGCATGTCGGCGAAGCGGCGCGCGAAGAACGGCGCGGCGAGTTCGACAATATGATGCTCCGGCTCGAACCAGGCGACGTAATGGGCGTCGCGTTCGCGGCCGACTTCGCGAAAGCGGACGAAGGCATGCATCTTGTGCTCGTCGCGATGCACGGCCCTCGCCATGGCAGTCACCCGCGCAACGTCGGCATCGCTTGCGGCATCGAGCAGATCGTGACGACTGTGCACCCGCCACAGCAGGCGATAGAGCAGCGCGAAGCGTTCGCCATCGCGATGCAGGATCGCCGCCTGCGCGAGCTCGACGAATTTTGCCGGGACGTTGAAGGTGCCTTGCGGCGGCTGAAGCTGCGCGGGCGTCTCTGACGGCGCAAACAGCTCGGGCTGGTCACTTCCCCTGACGTGCCAGGTCACATCCGACGGCCTGACATCGCTCAGCACCAGCGCGCGAGCGGCCTCGCGCCAGCCTGCGAAATCGGTATCGCTGTCGAGCGTGATGTGGTGCACTAAAAAGCAAATCCCAGTTGCTTTGCCGCGGGACGAAACCGCTCCGCCAGTGCGGCACTGTCGAGCAGATGCGGTCGCGGCCGGTGATCTCGGAGAACGATGAACGGCAGCGCCTTGTTCCTCGGGACATGCAGGCGCGCCAGATCGGCGATGCCGAGCGATGCCGCCCGCCGCGCAGCGATGATGCGATCGACCGCCCTGGTGCCGAAGCCCGGCACGCGCAACAGTTCCTCGCGGCTTGCGCGGTTGACGTCGAGCGGAAAGCGGTGGCGATGCCGCAACGCCCAGGCCAGTTTCGGATCGATGTCGAGCGGCAGCATGCTGGCGCCTTTCTCGACGATCTCATCGACGTCGAAGCCGTAGAACCGCATCAGCCAGTCGGCCTGGTAGAGCCGGTGCTCGCGCATCAAGGGCGGGGCGCGCAGCGGCAGCGCGCGGCTGGCATCAGGGATCGGGCTGAAGGCCGAATAATAGACGCGCTTGAGGCGATAGGCGCCATAGAGATTGGCGCTGGTCGAAAGGATGGTCTGGTCGTCGGCCGCATCGGCGCCGACGATCATTTGCGTGCTCTGGCCTGCCGGCGCAAAGCGCGGCGGTGCGGTTTTCGTCGCAGCCTTGCGATGCTCATCCGCCTCGTCGAGCTTCAAGCGCAGCCGGCCCATGGTGCGGCGGATCGCGCGCACATCCTTTTCCGGCGCGAATTGCGCAAGGCTCGTTTCCAGCGGCATCTCGATATTGATGCTGAGGCGGTCGGCATATTTGCCGGCCTCAGCGATCAGCGCGTCGTCGGCCTCCGGAATGGTCTTCAGGTGAATATAGCCGCGGAAGTGATGCTCCTCGCGCAGCTTGCGCACAACGCTTACCACCTGCTCCATGGTGTAGTCGGCGCTGCGGATGATACCGGAAGAGAGAAACAATCCCTCGATGTAGTTGCGGCGATAGAAGTCGAGCGTCAGCTTCACGATCTCGTCGATGGTGAAACGCGCGCGCGGCACGTTGCTTGAGGCGCGATTGACGCAGTAGAGGCAATCGTAGTTGCAGGCATTGGTGAGCAGCACTTTCAAGAGCGAGATGCAGCGGCCGTCCGGCGCGTAGGAATGGCAGATGCCCATGCCGGGCGCGGTCGAGCCGAGGCCCTTGCCGTCGCGGGAGTCCCGCGCCTCGGTGCCGCTGGACGCGCAGGAGGCATCGTACTTGGCGGCGTCCGCCAGGATTTCCAGCTTGCGCTGCAGGTCCATGCTCAATCCTTTGATTTCATTTATTAATTTCGCAGGGTCGTCAATCCGATTGACTCCGCGGGCTCTCTTAGTTTTATATTAGAACATATCATGAACAATCGAGCCAGCTCCTGGTTCTCTCCATCAAGAACCAGTGACGGCCAGCAACAGAGATTGAAGGAAGCGGCGCATGATGAGCGCACGCATGAGCACGCTTGCGTCTTTGCGCGGCGACATTGAACGCATCGAGAGCCATGGCGGCACCCATGCGCCCGACCGGATCGCGCTCGGCCATCCCGAGGCCGATGCGGCGCTGCAGGGCGGGCTCGCCAAGGTCGCGATCCATGAGGTGTTTTGCGAGGGCCACCAGAGCGGCGCGGCGACCGGATTCATCGCAGGCCTGACCGGGCGGGTCGCGCCGCGCCGGCCGCTGGTCTGGGTGCGGCAGGATTTCTCCGATCGCGAATCCGGCGCGCTGTCGATGAACGGTTTTGCCGAGCTTGGCCTTGATCCGCGCTGTGTCGTGACCGTGCGCGCGAGGGACGCGGAATGTGCGCTGCGCACGGCGGCCGATGCGCTTGCCTGCGATGCGCTGGGTGCCGTGGTGCTGGAAGTCTGGGGCGAGGCGCGGCAGCTCGACCTTGTGGCCAGCCGCAAGCTCACCCTGACGGCACAGGCATCCGGCGTCACCGGCCTTCTGTTGCGGATCGCGGCGTCCCCACAGCCATCGACGGCTGAAACGCGCTGGATCGTGCGCGCGGCGCATTCGCCGCCGATGGCGGAGTGGGGCGCGCCGGTGTTCGACGCGCAGCTTGTCCGCAACCGTCACGGCCCGAACGGGCGATGGATCATGGAATGGAAATGTGATGAGTGCCTTTTCTCCGAACCATCGGCGCATCCTCAGCCTGTGGCTGCCGCGCCTGCCCATCGACCGCATCAGGCGGCAATTATCCATCGACAGCGTCGCGCGAGTTGAAAATTCTCGCAACACGGGCGGTCTGCTCTCGAGCGAGCTGCCCAGCGTCGTCGTCATCAAGGAGAACAATGCGCTGCAGATTTTCTCGCTCGACGAGAAGGCAGCGCGGTTCGGCCTTCAGATCGGCCAGCCGCTCGCCAATGCGCGCACGATCTGTCCCGATTTGAAGGTGTTCGATGCCGACGAGGTGGCCGATCGCAAGACGCTGGAGGACATCGCCGACTGGTGCGATCGCTTCACACCGCTGGTCGCGCTCGATCCGCCGCACGGCCTGTTCCTCGACATCACCGGCTGTGTGCATCTGTTCGGCGGCGAGGCGGCGATGCTGCGGCTGTTGTGCGAGGTGCTGACTGCGCAGGGTTTTACTGTTAGCGCCGCGATCGCCTCCACCTCGGTCTGCGCGCGCACCCTGAACCGGCATGTCCATGGCCGCATCGTCGATGACGGCGATGAGGCTGAGGCGGTTGGGCCGTTGCCGGTATCCGCGCTCGGCGCTGGTGAAGCGGTCACCACCGGATTGCGCCGTGCCGGGCTCAAGACCATCGGAGATGTTGCCTCGCGCGCGCGTCATGAAATCACCGCGCGCTTCGGCGCCACCTTCACGACGCTGCTGGAGCATGCGCTGGGGCAGGGCGATGCTCCGATCAGTCCGCGCAAGCCGCTGCCGGATTACATCGTCGAGAAGCGCTTTGCCGAGCCGGTTGCCACCGAAACCGTGATCTCGCTGACGCTGTCGCACCTGGCGCAGACCCTGGTGGCTGCGATGAGCAAGCAGGCCAAGGGCGCGCGGCAGCTCGCGGCCAGCTTCTTCCGCACCGACGGCGCGGTGCGCCTGATCGTGGTCGATACCGGCAAACCGGTGACACAGGCCGAGATGATCGATCGCCTGTTCCGTGAGCGGCTCAGCGCTTTAAGCGATCCGCTCGATCCCGGTTTCGGCTTTGATCTCATCCGTCTCGCCGCGAGCCGCACCGAGATCGTCGTGCAGCAGCAGCACGATCTCGACTCCCATGTCCACGACAATGACGAACTGGCCGCGCTGATCGATCGCATCGCGGCGCGCATCGGCGGCCGGCGCGTGGTCGTGCATCTGCCGCAGGACACCCATATCCCCGAGCGTGCGACGCTGGCGGTCGCCGCGCAGCAGCATCTTGCTGCCGCGACGCAGGCCGCATGGCCCGTGCGCGCCGAGGGCGAGCCGCCCTTGCGGCCCTTGCGGTTGTTCGAGCGGCCTGAACCGATCGCGGTGCCGCTCGCGACGGTGCCGGACGGACCGCCTCATCATTTCACCTGGCGACGCGCCACCCATACGGTGGTCCGGGTGGAGGGCCCTGAGCGCATCGCTATGGAGTGGTGGAAGCAGGACGGGCTGACGCGCGATTATTTCCGGATCGAGGACGATGCTGGCCAGCGTTTCTGGATCTTCCGCGACGGGCTCTACAGCGAGCTCATCGACAAAGCCGGTGAGCCCGTTCCCGCCAAATGGTTCGTGCACGGGCTGTTCGCATGAGCATGAAAACCGCCTATGCCGAGATCGGCGTCACCACGAATTTCTCGTTCCTGCGCGGCGGCTCGCATCCGCAATCCTATATACATCAGGCCGCCGAACTTGGTTTGCCTGCGATTGGGGTTGCCGATCACAACACGCTGGCCGGCATCGTGCGCGCCTACAGCGAGCTGGAAAATCCTGAACTCAAATACAAGCCGAAGCTCTTGATCGGCGCGCGTATCGTCTTCACCTGCGGCACGCCGGATATTCTGGTCTATCCGCGCGACCGTACAGCTTACGGCAGGCTGTGCCAGTTGCTCACTCGCGGCAAACGCGCCGCGGACAAGGGCGAGTGTCATCTGGTGCTCAATGATCTCCTGGAATTTGCCGAGGGCCAGCTCCTGGTGTTGACGCTGCCGCACCGCTTCGATGCCGCCAATACCACCAACCTTCTGGAACGATTGACGGCGAGCCGGGCTGACAGCGTGTGGCTGGCTGCAAGCCTGCTCTATCGCGGCGACGACCGACGACGCCTGGCGCGGCTTGCGAACATCGCAGCAGCGGCGAAGGTGCCGCTGCTCGCGACCAATGAGGTGCTGTACCATCATCCGTCGCACCGCCCGTTGCAGGATGTGCTGACCTGCATCCGGGAGAAGACGACAATCGAGGCAGTTGGCAGGCGGCTCGAGGCCAATGCCGAGCGTCATCTCAAGCCCGCCGGGGAAATGGCGCGGCTGTTCCGCGATTATCCGGATGCGATCGCCGAGACCATGCGCTTTGCCGGCCGCATCACCTTTTCGCTCGACCAGTTGAAATACCAGTATCCGGATGAGCCGGTGCCGCCGGGCAAGACAGCGCAGCAACATCTGGAAGACCTGACCTGGGCCGGGGTCGACAAATATTTCGGCGGTGAGATCGACGGCAAGTTGCGCGCGACTTTAAAAAAGGAGCTCGATCTCATCGCCGAGCTGAAATACGCGCACTATTTCCTCACGGTACATGACATCGTTAGGTTCGCACGTGAGCAGAAAATCCTCTGTCAGGGCAGGGGATCGGCGGCGAATTCCGCCGTCTGCTACGTGCTCGGCATCACCTCGGTCGACCCGACCAAGGTCGATCTCCTGTTCGAGCGCTTCATCTCCAAGGAGCGGCTGGAGCCACCCGACATCGACGTCGATTTCGAGCATTCGCGGCGCGAGGAGGTGATGCAATATGTCTACCGCCGCTATGGTCGCCACCGCGCAGCGATCATCGCCACCGTCATCCATTACCGGCCGCGCAGCGCGATCCGCGATGTCGGCAAGGCGCTGGGATTGACCGAAGATGTCACCGCGGCGCTCGCCGACACGGTGTGGGGCAGCTGGGGTTCGGGCCTCAACGAGATGCAGGTCAAGCAGGCCGGCTTCGATCCACAGAATGCGATGGTCCAGCGCGCCGTCGAACTCGCGGCCGAACTGATCGAATTCCCGCGCCATCTTTCCCAGCATGTCGGCGGCTATGTCCTGACCCAGGACCGGCTCGACACCTATGTGCCGATCGGCAATGCCGCGATGGATGATCGCACCTTCATCGAATGGGACAAGGACGATGTCGATGCGCTCTCCATGATGAAGGTCGATGTGCTGGCGCTGGGCATGCTGACCTGCATCCGCAAATGTTTTGACCTGATCGCTGATCACAAGGGCGAACGCTGGAAGCTTGAGACGGTCCCGCAGGATCAGAAGGCAGTCTACGACATGCTGTGCCGGGGCGAGTCGCTCGGCGTGTTCCAGGTCGAGAGCCGGGCGCAGATGAACATGCTGCCGCGCCTGAAGCCGCGCACCTTCTACGACCTCGTCATCGAGGTCGCGATCGTGCGGCCCGGCCCGATCCAGGGCGACATGGTGCATCCTTATCTGAAGCGCCGTCAAATGAAACCGGAGGACATCGAATATCCCTATCCCAAGGCCGGCGACAAGAACGAGCTGCGCAACGTTCTGCACAAAACGCTCGGCGTGCCGCTGTTCCAGGAGCAGGCGATGCGGATCGCGATCGAGGCCGCGAAGTTCACGGCAGAAGAGGCCAATGGCCTGCGCCGTTCGATGGCGACCTTCCGCAATCTCGGCACCATTGGCAAGTTCGCGGAAAAGATGGTCGGCAACATGATCGCGCGTGGTTACGATCCGGCCTTTGCCCAAAGCTGTTTCGATCAGATCAAGGGCTTCGGCTCCTACGGATTTCCGGAAAGCCATGCCGCGAGCTTTGCGCAGCTCGTCTATATCTCGTCATGGCTCAAGCATTATCACCCCGATGCATTCTGCTGCGGACTGCTCAATTCACAGCCGATGGGCTTCTATGCTCCGGCGCAGATCGTCGGCGACGCCCGCAAGAACGGCGTCGAGGTGCGCCAGATCGATGTCTCCTACAGCTTCGCGCAGAACACGCTGGAAAAAACGGATGGCAAATATTGCGCGGTGCGGCTCGGCTTCCGCCAGATCGATGGTTTTTCCTGGGTCGATCAGGACGAGGCGAGGCTGAAGCAAATTCAGTCGTCATTCCGGGATGCTGCTGAAACGCCATCAGACGCTGCTCCCACACCGTCATTCCGGGACGCGACGAAGTCGCGGGCCCGGAATCCATATCTCGAGGCTGTAGTGATGGATTCCGGGCTCGCGCCTCAGCCCAAAATAGCTTCACTATTTTGTCGCGATGGCGCGCCCCGGAATGACAATGTTGAGAAACTCGACGACTGGGCCGAGCGCATCGTTGCTGCACGCAACCGCGGCCCGTTCACCTCGCTGGAGGATTTCGCGCGCGATACCGGCTTGCCCAAGCGCGCACTGATCCTGCTTGCGGATGCCGATGCGTTCCGCTCGATCGGGCTTGATCGCCGCGCCGCGCTATGGGCGGTGCGGCGGCTGCCCGACGACAAGCCGCTGCCGCTGTTCGAAAGCGCTGCCGCGCGCGAGCAGCCGGACGAGAATGCAAAGCCGCTGCCGCTGATGCCGCTGCCGGAGCAGGTGGTCGCCGACTATCAGACCATTCGCCTGTCGCTGAAGGGCCATCCGATGGAATTCCTAAGACCAATGTTCACGCGCGAGCGTGTCGTGGCCTGCTCGGATGTCTGTCACGGTAATGACCGGCTCTCCGTCCGCTGCGCCGGCGTTGTGCTGGTGCGCCAGCGTCCCGGCAGCGCCAAGGGCGTCGTCTTCATGACGCTGGAGGACGAGACCGGCATCGCCAACATCGTGGTGTGGCCGAAGGTGATGGAGAAATACCGCAAAGAGGTGATGGGCGCGCGCCTCATCCTGGTCGAGGGTTATGTCCAGAGCAGCCCGGAACACGTGACGCATCTGGTGGCGCAACGGATGTTCGACCGTTCCCACGACCTGATGGCGCTTGCCAATGATGTGCTGAGCCACAAGCCCGCGGTGCCCACAGGCCCGGCGCTGGTCGAGCCGCTCAATGACGACCGTCGCGCGCATCCCGACAATCCCGTGCAGAAAATCCACCATCCACGCAATGTGCGAGTGCTGCCGAAGTCAAGGGATTTTCACTAAAGCAGATCACTCGCCACGGCAATCAAACGGCGGCATTGATCCTCCGTTCCGACCGTAATGCGGAGAAAATCCTGGATACGTGGTTTCTGGAAATGACGCACCAGAACGCCGTGCTGGCGAAGCCCCGCGGCGAGAGCTGCGCCGCTCTGGCTGCGGTGGCGTGCGAATACAAAGTTCGCCGCCGATGGCAACACCTCGAAGCCCAGCCCGGAGAGAGCGTCGACCAGCCATTCGCGGCTTGCGACGATGCGTGCGCGCGTCTCCTGAAACCAGGCATCGTCCTCGATGGCCGCGACCGCGCCGGCGATGGCGAGACAACCAAGGGGGTAGGAGTTGAAGCTGTCCTTCACCCGTTCCAGCGCTTCGATCAGAGACCGCTGGCCGACGGCAAAGCCAACCCTCAGTCCGGCCAGGGCCCGCGATTTGGAAAGTGTCTGGACAACAAGCAGATTGTCATGGCGCGCGACAAGCGGCACGGCGCTCTCGGCGCCGAAGTCGACGTAAGCCTCGTCGATGACCACCAACTGGTCCGGGCGTTCAGCCACGAGTTGCTCGATTGCTTCGAGCGGGAGGGCGATGCCGGTGGGCGCATTCGGATTGGCGAGAAGTATGCTGCCGCACGGCCGGCGGAAGTCGGCAAGCTGCACCCTCATCGCGGCATCAAGGGGAACCTCCTCGTAGCGGATTCCATAGAGGCCACAGTAGACCGGATAGAAGCTGTAGGTGATGTCGGGAAACAGAAGCGGCGCATCATGCTTCAGAAGGGCCTGGAAAATATGAGCCAGAACCTCGTCCGACCCGTTTCCGACGAACACCTCCTCGGGAGCAACCCCATAGCGTGCCGCGATCGTCTCGCGCAGCGCGCAGGCGTGCGGGTCGGGGTAGAGACGCAGCCGCTCTGTTGCGGTGGCGATTGCGGCCAGCACGCGAGGCGAGGGCGGATAGGGATTCTCGTTCGTATTGAGTTTGACAAGGTCATCCAGCTTGGGCTGCTCACCGGGCACGTAGGGCGACAGGTTATGGACGACTGAACTCCAGAAGCGATTCATGATTTTGCAACCCAACAGCAGATCGGATCACGGTAGGACACGCCGGACATTGATGCCAGTCACTATGGCCGCGCTTGCCGCGGCCGCCGATATTCACTTGCATTCGTCATAGCATGATTGTCGTGGCCGGGCTTGACCCGGCCATTCATCTGTCTTCAAAAGATGGATGGTCGGGCTTTCGCCTCGCCGGCGGGGCTTCGGTCCTGCAGGTGGGTCAAGCCCGCGCATGACAATTGAGGCGCTTGATGCAATCGCCCCGCGAAATCCTCTCCGATCTCTGGACTCTCGCCGGCGGCGCGCCATCCGCGCTTGATGCTGCGATGTTAACCGGCGAAGAGCCGCAACTGCCGTCGTCGTTCCGCGTGGCCGCAGCGGCGCAGGCGAGCATCGCTGCCGCGGGCCTGGCCGCGGCCGAGATCTGGAAGGCGCGCAGCGGCGAGGCGCAGGACGTTGCCGTCGACATGCGCCATGCGGTCGTCGAATGTCGCAGCGAGCGCTATCTGCGCCTCGACGACAAGCTGCCGCCGCCGGCGTGGGACGTCATTGCCGGAGTCTACAAGACGCGCGATCGACGCTTCGTGCGATTGCACACCAATTTCGTCCATCATCGCGACGCCGTTTGCAGGGTTTTGAAGTGCGAGCCCGAGCGTGACAAGGTCCAGGCCGCGCTGATGCAATGGGACGGCGAAGCGTTCGAGACCGCGGCCTATGCGGAAGGCGGCGTGGTCGCCCTGATGCGTTCACACGAGGAGTGGTCGGCGCTGCCGCATGCGGGTGCGCTGGCCGCGCTGCCGGCATTCACGATCGAGAAGATCGGTGAGGCGGCTCCGAAGCCATGGCCAGCCGGCAAGCGTCCGCTGGCGGGAGTCCGGGTGCTCGATCTGTCGCGTGTCATCGCAGGCCCGGTCGCCGGCCGCACGCTCGCCGCGCACGGCGCCGATGTCATGCTGGTCTCGGGCCCCGACTTGCCTGCGATCCCCTGGCTGACCATCGATACCGGCCGCGGCAAGCTCTCGAGTTTCGTCGAGCTGAAAAGCGGGCAGGGGCGCGACGTGTTCCGCGAACTGCTGGCCCAGGCCGATATTCTCTCGCAGGGCTATCGCCCGCGTGCGCTCGCCTCGCTGGGTTTTTCGCCGGAGGACGCCGCACACATCAATCCCGGCATCGTCTATGTGTCACTGTCGGCCTATGGCCATGCTGGTCCCTGGGCCGAGCGCCGCGGCTTCGACTCGCTGGTACAGACGGCGACCGGCTTCAACCACGCCGAGGGGCAGGCGGCAGGCATTGACGGGCCGAAGGAGTTGCCGGCTCAGATGCTCGACCATGCCACCGGTTATCTGATGGCATTCGGCGCGATGATGGCCAAGCTGCGCCAGTCGCGTGAGGGCGGAAGCTGGCACGTTCGGGTGTCGCTGGCGCAGACCGGACGCTGGTTATGGAATCTCGGCCGCGTCGCCAACGGGCTCGCGACGCCGGATCTCGGTGACGATGCGGTCGCGCCCTTCATGAGGGACATGCCGTCCGGCTTCGGCAAGCTGCGGGCCGTCAGCCATTCTGCGGTGTTGTCGAAGACGCCTGCCTGCTGGGCGCGTCCGGCGATGCCGCTCGGCAGTCATCCGCCACGCTGGCCATAGCGGTGGTAAGCCGCACCACCATGTCAAAATTTTAACGCAAACGGCAACGCGATCGTCGTTTTTTAGGTTGTTTGAAATGCCAATTGGGCACTATTAGCGGACGTGAGGCAGCTATTGCCGGAATCATCGCGGACGTGACCGTGCCCCATGTCGTCTGAATTTAAAAAGCAATTCCAGATGCTTACGCCGCGACACTGGGCCGTCGGTGCGGCTTTGCTGGTGCTTGTCGCCGCGGCGGCCTATGCGTTCCTGCATCTCGGCGAGGGACGAAAGGGCAATTTCGAAGTCTCCAGCCAGTCCCGCAAGGGCCAGGGCAGCTTCAAGCCGTCACCATCAGAATGGGCGACGCTGACCATCGAGCCGGCCAGCGAGCGCACCTTCCGGGCCGAGCACGTGACCGAGGGCAAGGTCGCGGTCGATGAGGACCGTTCGACACCGGTATTCTCGCCCTATGCCGGCCGCGTCACCAAGCTCCTCGCCCGTCCCGGCGATGCCGTTACGCAGGGGCAGCCGCTGTTCGTGATCGAGGCCGCCGACACCGTGCAGGCCCAGAACGATTTCATCGCAGCGATGACCTCGCTCAACAAGGCCAAGTCGGCGCTCGACCTCGCAGACATCCAATACAAGCGAGCGAAGGATCTGTACGAGGGCAAGGCCGTGCCGCTGAAGGACTACCAGCAGGCTGAGGCCAACCAGGTGCAGGCGCAGAACGATATGCGCTCGTCCCAGACTGCGCTGGAGGCCGCGCGCAAGAAACTGCGCATCCTCGGCTTCACCGACGAAGCCATCGACGCATTCCGCGACAAGGGCAGTATCAATCCCGAGATCACCATCAATTCGCCGATCGGCGGCACCGTCGTGCAGCGCAAGGTTGGACCCGGTCAGTATGTGAGTGCCGGCGCCAGCGATCCCGTGTTCGTGATCGGTGACCTCTCGACTGTCTGGCTGATTGCCTTCGTGCGCGAGACGGATGCAGCCCTCGTCTGTGTCGGGCAGGAGATATTGGTCAATGTCATGGCGCTGCCGGGGCACCCGCTGACAGCGCGCATCAACTACGTCGCGGCCGCGATCGATCCCAACACCCGCCGGCTTCTGGTCCGCGCCACCATCGACAACAAGGATGGCCTGCTGAAGCCGGAAATGTTCGCCAACGTCACGATCTATTCGGCGGGCGATCATCCGGCGGTCGCGGTGCCGAAGCAGGCCCTGATCTATGAGGGCGATCAGGTGCGGCTCTGGGTTGCCCACGACGACAAATCGGTCGAGTTGCGCCAGATCAAGACCGGACTGACCAATGGCGATCTGGTCGAGGTCAAGGGCAATTTGAAAGCCGGCGAGCAGATTGTCACGAGGGGCAGCCTGTTCATCGACCGCGCCGCATCGGGCAGCTAGCGCATGATCCGGAAAAGTGTGAAGCGGGTTTCCGAAAAGATCATGCGCAAACAAAGGGCTAAAGCGCGATGACGATTCATCTTCAAATCGTCGCGCTTTAGCGTGGACGCTGCGCCTCCCTCCGCTTACTGAAAGCCCGGGCCTGATATGGATCGCCTCGTCGCCATCGCCGTCCAGCGCCGCTATCTGATGGTCGGCATGTTCATCGCCGTGCTGATCGGCGGTGTGATCGCGTTCAAGCAGCTCAATATCGAGGCCTATCCCGATCCGACGCCGCCGATGGTCGACGTCGTGACCCAGAGCCCGGGGCTCTCGGCGGAAGAGATCGAGCGCTACATCACCATTCCGATCGAGACCCAGGTCGCAGGCATCAAGAACCTGACCACGATCCGCACCATCTCGTTGTACGGCCTGTCCGACGTCAAGCTGCAGTTCTCCTTCGCCTATACCTATGACGAGGCGCTGCAGCAGGTCTTGAACCGCCTGGCACAAATGCCGCCACTGCCCGGCGGCGTGCAGCCGGGCATTTCCCCGCTCAGCGCGGTCGGCGAAATCTACCGCTACCGGCTGGTCGGCCCGCCGAACTACAGCGTGCTCGACCTCAAGACGCTGCAGGATTGGGTGTTGCAACGCCGCTTCCGCGCGGTGCCCGGCGTGATCGACGTGACGGGATGGGGCGGCAAGACCAAGACCTACGAGCTGCAGGTCGATTTCAACAAGCTGATCGCCAACGGCCTGACCCTGCCGCAACTGCTGCAGGCGGTCGGCAACGCCAACGTCAATGTCGGCGGCAACACCGTCAATATCGGCACGCAGTCGGCCGTGGTGCGCGGCGTCGGCCTGATCCGCTCGATCGACGACCTCGCCAACACCATGGTCTCGCAGAGCAACGGCAATCCGGTGCTGGTCAAGGACGTCGCCACCGTGACCGTCGGCGAGAAGCCCCGGCTCGGCATCGCCGGCCTCGACGATGACGACGACATCGTCCAGGGCATCGTGCTGATGCGCCGCGGCGAGCAGAGCTCGCCGACGATCCAGCGTGTCGAGCAACTCGTGGCCTCGATCAACAATTCCTCGATCCTGCCGCCGGGCGTTCATATCGAGCGCATCTACGACCGCAAGGATCTGATCGACCTCACCACCTCGACCGTGCTGCACAACATGGTGGTCGGCATTCTCCTGATCGTGCTTCTGCAGTGGATATTCCTAGGGGATCTCCGCAGTGCTCTGATCGTCGGTGCCACGATTCCCTTTGCGCTGTTCTTCGCCGTCATCATCCTGGTGCTGCGTGGCGAGTCCGCCAACCTGCTGTCAGTCGGCGCGATCGATTTTGGCCTGATCGTCGATGCCACCGTCATCATGGTGGAGGCGATCTTCCGGCGGCTGACGCAGACCACGCAGCTCTCGGCGGCCGAGCAGGATCACATTTCTGAAGAAACCACGATGGGCATGAAGAGCCACGCGATCCTCAGCGCGGCCGCCGATGTGTCGCGCTCGATCTTCTTTGCAGCCGCCATCATCATCGCGGCGTTCCTGCCACTGTTCACGCTGAGCGGCGTCGAGGGCAATATTTTCGGGCCGATGGCGCGGACCTATGCCTATGCGCTGTTCGGGGGCATGCTTGCGACCTTTACTGTCACGCCGGCGCTGAGCGCGATCATCCTGCCCTGGCATGTCCAGGAAAACGACACGTGGATCGTGGCCTTCCTGCACCGCCTCTATCTGCCGGTGCTGCACTGGGCGGTTCATAACCGGAAGATCGTGATGGGGGGCGCCATCGGCCTCGTCGTCATGACGCTAGTGTTCGGCCGCCTGCTCGGGCTGGAATTCCTGCCCAAGCTCGAAGAGGGCAACCTCTGGATCCGCGCTACGCTGCCGCCGACCATCTCGCTGCAGGAGGGCAACGCCTATGTCAACGAGATGCGCAAGCTGATCCGGAGCCGGCCCGAGGTCGAAGCGGTGGTGTCGCAGCACGGCCGCCCCGACGACGGTACTGATGCGGCCGGCTTCTTCAACGCCGAATTCTTTGCGCCACTCAAGCCTGTGAGCGAATGGCCAGGCACGCATGACAAGGAAGTGCTGACCGCCGAATTGCTCAAGGAGCTCGACAGCCGCTTCCCGGGCGTCGAGTTCAACTTCTCGCAATATCTCCAGGACAACGTCTCCGAAGCGGTGTCGGGCGTGAAGGGCGAGAACTCGATCAAGCTCTACGGCAACGACTTGCAGGCGCTGAGCGACACCGCCAACAAGATCAAGTCGGTGCTGTCGACCGTGCAGGGCATCACCGACCTTGCGGTGTTCACCTCGCTCGGCCAGCCGACGATCCAGATCGACATCGACCGCGCCAAGGCCGCGCGTTACGGCCTTTCGCCGGGCGACATCAACGCCACCATCAAGGTCGCAATCGGCGGCGATAGCGCCGGCGATCTCTACGAGCCCGGCAGCGACCGGCACTTCCCGATCATCGTCCGCCTGGCGCCGGAATATCGCAAGAGTGCGGAAGCGATCCAGAACCTGAGGATCGGCGCGCAGGGCCCGAATGGCATCACGCAGATTCCGCTCAGCGAGGTTGCCACGATCAACCTGGTTTCGGGCGCCGCCTATATCTACCGCGAGCAGCAGGAGCGCTATCTGCCGATCAAGTTCTCGGTGCGCGAACGCGATCTCGGCAGCGCGATCCGCGAAGCGCAGGAGAAGATCGCGCAGCAGGTCCAGCTGCCGCCGGGCTCGCGGATCGAATGGGTCGGTGAGTTCGGCAACCTGCAGGACGCGATTCAGCGGCTCTCGATCGTGGTGCCGATTTCGCTGGCGCTGATCGCGATCCTGTTGTGGTTCAATTTCGGCTCAATGGCCGACACGCTGCTGGCCATGAGCGTGATCCCGATGGCGATCTTCGGCGGCGTGCTCGGGCTCCTGATTACGGGAATTCCGTTCAGCGTGTCGGCTGCGATCGGATTCATTGCGCTGTTCGGCATCGCCGTCATGGACGGCATCATCATCCTGTCGCAGTTCAACCAGCTGATCGACGAGGGCCTTGACCGGATGAGCGCGGTGGTCCGCACCTGCGAATTGCAGTTGCGCCCGGTGCTGATGACCTGCGTGGTCGCGGGCGTTGGCCTGTTGCCGGCGGCGCTGTCGACCGGGATCGGCTCGCAGGTGCAGAAGCCGCTCGCGATCGTCGTCGTCACCGGCATGATGCTGGCGCCGATCGTGATCCTGGTGACGCTGCCGGTCCTGATCTCGTTGTTCTCGCGCCGCGCGCGCTAGAATTCGTAAAGCCGCGCGGGATTGTCGACCAGGATCTTCTTTCGCACCGTTTCGTCCGGAGCCCAGACCACGAGCTGGTTGAGTAGCCGCCCGTCATCGATCTGGAACAGCGGCGTCACATCGGTGACCTTGTGGCCGGGCGGGGTGACCGAATCCGGGTGCGGCCAGTCGGTGCCCCAGATGATGCGGTCGGCATTGGCCGCGATCAGCGCCTTGGCCAGCGGCGCCGTGTCGAAATAGTCCGGCCCAAGCTTGGAGGCGCGATAGGCGCCCGAGATCTTCACATAGGCCTTGCCCGACTTCACGAGCTCCAGCAGATCGGCAAATCCGGGCTGGTCGACGCCGAGCGAAGCTTGCGCGCCGCCGAAATGATCGAACACCACCGGCACCGGCGATGTTGCGACCAGATCCTTGATCGCCGAGATCATAGCCAGCGAGGTGAACAGCTGCACGTGCCAGCCGCGCGCCTTGACGCGCTCGACCGCGGCCTGGAAGCGCGGGCGGCCGACGGTGGGATCATTGACGCCGCCGGTTGCAAGGTTGAGCCGGATGCCGCGGAAGCCCGCTTTCTGCATGGCATCGAGCGCGCTTTCAGTGGTCTTGTCGTCGATCACTGCGACGCCGCGCGCAGTCGCGCCGCGCGCCATCATGCCGAACAGGGTCGCCGAATTGTCGGGGCCGTAGACCGAGGGTGTCACGATCACCACGCGCTCGATGTGCAGCGCCTTATGCAGCGCGCTCATCTCCTCCGGTGAGGCCAGTTCCGGCGTGTAGACCCGCCCATCGAAGAACGGAAATTCCTTCGGATCGGCGTGGATATGAGTGTGGCAGTCGCAGGCATGGGCGGGAACGTCGAAGTTCACCGCGGTCGATGGCTGGGCCG
>Ga0153954_1000915_pt1 | contig 18731 bp, 17 predicted proteins | sample TSFL038MetaG_FD_102277 | JGI IMG/M metagenome (GOLD analysis project Ga0153954, IMG submission 102277) | Attine ant fungus gardens microbial communities from Florida, USA - TSFL038 MetaG | ecosystem: Host-associated > Fungi > Mycelium > Unclassified | place: USA: Florida, Wekiwa Springs State... | reverse complement strand
GCGGCAAGACTCGACTCAAGAAGCTGATCGTGGGCTCGATCGCCGACTACCTGCCGTGGCCCAAGAACTGGCTCTATCCGATCGCCAAGAAAAAGGAGATTTCCACCTGGCCACGCGACGACTGGCACATGTCGTTCAAGGATCTGCTGGCCAATGACGGCAAGTACACACCCGCCCCTGTGCCGAAGGACTTGTGGGACGAGGTCGCGATCCTGCAATACACCGGCGGCACCACCGGTGTGCCGAAGGCCGCGATGCTGACGCATGGCTGCGTCGTGGCATCGATGACGCAGGGCCAGGCCTGGACCACGCCGTACACGACGCCGGGTACCGAGAAGGTCGTCTGCGTGCTGCCGCTGTTCCACATCTACGCGCTCTCCGGAATCATGCTGGGCGCGGTGCGCAACGGCAATCAGCTGATCCTCTATCCGCGGCCCGACATCGACCAGATCGTGAACGATCTCGCGACCAAGAAGCCGACGTTCCTGCCTGGCGTGCCGACGCTCTACACGGCAATCAACAAGCATCCCAAGGCCCGCCAACTCGACCTGCGCTCGCTCAAGATCTGCATGTCCGGCGGCGCGCCACTGCCCGTCGAGGTGCAGCAGCAGTTCGAGAAGCTGACCGGCGCCACCCTGATCGAGGGCTACGGTCTCACCGAGACCTCGCCCACCGGCTCGATCTGCCCCGTCGACAAGACCGTGCGGCGGCCAGGCTCGTGCGGCGTGCCGATCGTCGGCACGATCATCGAAGTGCGGGACATGGACAATCCCGACCGCGTGCTGCCGCCCGGCAAGGAGAATGTCGGCGAGGTCTGCATCATCGGTCCGCAGATCATGAAGGGCTACTGGAAGAAGCCCGACGAGACCGAGAAGGTTCTGTTCACGCACCCCGCCTCCAAGTGGAAGGGTCTGCGCACGGGTGACATGGGCTACATGGACGAGGATGGCTGGCTCTATCTCGTCGACCGCTCGAAGGACCTGATCATCTCGTCCGGCTACAACGTCTATCCACGCATGATCGAGGAAGCCGTCTACGAGCATCCCGCGGTCGACGAATGCATCGTGATCGGCATCCCGCATCCGCATCGGCACGAAGCGCCCAAGGTGTTCGTGAAGCTGAAGCCCGGCGCCCATCTCACCTTCGAGGAGCTGCTCGCGCATCTGAAGGACAAGGTCGGCAAGCACGAGATGCCGGTGGCGCTCGAGATCCGCGCCGAGCTGCCCAGGACGCCCGTCGGCAAGCTCTCCAAGAAGGAGCTGAAAGAGGAGGAACGCGCCAAAGCCCAGGCGAAGGCGGCGTGAGCAAATGGCCGGGCGTCGCGCGTTCCTGCTGGGCGGTGCGGCGCTCCTCGGCGGCTGCTTCGAGGGCTCGATCTATGAGCGCAACGAGCAGCAGAGGAAGTTCCTCGATGGATTGGCCAAGATCGCCAAGCCGGCGCTCGCCTCGGGCAATCCGCTGGCGGTCGAGGAGGCGGTCAGGCAGAGCCTGAAACTCGCCGATTCCGTCGGCCCCTTCGCCAACTGGACCGGCACGATCACCCGGATCGAAGGCAACGCCCAGAACGTCGCGGTGACGATCGAGGTCGGCCCGCAAGTTTCGCTCTACGCGTTCAACGACTGGACTCTCGCCATGGCCGGCGCTTTCGCCCAGCTCTTCTCCACACGATCCCGAGAGACGCCGCCACCGGGCCTTTCCGACCCAGCCGTGGCGGCGCTAAAAGCCTTCAGGCTCGGCGAGCGCGTGAAGCTCGCGGGACGGTTGGGCGAGATCGCGGGCTCGGGCCTATTCGACCTTTCCAACCTGTTCGGCAAGAGCGAGGCGGACAACCGCCAGTTCCTACAGACGCCACGCTTCGTGGCGCGCATCGAGGTCTTCACGGCCTCCAAATGAGCGAAAGAGGATTTGGGGTGCCTTCCTTAAACTACGATTTTCCGTATCCGTCCAAGAAGCTGCCGGTCTTCGCCGAGAACGTCGTCGCTTCATCGCAACATCTCGCCGCCACCGCCGGCCTGCGCATGCTGGCCAAGGGCGGCAATGCCGTCGATGCCGCGATCGCGAGCGCGATCGCCATCACCGTGGTCGAGCCGACCATGAACGGCATCGGCGCGGACGCCTTCTGCATCCTGTGGGACGGCACCAAGCTCGTTGGCCTCAACGCTTCGGGCCATTCGCCGGCGCTGATGACGCCCGACAAGTACGAAGGCATGGCCAAGATCGCCGACACCGGCTGGGGCTGCGTCAGCACGCCGGGCGCGGTATCGCTCTGGATGACGCTCCATGGGCGCTACGGCAAGCTGTCCTTCGCCGACCTGTTCGAGCCCGCGATCAAGTATGCGCATGACGGCTTCCGCGTCTCCTACATGGTGGCGCGCCAGTGGGATCGCGCGATCGCGCGACTCAAGGGTCAGGAAAGCTGGGTGAAGGCCTTCCTGCCCAACGGTCGCGCGCCGCTGCCGGGCGAAGTCTGGAAGTTCCCCGATCAGGCGAAGACCCTGACCAAGATCGCCGAATCGAAGGGCGAGGCCTTCTATCGCGGCGAGCTCGCCGAGGCGATGGACAAATACGCCCAGGAGACCGGCGGGGCGCTGCGCCGCAACGATCTCGAGAGCCACAAGGCCGACTGGGTCGACCCGATCGCGCTGACCTATCGCGGCACGACCTTGCACGAGATCGGCCCCAACGGTCAGGGCATCGCCGCCTGCATGGCGCTCGGCATCCTCGAGAACTTCGACATCGCCGGCCACAATGGCGACGGGCCGGAGGTCGCGCATCTGCGCATCGAGGCGATGAAGCTCGCCTTCGCCGACATCTGGCGCTACGTCGCCGATCCGCGCTTCATGGAAGTGACGCCGGCACAGATGCTCGATAAGCACTACCTCAAGAGCCGCGCCAAGCTGATCGATCCAAAGAAGGCGCAGGACTTCGGCCCCGGCGTGCCGAAGGACGGCGGCACGATCTATCTCGGCACGGCCGACGCCTCGGGCATGATGGTGTCGCTGATCCAGTCGAACTACACGGGCTTCGGTTCGGGCGTCGTCGTGCCCGGCACCGGCATCGCGCTCCACAATCGTGCCAGCGGCTTCGTCACGACCAAGGGTCATCCCAACCAGGTCGGGCCGAAGAAGCGGCCGTTCCACACCATCATCCCGGCCTTCATCACCAAGGACGGCAAGCCGGTCGCGACGTTCGGCCTGATGGGCGGCGCCATGCAGCCGCAGGGCCACATGCAGGTCTTCTCGCGCATCGTCGACTACGGCCAGAACCCGCAGGCCGCCATCGACGGTCCGCGCTGGAGGGTGCACGAGCTCGACAAGACCGTGTGGGTCGAGGAGCACATGCCGGCCGACACAGCCAGCGGCCTCGAAGCGCGCGGCCACAAGGTCACGCGCACCCAGTGGCCGAGCTTCGACTTCGGCTCGAGCCAGATCATCTGGCGCTTCTCCGAAGGCGGCGGCTATCTCGGCGCGTCCGAGAGCCGACGCGACGGCGCGGCGGTTGGCTTCTAGGGTCACCATCGAGAACGGGGCGTTCCGCATCGACGGAACGCCGACCTATGCCGGCCGCTCGTGGCGCGGCCATCGCATCGAAGGCCGGCTGTTCAACAGCCGCATGGTCAACGCCATCGCCGACGACGAGAATCCCGAGACACGCGGCGCCTGGGCCTATGCCGACGGTCCTTGGGATGCCGAGCGCAGCACCGCCGAGTTCATCGCCGCCCTGCCCGCCTATCGCGCGCACGGCCTGCTCGCGGTCTGTCTCAACCTCTCCGGCGGCAGCCCGCAGGGCTATTCCTGGAACCAGCCGTGGAAGATCTGCGGCTTCAACGCCGACGGCTCGATCAAATCCGCCTGGGCGGCGCGTCTGGAGTCGGTGATCAGGGCGTGCGACCGGCTGGGCATGGTCGTGATCCTGGGCCTGTTCTACGGCAAGCAGAGCGGCACCTTCACGGACGAGCCGGCAGTGAAGACCGCCGTCACCAACACGGTCGACTGGTTGCTCGCGAAGAATGCGACCAATGTGCTGCTTGAGATCGGCAACGAGGTCGACCTGGAAAACGTCTGGGCGTATCCGATCATCGCGGCCGAACGCTGCCATGAGCTGGTCGAGCTGGCGCAGAAGCGCGGCGAGCGGAAGATCCTGGTCAGCACCAGCCTGATCGGCATGCACACGCCATCCGAGCCGATCGTCGCGGCCTGCGATTTCCTGCTGCCACACGGCAACCGCGTCCACGGGCCCGACGGACATTTCCAGCCCTCGCCGCACGGCATCCGACTGCAGGTGGCCCAGTGGCGCGCCTCACCCGCCTATCGCGGCCAGCCGATCGTCTACAACGAGGACGATCACTTCGAGTTCGACAAGCCCGACAACCATTTCATCGCTGCCGTCGAGAGCGGAGCGAGCTGGGGCTATTTCGACTATCGCATGAGCCGCGAGCGCTTCGAGGACGGCTTCCAGTCGCTGCCGGTCGATTGGACCATCTCCTCGAAGCGCAAGCGCGCGTTCTTCGGGCTGTTGAAAGAGATCACCGGCAGCTAGTCGTCACTTCCCGCAAAAGGCTTCGAGACGATAGCCATCGGGGTCGATCACGAACGCCGCGTAGTAGTTCGGGCTGTAGTCCTTGCGGATGCCCGGCTTGCCGTTGTCCTTGCCGCCCTGCTTGACCCCGGCGGCATAAAAAGCATCGACGTCGGTTTGTGCGTTCGCCGTGAAGCAGAAGTGCAGGCCCGACTTCATGTCGGGTTTCACCGTGCCGCCGCTCGCCAGCAGCCAGAGAGCGGGGTCCTTGTCGCCGTAACCGAGCGCACCCTCGCTGTCGTAGAGCCGCTTGTAGCCGAGCGGCTGCAGCACGCTGTCGTAGAACTCACCCGCACGCTTGATGTCGCTCACGCCGATCGAAACATGGGCCAGCATTGCCGCCTCCTTCATAACTTGATAACCGGTTATATAGTTACGAAGGAGCTCCGAGCTTGTCAACCGGTCAACCGGTTATTAATTCCTGACAATGATTCGCCCCGACCTCTGCCTGGATTTCGCCAACACGCGCTATTGGCGCGGCCAGGCGACGCCCACGGAGACGCTGAACGCACCAGCCGACCTCGCCGGTTGGGCCAAGTCGGCGAAGGTGCCGTCGGCAAGGGAGCTTGAGACGGCGCTGGGGCTGCGCGAGACGATCTACCGGCTGTTCGATGCGAATGCCGACGGCAAGGCGCCCGCGCTGCGCGACCTCGAAGCGCTGAATGCGGCGCTGGCATCGGCGCCGGCCCGCACGACGCTGAAGCGCGGCCGCGACGGCTACAATTGGGAGATCGACGCCAACTCCGGCACGGCGCTGGCGTTGCTGGCGCCCGTGTTGTGGTCGGCGGGTGATCTGCTGGCCGGCCCGCGGCTCGATCGCGTGCGCAAATGCGCCAATCCGGAGTGCGGCTACCTTTTCCTTGACGACAGCCGCGCCGGCAAGCGGCGCTGGTGCTCCATGTCGGCCTGCGGCAACCGGGCGAAGGCCCGGCGGCATTATCACAAGAGCAGGGAAGAAGGTTCCTGAGGAGGCTGGCGGTGGACGAGCTGACGAGGAAAGGAATCCGGGGACTCGTCGGCCTGTTCCTCGCGATGGCGGCCATCCTTTTCGGCCTCTCCTGGACCCTCGACTGGTGGCAGGCATGGCTCTTCCTCGCCGTCTATTTCGCCTGCTCGATCGCCCTTTCCTTCTGGATGTTGCGACATGATCGAGCGTTGCTGGAGCGTCGAATGCGCGGCGGCCCGCTTGCGGAAAAGGAACCGACGCAGCGGCTGATCATGTTCGTCGCCTCGGTGGGCTTCGCCGGCATGCTGGTGGTGCCGGCTCTCGATCGTCGTTTCGCCTGGTCGCATATGCCGACCGCGATCGTTCTGCTCGGCAATGTGCTGCTCGCACTGGGTTGGCTCGCGATCTACTTCGTGTTCCGCGAAAACACCTACACGGCGGCGACGATCCAGATCGCCGCCGATCAGAAGGTCATCTCAACCGGCCCCTACGCTCTGGTGCGCCATCCCATGTATGCAGGCTCGATGCCGATGCTGCTCGGCATCCCATTGTCGCTTGGCTCGTGGTGGGGGCTCGTGCCCTTCTTCGTGATCGTTCCGGCACTCATCTGGCGGATATTCGACGAGGAGAAGTTCCTTGCGTCCGGCCTCGAAGGCTACCCCGCCTACAAACAAAAAGTGCGGTACCGACTGATACCGCACTTCTGGTAATCCGCTTCGCGACGCTTAGCGAAGGATCGACTGAAGTTTCATGGCAACGCCCATGTCGCCCTCGATCTTGAGCTTGCCGGTCATGAAGGCCGTCATGCCGTCGAGCTGGCCGCCGATCAGGTCGGCGAAATCACTGAAGTCCATCCGGATGGTGCAGTCGGCGTCCTTGTCGTCGTTGCTCACCGTCGGCGGATTGGCATTGCCGTCGATGTAGACGACGCCCTGGTCGGTGGCGAACTTCACGGTGTTGCCGAAGGACGACTTCTTGCCGGCGCCTTCCTTCATTTTCTCCGTGATTTCCTGCAAGGTCATGGCGAGTTCGCTCCCGTCGGCTGAATGGTCAGGCGGACTTACTTGACCTTTACGTAAACGTCAACTACGAGCCGCTAAACGGCCGTTCAGAGCCATCGGAGGAAACAGATGTCGTATCGCTCGGTCTTCAAGCCGGGACTGTTTGAGGGCCGGACGGTCGTCGTGACCGGCGGCGGCAGCGGCATCGGCCGCTGCACGGCGCACGAGATCGCCGCCTTGGGCGCGCACGTCGTCATCGCCGGCCGCAAGCAGGACAAGCTCGACACCGTGAAGGCCGAGATCGAGGCGGCAGGCGGCACCTGCGAGACGCACACGTTCGACATCCGAGAGGAAGCGCAGGTCAAGGAAGCGGTCGCGAAGATCGTCGCCAGAAACGGCCGCATCCACGGACTGTTCAACAACGCCGGCGGCCAGTTCCCCTCGCCCGCCGAGAAGATCAGCGCCAAGGGCTTCGACGTCGTGGTGCGCAACAACCTCACCGGCGGCTTCATCGTGAGCCGCGAGGTCTATACGCAGTCGATGCAGGAGCACGGCGGCTCCATCGTCAACATGGCGGCCGACTTCAGGAACGGCATGCCGGGCATGGTGCATACCGGCGCCGCCCGCGCGGGCATGGTGAACATGACCATGACGCTCGCCTACGAATGGGCCGTGTCGGGCGTGCGCGTGAACACCGTGTCACCCGGCTGGATCGCCTCGTCGGGCATGGACACCTACACCGGCGAGTTCAAGGAGCAGATCCCCAAGCTCAGGAACTACGTGCCGCTGGGCCGGATGGGCACCGAGAGCGAGATCTCGGCCGCAGTCTGCTTCTTGCTGAGCGACGCCTCGGCCTACATCACCGGCACCGAAATCCGCATCGATGGCGGCACGCCTCTCGCCAACCGTTCGATCCCGCTCCCGACCACCGACAAGTCGGCGCCGTTCAACGGCTTCCATCTCGCCAGGACGCCCAAGGTCCTGGGCGGCTGACCATGCCGATCATCGAGAGCCAGATCGACAAGAACGGCGACGAGTTCCGGCAGAACCGCGAGCGCATGCTCGTGGCGATCCGGGAGTTCCGCGATGCCGAGGCGAGTGTCCAGGCGGCCTCCGAGAAATCGCGCGAACGCTTCCGCAAGCGCAAGCAGCTCATGCCGCGGGAGCGCATCGCGTTACTGCTGGATCGCGGCGCGCCCTTTCTCGAGCTGATGCCGCTCGCCGGCTATCGCATGCACGACGACAAGGACGGCTCTTCCGCAGGCGGCGGATCGTTGGCCGGCATCGGCTATGTCGAAGGCGTGCGCTGCGTGGTGACGGCGTCGAATTCGGCCATCAAGGGCGGCACGGTCGCGCCTTCCGGACAACGCAAGGGCCAAAGGATCCAGCAGATCGTGCTGGAGAACAAGCTGCCGGTCGTGAATCTCGTGGAGTCCGGCGGCGCCAACCTGCTCTACCAGGCCGAGATCTTCGTGCCGGGCGGCCGTGGCTTCGCCAACCAGGCGCGCATGTCGGCCAAAGGCATCCCGCAGGTCACCGTCGTGCACGGCTCCTCGACCGCCGGTGGCGCCTACCTTCCCGGCCTCTCCGACTACGTGATCATGGTGCGCAACCAGGCCAAGGTGTTCCTGGCCGGCCCGCCGCTATTAAAAGCTGCGACGGGCGAAATAGCGACCGACGAGGAGCTGGGCGGCGCGGAGATGCATGCGACCGTCTCGGGCGTCGCCGAATGGATGGCCGAGAACGATGCCGACGGGCTGCGCATGGCGCGCGACGTCATCGCCAAGTGGCACTGGAACGACAAGTTGCCGCCCAGAAGGACGAAGCCCTTCAAGGAGCCGCTCTACGACATCGACGAGCTCTGCGGAGTCGTGCCGCCTTCGCACAAGGACCCGTACGACGTCCGCGAGGTGATCGCGCGGCTGGTCGATGGCTCGGACTTCCTCGAGTTCAAGGGCCTGTTCGACCAGCAGACGATCTGCGGCTGGGCCGAGATCGAGGGCGAGCCGGTCGGGATCATCGGCAACAACGGCCCGATCACCACCAAGGGCGCGGTGAAGGCCGCTCAGTTCATCCAGCTCTGCTGCCAGCAGGGCACGCCGATCGTCTACCTGCAGAACACGACCGGCTACATGGTCGGCACCGAGGCCGAGCGAGGCGGCATCGTCAAGCACGGGTCGAAGATGATCCAGGCCGTCGCCAACGCCACCGTGCCGCAGATCACCATCGTCATCGGCGGCAGCTTCGGCGCCGGCAATTACGGCATGTGCGGCCGCGCCTACGATCCGCGCTTCATCTTCGCCTGGCCCAACAGCCGCACTGCCGTGATGGGCGGGGAGCAGGCCGCCGGCGTGATGAAGACCGTGACCGAGCAGAAGTTCCTGCGCGAGGGCAAGGAGCCGCCGAAAGAGCAGATCGACAAGATGTTCAAGAGCATCGTCGATCAGTTCGACAAGGAGTCGACGGCGCTCTACGGCACCGCCCATCTCTGGGACGACGGCATCATCGACCCGCGCGACACGCGCAAGGTGCTCGCCTTCACCCTCTCCATCGCCCGCGAATCGATCGTGCGGCCGCTCAATCCCATCACCTTCGGCGTGGCGAGGATGTGATGCTGATTAAACGATCAAATCCCCTCCCCATCTGAATGGGGAGGATCAGTGAACGCGGAGTTCTCTCCATGAAATTCACGCCCGAACACGAGGCCCTGCGCCAGACCTGGAAGACGCTGATCGACCGGGAGATCAACCCGCATGTCGATGAGTGGGAAAAGGACGGCCAGTTCCCGGCTCATGAGCTGTTCAAGAAGATGGGCGATGCCGGCCTGCTCGGCGTCGACAAGCCGATCGAGTTCGGCGGTTCCGGTCTCGACTTCTCCTACGCCATGATCTGCTCGGAATCGCTGGGGCTTGTGAACGGCGGCTCGATCCCGATGGCGACGGGAGTGCAGATCTCGATGGCGACTCCGGCGCTCGCCCGCTACGGCAGCGACGAGCTGCGCCGGGAGTTCCTCGCGCCCTCGATCAGTGGCGACTATGTCGCCTGCCTCGGCGTCTCGGAAACTGGCGCGGGCTCCGACGTTGCCTCGATCAAGACCACCGCTCGCCGCGTCGGCGGCGATTGGGTGATCAACGGCGGCAAGATGTGGACGACGAACGGCGCGCAAGCCGACTGGATGTGCCTGCTGGCCAATACCGGTGACGGCCAGGCCCACAAGAACAAATCGCTGATCGTGGTGCCGATGAAGGCGCCTGGGATCTCGATCGTGAAGAAGCTGAACAAACTGGGCATGCGCGCCTCGGATACGGTCCAGACCTTCTTCGACGAGGTGAAGGTGCCGGTGCGCTACACGATCGGTCAGCCGGGCCAGGGCTTCATCTATCAGATGCAGCAGTTCCAGGAGGAGCGGCTGTGGGCTGGCGCCGGCACTCTGATGGGCTGCGAGCGCATCATCAACGCCACCATCGACTACACACGCGAGCGCCAGGTGTTCGGCAAGCCGCTGCTCGACAACCAGGTCGTCCATTTCCGCCTGGCCGAACTCAAGAGCGAGGTCGAGGCGCTGCGCTCCCTCGTCTACCGCGCCTGCGAGGAATATCTCGCCGGCAAGGACGTCGCCATGCTGGCCTCGATGGCGAAATTGAAGGCCGGCCGCCTGCGCCGCGAAGTGAACGACGCCTGCCTGCAGTACTGGGGCGGCGCCGGCTATCTCTGGGACAGCCCGGTGGCGCGCGCCTACCGCGACGGCCGGCTGGGCTCGATCGGCGGCGGCGCCGATGAGGTGATGCTGCAGATCATCGCCAAGCTGATGGGCAACATGCCGAGGCTGGGGAACCGGTGATGAACACGTCTCATCGGAGCGGGCCACTCCAGTGGCGCATCTTCCTCGGCATTCTGAGCGCCACTGGAGTGGCCCGCTCCAATGAACGTGGAGACTGATCGTGCAACTCACCCAGGAACACGACGAGATTCGCCGCACCCTGCGCTCGATCATCGACCGGGACATCAACCCCCACGTCGAGACGTGGGAAGAGGCCGGCATCTTCCCGGCGCACGAAGTCTTCAAGAAGCTCGGGACTGCGGCCCTTCTCGGAATCAACAAGCCGGTCGAATACGGCGGCATGGGGCTCGACTATTCCTACGCCATGGTGATGGCCGAGGAGCTGGGCCACATCCAGTGCGGCTCGGTGCCGATGGCGATCGGCGTGCAGACCGACATGGCGACGCCCGCCCTCGCCCGCTACGGCAGCGACGAGCTGCGGGCCGGGTTCCTGGCGCCCTCGATCGCCGGCGACTACGTCGCCTGCCTCGGCGTCTCCGAAGTCGGCGCCGGTTCCGACGTCGCCTCGCTCAAGACCACGGCACGTCGTGTCGGCGGCGACTACGTGATCAATGGCGGCAAGATGTGGACGACCAACGGCACGCAGGCCGACTGGATGTGCCTTCTGGCGAATACGGGGGAAGGCCCCGTCCACAGGAACAAGTCGTTGATCTGCCTGCCCATGAAGACCAAGGGCGTGCAGGTCGTGAAGAAGCTCGACAAATTGGGCATGCGCTCATCGGATACTGCGCAGATCTTCTTCGACGAGGTGAAGGTGCCGGTGCGCCATCTGATCGGCCAGGAGGGCATGGGCTTCGTCTACCAGATGCAGCAGTTCCAGGAGGAGCGGCTGTGGGGCGCGATCTCCGCTGTTGTCGGCATGGAACGGCTGATCGACGAGACCGCCGAGTACACGCGAGAGCGCAAGGTGTTCGGCCGTCCGCTGCTCGACAACCAGATCATCCATTTCAAGCTGGCCGAGTTCCGGACCGAGGTCGAGCTGGTGCGCTCGCTCTGCTATCGCGCCTGCGAGGAGTATCTCGACGGCCAGGACGTCACGATGCTGGCCTCGATGGCCAAGCTGAAGGCCGGCCGCATGATGCGCCTCGTGACCGATGGCTGCCTGCAATACTGGGGCGGCGCCGGCTATCTCTGGGAATCGCCTACCGCCCGCGCCTTCCGCGATTCCCGCCTCGCCTCGATCGGCGGCGGCGCCGACGAGGTGATGCTGCAGATCATTTCCAAAGGCATGGGCACCCTGCCCCGGAGCCGTACATGACGACCGAATTCGCCTCCACCTACGAAACGCTGCTGCTACGCCGCGAGCGCTCGCGCCTGCACGTGACCCTGAACCGCCCGCAGGTGAAGAACGCGCTCAATCCCACCTTGCTTGGCGAGCTGCTCGCAGTCTTCGAGACCTTGCGCGAGCGGCGGGACATCAAGACCGTGATCCTCCGCGGCGCCGGCGGAACTTTCTGCGCCGGGGCGGACCTCAAGAACATGGAGAAAGCCTTCACCGAGGCACCCAAACCCGGCGAGAAGGACCCGATCGCGCTCAACAACCGCGGCTACGGTACTTTCCTCGAGATGGTGAACACCACGCCGCAGACCGTCGTGGCAGCCGTCGAAGGCTATGCCATCGCCGGCGGCTTCGGCCTGCTCTGCGTCTCGGACGTGGCGATCTGTACCGAGGATGCGGGCTTCGCCATGAGCGAGACGGCGATCGGCATCGTGCCGGCGCAGATAGCCCCCTTCGTCGCCCAGCGCATCGGCGTACCCAACACGCGCCACCTCGCCCTGACGGCGGCACGCTTCAAGGGCCCGGAGGCACTGAGGCTGGGCATCGTGCATCATCTCGTAAAGGATTCGGCCGAACTCGACGGCAAGCTCGAAGAGGTGCTGAAGCAGATCGACCGCTGCGCGCCGCTTGCCAACGCCCTCACCAAGGCTGTGGTGCAAAAGGTCGGCACCGAGCCCTTGTCCCAGGTGCTCGATTTCGCCGCCGACAAGTTCGCCGAAGCGCGCCGCAGTCCCGAAGCCGCCGAGGGCCTGCGCGCCTTCGCCGAGAAGCGTCCGCCGAAATGGGCGGTCGAATGAAGACCTTCAGCAAGATCCTGATCGCCAATCGCGGCGAGATCGCGTTGCGCGTCATGCGCACCGCCAACGAGATGGGCTATCGCACGGTCGCGGTCTATTCCGATGCCGACCAGGATGCACCGCACGTCGCCTTCGCCGACGAGGCCGTTCGCATCGGCCCGCCGCCGGTGGGTGAGAGCTACCTCAAGATCGCGCACATCCTCGAAGCCGCGCGGAAGAGTGGCGCCGATGCCGTACATCCGGGCTATGGCTTCCTGTCGGAGAACGCCGCTTTTGCCGAAGCCTGCGAGAAGGCAGGCCTTGTTTTCATCGGACCGCCGCCCGCTGCGATAGCCGCCATGGGCAACAAGGCGGCCGCCAAGCGACGCATGATCGAAGCCAATGTACCCTGCGTGCCGGGCTATCAGGGCGCCGACCAGAGCGACGACAACCTGGCCAAAGAGGCCCACAAGATCGGCCTGCCCGTGATGGTGAAGGCCGCGGCCGGCGGCGGCGGTCGCGGCATGCGCCTCGTCACGGCCGACGGCGACCTGCTCGACGCCATCCGCACCGCGCGCACCGAGGCCGAGAGCGCCTTCGGCTCGGGCGAGCTGATCCTTGAGAAGGCCGTGGTCGATGCACGCCATGTCGAGATTCAGGTCTTCGCCGACAGCCACGGCAACGTGATCCATCTCGGCGAGCGCGACTGCTCCGTGCAGCGCCGCCACCAGAAGGTCGTCGAGGAAGCTCCCTCGCCTGCGGTGAACGCCGATCTCCGCAAGTGCATGGGAGCGGCCGCCGTCGCCGCAGCCAAAGCCATCGGCTATCGCGGCGCGGGCACGGTCGAATTCCTGCTGGGCGGCGACGGTACGTTCTATTTCCTCGAGATGAACACGCGCCTGCAGGTCGAGCATCCGGTGACCGAGGAAATCACCGGCCTCGATCTCGTCGAGTGGCAATTGCGCGTGGGGCGCGGCGAGAAGCTGCCGCTCGCGCAGGAGCAGATCCGGCTCGACGGCCACGCCATCGAGGTCCGGCTTTATGCCGAGGATCCCTACAACAACTTCCTGCCGCAGACCGGCCGGGTGGATGTCTGGTCGCCCGCCGGCATTGCGGGCGTGCGCTACGACAGCGGCGTGATGGACGGCTCGATAATCTCGCCCTTCTACGATCCGATGATCGCCAAGGTGATTGCCCGAGGCACCACGCGCGAGGAAGCCCGTCAGCGGCTGATCGAAGGCCTGCGCGACACGGTCGTACTGGGCCCCCTCACCAACCGGCATTTTCTGATCCGGCTGCTGGAGCATCCGGAGTTCGCGGCCGGCAAGGCCACGACGGCGTTCCTCGGCAAGCATCAATTCCCCGCGCCCGAGGTCAGCGAGCGACACTGGCAGCTTGCCGCGCAATTGCTGTGGGAGGAGTCGGCCGCGCACTACGCCGCGCCCCTGCGTGGCTGGCGCAACTCCAATCCAGAGCCAACACCGATCCGGCTCGCCGCAGGGACCATGGAGCGGATGGTCAATGTGTCGGGAGGCCCAGAGGCCGACGTACCCTTCTGCATCGACGGTAACGACGTCGTGGTCGACCTCGATGGCCTCACTGTGCGCTTCACCGACAAGACCTATGCCCCGCCCGCCTCGGCCGTGGCCGGCGGCGACGGCAAGCTGCGCGCGCCTATGGACGGGCGCATCGTTGCCATCAAGGTGGCGCCGGGCGACAAGGTGTCCCGTGGCCAGACCCTGATCGTGCTGGAAGCGATGAAGATCCAGCATCAGCTAAAGGCGGCGTTCGATGCGGCGGTCGAGTCCATTCCGGTCAAGGAAGGGCAGCAGGTTTCGAACCGCACCGTTCTGGTGACGATGAGTGGGGGAGAATGAGCGATGTTGCGTAGACGAACCGTTCTGGCATCGATGGCCGCGAGCCTTGCCGCGCCGGCCTTGGCCGACACCTACCCCTCGAAGCCGATCACCATGATCGTGCCCTTCGCTGCCGGCGGTCCGACCGACCTGATGGCCCGCATCATGGGCGAGCGGATGGCCAAGGAGCTCGGCCAGCAGTTCATCATCGACAACACGACCGGTGCCGCAGGCTCGATCGCCACGGCCAAGGCCGTGCGTGCCGCGCCGGACGGCTACACCATCCAGATCGGCCACGTCGGCACCAACGTCGCCAACGGCACGATCTACAAGAACCTGAACTACGACCTGCTGACGGATCTGGCGCCGATCGCGCGTCTGCCGCAGAACCCGATGCTGATCGTGACGTCGCTGCCCGTGCCGGCGACGACCCTGAAGGAGCTGGTCGAATGGCTGAAGGCCAATCCCGACAAGATCCCGGGCGGCACGGCGGGCATCGGCTCGGGTGCCCATCTCGGCGCGCTGGCCTTCTTCGCCGCGACGGGGACGAAGTACCAGCTCGTGCCCTATCGCGGCACCGGTCCCGCCATGCAGGACCTCGTCGCCAACCAGATCCAGATCATGGTCGATCAGTCGGCCAACTCGTTGCCCCAGGTGCGGGCCGGCAAGATCCGCGCCTATGGCATCACCGCCAGGGAGAGGTCGGTGGCCGCGCCCGACATTCCGACGGCGGGCGAAGGCGGCTATCCGATGGAAGTATCGATCTGGCACGGCCTGTGGGCGCCCAAGGGCACGCCGGCCGAGATGATCGACAAGCTGAATAAGGCCGCCATCGCCAGCCTGCAGGATCCCCTGATCCGCAAGCGCCTCGAGGATCTCGGCCAGGACATCCCGACGCCCGAACAGATGGCGCCGGCCGCCTTCGCCGCCTTCCACAAGGAAGAGTTCGCACGCTGGAAGAAGATCCTGGAAGAGGCGAACGTGAAGATCGAATAGCTGGAGAGACCGTCGTCGATCCATTGATCAGAATACGGGATGCCGGCGTCAGCGATTACACTCCCGTCCATCGTGGAGCCCCGGATCCAAGACCCATATCCGAATCAAAGAGGCCGGTATGATCGACCACCCCGCTAGATTTCCCGTTTTTTAACGAGAGCCCGGACGGCGGGTGTCAGTTGGCGCAATTAGCGCAGCTGCGCAGGCGCAAAACGTCAGCCTAAGAGAAGGCCGGCGGCACCGGACAGGGGGGCAAAAGCTTCTCCAGCACCTTGGCGACTCCGAGCAGCCTGGCCTCGCCCCAGCGCTTGCCGGTGAGCTGGAGGCCGATCGGCAGGCCCTCCTTCGAGAAGCCGCAGGGCAGCACGACTGACGGCTGGCCCGTCAGGTTGGCGAGGTAGTTGTAGGACGTGCCGGCGAAGAAATACGGATGCGGCACGCCATCGATCGTCAGCGGTTCGCGCTGGCTTTGGCTGACAAAGGCGGCATCCGGCATGACCGGCATCAGCCAGGCGTCGTAGTCGTCGAGGAAGGCCTCGCAGGCGCCCATCAGTCGATCGCGGCGATCGAGGAGAGCGAAGAATTCGCCCATATCGAGCCGCGCCGACCGCGCCGCCGAGCGGGCCGATGGATCGGACGAATTGATCATGGGGAAGAAGCGCTCGCGCTCATTGAGCGGCGTCAGCGCACGGATCATGTAGCCGAAGAGGTCGCACCAATCGTCCCAGCTCTGCTGCCAGTCGAGACCGGCGGGCGCGGCCGACTTCACTTTGACGCCGGCTTTGGACAGCAGCTTGGCCGTCGCCTGCACGACCTTTGCCGTATCCGCCGAGACGGTCACCAGCGGATTGCTCTCCAGCACCGCGATACGCAGGCCCTTGGCCGCGAGCTTGGCCGTCGGACCGAGCGGCACGTCGGGCGCCTCGGCCTCATGCCCGTCGGGACCGGCGATGATGCGGAGCGCGGCGTCGAGATCGTCGACCGAGCGGGCCAGCGGGCCGAAGGTGCCCATGTAGCGCACCGCGCGGGTGACACCTGGCAGGTCGGGCACATGGCCATGACTGGGCACGCGCCATTCGGTGGGCTTCAGCGAGAAGATGCCGTTGTAATGCGCGGGGTTGCGCACCGAACCGCCGATGTCGCTGCCGATCTCCAGCGGCGAAAGGCGCGCGGCCACCGCGACGGCGCCGCCGCCCGTCGAGCCGCCGGATGTGCGCGAGGAGTCCCAGGCGTTCTTCGTCCGGCCGAACAGCGGACTGTCGGTCTGAAAGTCTGCGCAAAGCTCGGGCACGTTGGTCTTGCCCAGGATCACAGCACCCGCCGCGCGCAATCTCGCGACCAGGGTGGCGTCCGATCGGGCGACATTGTCCTTGAGCGGCGGATGGCTGGAGGTTGTGGGCAGGCCCTGGATGTCGAAAGCCTCCTTGATGGTGATCGGCACGCCATGCAGGGGCCCGAGCTTGGCGCCTTTCTTGGTCCGTGCGCGATCCGCGGCCCTGTCCGCAGCTTTCGCGGCCTTCATCGCGCCCTCGTGATCGACCAGCACCAAGGCGTTGAGCGCACCGTTCAATTGCGCGATTCGGTCGAGATGCGCTTTGGTCACGTCGACCGAACTCATCCGTCCATTTCGTATGGCGCGGGCAAGACCGCTTGCAGTCGCGAAACACGGATCCATGCATGCCTCCCCTGCAGGCCACCGAGACTAGCCGCCCCGGAAACACCCGGCTATAGAGGGCGCGGGGAGTGGGTTCGGGAATCGTTCATCAAGCATGGCGACATTCGTTCTGGTTCATGGCGCCTGCCACGGTGGTTGGTGCTGGGAAAAGGTGGTGCCCCTCCTTGAAGGGCACGGCCACAAGGTTTGCGCGCCCGATTTGCCGGGGCTCGGCAAGGACCACACGCCTCCTGCGTATGTGACTCTCGCCGACAATGTCGAGAAGATCTCGCGCCTTTTGGACAAGATGGAAGAACCTGTCGTGCTGGTCGGCCATGCGCTGGGCGGCGTGACCATCAGTCAGGTCGCCGAGGCACGCCGGCGCAAGCTCAAGGCCCTGGTTTATGTCTGCGGGCTGATGCCACCGTCGGGCAAGACGAGTCGCGAGATGACCGCAGGCGACCCCGACATGCTGTTCCGCCGCTCGCGCGAAGTGAGTCCCGACGGCCTCACCTACACCTTCTCCCGCGCCCAGTTGCCGGCGATGTACTACGAGGACGTCTCGCCCGAGGATCGATACCGCGCCATGGAGCGGTTGCGCCCGCAGCCCATCTCGATCTCGACCACGCCGGTCACGCTGACGGAGGAGCGCTTCGGTTCGGTGCCTCGTTGGTACATTGAATGCACGCAAGACCGTGCCGTGCTCATCGCCCGCCAGCGCGCGATGGTGAAGGCGATGCCCTGCAAGGTCATCACCATGGAATGCGGTCACACACCCTTCTACAGCCAGCCTGAAGAGCTGGCCGAGCATCTCGAGGCGATCGCGGCCGCCTGACTTTCAGTCGAAAAAGGCGAGCGCCCGGACTTCGATGCTCTGACGCGGCCGGGCGTTTACAGGCGACGTCGGATCGACGAAGGCCGAATGCAGCGAGAAGCGCGCACGGCCGTCCTTCTCCGAGTCATAGCACTTGATCAGGATCGCCTCGTCCCGGGTCATGTCCGGGAAATAGTGCCACTGATGATCGGCGCTGAAGACGCCCTGGTAAATCTCGCCGGTACGGTCGGCGTAGACCAGATCGCAAACGGCGAGATCGCGCGGCGCGATGGTCTCGGCATCGACGAAGCCCAACGGCATCTCCTCGATCGGCTCGGCCGCGATGTTGCGCCAGACATTGTACTCGGCGAAGCGCTTCTTCAGCCGTGCCTCGGCCTCCTCCGGAGGCAGAAGATCACGTACACGCTGCGGACCCGACTTCTCGGTGTAGTCGTTGTGGACCGAGCGCACCGGCGTGCGCAGGCCGCGCTCCACGGCGCGGTCGCCGGTGCGAACCGTATGGTCGAACACCACGACCTTCGATGCACCGGTCTCGCGTTTGATCAGCTCTTCGACCTCGGCGTAGTAGGTCGAGCGCAGTTCGGCCTCGTCGTAGAAGCTGCTCACCCTGGTATCGTGCGGCGTCAGGATGAAGGCCTGACGATCGAGCGACAGGTCCTTGGCATAGGCGCGAGCGTTGTGAACGCGCACGGTGAAGTCGCGGTAGTTGCCCTCGCGGCGCGGTACACCGGTACCGACCGGTGGATTGTAGGTCACCGGCTTGACGCTGAGATCGGCGAGATAATTCATCGGCGCCTCGACCCAGGCCGCGGGCGCAATATTGGCGGACGACGACTCCAAAAGACGAACTTCAGGCATCACAGCACCCGTTTTGTAGAGACAACGCTCCCTGCCCTAAATCGGGTGTCACCATACGCCGACCAAGGCGCCGATTTCATGAGAATAACTCATGTATTCATGCCGCAAATT
>Ga0153954_1000914_pt1 | contig 18736 bp, 16 predicted proteins | sample TSFL038MetaG_FD_102277 | JGI IMG/M metagenome (GOLD analysis project Ga0153954, IMG submission 102277) | Attine ant fungus gardens microbial communities from Florida, USA - TSFL038 MetaG | ecosystem: Host-associated > Fungi > Mycelium > Unclassified | place: USA: Florida, Wekiwa Springs State... | reverse complement strand
TGTTGGTCATCGGCGTGACTCTCGTCTGCCTGCTGGCCCTGGAACCCCTCACCCGCATTTTCCTCGATACCGGCAAGGTCTACGAGCTTGAGATGTGGAAGTACGCCACGCAGGTCAAGGAGCGCGACTATCGTCCCGATGTCGGCCACAAGCACCGGCCCAACGCGCATGCCGTCCTGATGGGCGAGGACGTGCGCACCGACAGCCATGGCTTCCGCGGTCCCGAGCTGCCGGAGCAGGCTCCTCCCGGAGTCGCCCGCATCGCCTTTTTGGGCGATTCGATCGACATGGGCTGGGGCGTCGCGGAAAAGGACACGATCGCCATGCAGGTCCTGTCGATGTTGAAGGCCCAGGGCCGCAAGGTCGACGGCTTCAACCAGGGCGTCGGCAACTGGAACACGACCCAGGAACTGGCCATGTACAAGGATGTCGGCGCGAAGATGAAGCCCGACATCATCGTGCTCGTGTACTTCATCAACGATGGCGAGCCGATCCCGAACTACAACGACGTGAACTGGATGGAGGAACACTCCGAGGCCTGGGTCGTCGCGAATTATCGCATCGACGCGTTGATGCGCTCGTCGGGCGAGGTGCCGGACTGGAAGAAATACTATCGCGATCTCTACAAGCCGGAAGCGGCCGGCTGGAAGGCGACGCAGAAGGCGCTGGCGGGCTTCGCACAGTTCGCGAAGGAACAGGGCACCAAGCTGATCGTGGTCAACGTGCCTGAACTGCACGAACTCAAGCCGTATCCCTTCCAGGACGTGACGGACAAGGTCCGCTCCGTTGTCGAGGCGCAGGGCGTGACGTTCGTCGACCTGCTGCCGACCGTCGAGAACCTGCCACCGCCCAGCCTCTGGGTCACCGTGCCCGATCCGCATCCCAACGGTGTCGCCGACAACGCGATGTCGAAGGGGATCGTGCCGGTGCTGCTGCCGCTGCTCGACGATCTCTGCCGCACCGAGAAGAAGGGCTGCTGAAAAAGGACATAGATCGCCAATGACTGCACGCACCGGCCGCGGCCGCTCCTCGCCTGTAACGAACGCTCTCGTGCTGGTCGCGACGATCCTCGTCGGCGTCGTCGCGGCGGAGTGTGTCGTGCGCTTCATCGACGGCCAACCGCAGTTCGTGTTCCCGCTGCCCGAGCCCATTGGCCGCGGCAGCGTCAAGGCGGCGGAGCTGGACGCCATTCCGCTCGCACCCGGCGTCGATCGCGCCTGGTTCGACAGCGAGCCACCGCCGCTGCCCAACCGTGGCAAACCACGGCCCGGCTGGCAGGAGCTATTCCACTGGCTCGAAGCCCATCCCTCGGGCGACATGGAGTTCCGGCCGGTCGACATCTACAAGGTGTGGAACAGCCGCTTCGCCGGTGATGCCTGCAAGCACCGCTTCCTGAAGCACGCGCCGGGCTGGCTCTACGTTTACGATCCGCCCGACGGCATGGCCATCCCGCCTTACCGCTTCTACCCCGACTCGACCCTGCCCGACTGGCTGGTGACCAATCAGCTCGGCTGGCGCGGCAAGCCGATCGAGTTCCCACGTCCTCACCGGACCATCCGTATCGTGTTTGTCGGCGCCTCGACCACGATCGATGCGCACCACCTGCCCTTCTCGCACCCCGAGCTTGTCGGTCACTGGCTCGACATGTGGGCCGCGTCCAAGCATCTCGACGTGCACTTCGAGACCCTGAACGCCGGTCGCGAGAGCGTGGTGTCGACCGACATCGCCCATATCGTGCACACCGAGGTGATGCCGCTCAGGCCCGATCTGGTGATCTACTACGAGGGCGGTAACCAGTTCCGGCCGGCCTCGATCGTCGACAAGGTGCCGGAGGGCAAGCCCGTCGCCCCGCCGAACGCCCAGGCCAAGCCCGCCCCCGAATGGCTGCGCGTGGCGTCACGCTACTCGGCGCTGATGGGTCGCGTGCAGTCAGCGATCGGCCTTGCCGCCACCGACCTTGATGGCCGCGAATGGCCGAAGCCGCACTACAACGTCGTCTGGCCGCAGGGCCTCGACGAGAAGGACCCCGATCTCAGCTATCCCGACATGCCGGTGAACCTGAGCGTCATTCAGCACGATTTCGACACCATGCGCACCGATCTCGACTCGATCGGCGCGCAGTTCGCGATCAGCTCCTTCTACTGGATGGTGAAGGACGGGATGGTGCTCGATCCCGTGCGGCACAAGTACATCCTCCAGCAGCTCAATGTCGCCAACTGGCCGTTTCGCTATCGTGAACTCGAGCGCCTGGCGAAGTTCCAGAATACGGTCTACGCCAAATACGCCAAGGTGCACGACCTGTCCTTCATGGATGTGGCGGCGCAGATGCCCTTTGATCCGGACCTCTTCATCGACGCGGTCCACACCGACTATGCAGGGGTGCGTCTGATAGGCTGGATATACCTTCAGAAGATCATCCCGATCATCGAGAAGCATCTGGCCGACGGCTCGTGGCCCAAGCCCGATGCGCCGGACCTGCCCTTGGCGACATTCGAGCCGCGCAAGATGACGTTCAATTGCACGCCCACGCAATGACGATGGTCAGGCCACGGGCGGCAGGTTGAGGGCCGCCACGAGGTCGCGCACTTCCTGGCGGGCCGCGACATGGCTCATCGTCAGCGACGGGCCAACGCCCCCGCCGCCACGCTTGAGATCCAGCAGGGTCAGGCCGTTCAGGAACAGCTCGCGATAGATCACCCGCTCGCTGAGCCCCGCAGCCGCGCGAAAGCCGATGCGCCTGGACAGCGCCTCGATCACCGTGCCCATGTCGCGCTTGTTGCGGGCAGCCAGCGACGACAGGCGATTGCGCATGACGATCCAGTCGACCGGGCGGGCGCCCTGCATCGAGCGGATCTGGCGTTGCTTCCACACCGCCTCGGCATAGATCGAGGGCCTCACGATCTTCAACGTGTCGGGATCGATGCGCGCCAGCAGGTCGAGATCGATGAAGCTGTCGTTGAGCGGCGTCAGCAGCGTATCGGCCCAGGTATGGGCCAGCCGCGACAGATGCGTGTCGCTGCCCGGCGTGTCGATCACCACGAAGTCGGCGCCCATCACCGCGGGCTCCAGCGCCGTCTCGAAGCGTGTCTTCTCGTCGGCCGGATCGCCCGACGCCTGCACCGCAGCATGCATCGGCATCAGCAGCTCGACCGCCTTCTTCTGCGCGAAAGTCGCGCGGTTCTCGATGTAGCGGGTCAGCGTGCCCTGGCGTGCATCGAGATCGATGGTCGCGACCTTGGCGCCGTCCGACAGCAGCGAAACGATGATATGCATCGCCGTCGTGGACTTGCCCGAACCGCCCTTCTCATTGCCGATCACCAACACATGCGCGCGGCCAGGCTCGCGCACTGACTGCGCCTGGACGATGCTGGGATTGACCGCTGCCTGAAAGCTGCTCACGGGACCTTCTTGATCCAGACGGCGGTGTCGTGGAACACGGCGCCACCATTAGGCCAGCCGGGATCGGCCGAGGTCACGGCGTTGATGCCGATGCCGGTCTCGAAGTTGCGATTCGGCCAGATGCCCTCGACCACGACGACGCCACGCTGCTGGCCGGCCTTCGGTTTGGTACGCACGATGGTGCTGCCGCGCTCGTTGCCGACCTCGACGCGGTCACCCTCGACGATGCCCATGGCGGTGCAATCTTCGGGGTTCATCATCGCCGTCGGCCGGACCTCGCGCTTCTGGCTGGAGGCGGTCTCGGTGAAGGTCGAGTTCAGGAAGGTGCGCGCGGGCGCGGCAACCAGCCTGAACGGCTTCTCCGCCGTCGCATTGTCGATCACGTCAAAGTGGTCCGGCAGAACCGGCATCTCCTTGCCGCGCGGACCGAAGGCTGCCCAGTCGGGCTTGAAGCGGAACTTCTTGTCGGGCCAGGCAAAGCCATCGAGAAAGTGCGAGGTCTCGAAGCCGAGATGGAAATCCTGGCCGCCGCGGCTCCAGTTGGTCTCGGCATCCCACATGCCCGAGGCCTTGAGCGACTCGTCCATGATCTCCCACGCCGTCATCTCGAAGGCGCGATGCTGGACGCCCAGCCGCTTGCTGAGCTCGGTGATCACGTAATGGTTCTCGCGGCATTCGCCCGGCGGATCGATCACCGCCTTGGTCACCTGGAAGAAGGTGTGGCCCGATGCGGTGTAGAAGTCGTCATGCTCGAGGAACATGGTCGCGGGCAGCACAATGTCGGCGAAGGCCGCCGTCTCGGTCATGAACTGCTCGTGAACGCAGACGAAGAGATCGTCGCGCTTGAAGCCGGCATGCACCTTCTCGAGCTCGGGGCAGACCATCGCCGGGTTGGTGTTCTGGATCAGCATGCCGGTGACCGGCGGACCGTTCTTCAGGGCCGCGGCATCGCCCGTCAGGATCGGGCCCAGCCTCGACTGATCGAGGTCGCGGACCGAGAGGTCGATCATGTCGGTGCCTTCGATCAGCTTCTTGTTGATCGGGTACATGCCGGTATGGCCGTAGAGCGCGCCACCGCCCTTGGCCTTCCAGGCACCGGTCACTGCCGGTAAGCAGGAAACGGCATGCATATTGTGGGCGCCGTTACGGCTGCGGCTGAAGCCGTGATGGGCGCGGATGAAGGCAGCCTTCGCCTGCCCGTACATCCGTGCGAACTCGACGATCTGCTCGACCGGCAATCCGGTGATCTTCGACGCCCATTCCGGTGGGCGAGTCGCCACGTGGACGGCGAGCTCATCCGGCGCGTCGGTATATTTGCGCAGATAGTCCCAGTCGGCATAGCCTTCCTTGAAGAGAACATGCATGACGCCGACCGCGAGAGCGCCGTCGGTGCCGGGACGCACCGCGAGATGCAGGTCGGCCTGCTCGGCCGTGCCGGTACGATAGGGATCGACCACGACGATCCTGGCGCCACGCTTCCGCGCCTTCATGGCGTGGGTCATGACGTTGACCTGGGTGTTTACCGGATTGCCGCCCCAGATCACGACCAGGTCCGAATGCTCGTCGATCTCGCGCAGATCGGCGCCGCGCTTGATGCCCGTGCCCGCGATCCATCCGGAGTCGGCGAGCGACACGCAGATGGTCGAGAACCAGCGCGAGTACTTCATCGCATGGCGGAGCCGGTTGATGCCGTCACGCTGCACCAGCCCCATCGTGCCGGCGTAGTAGTACGGCCAGATCGTCTCGCTGCCATGCTGCCGCGCCTTGGCGATGAACTGCTCGGCGACGATGTCGAGTGCATCGCTCCACGAAATCTCGGCGAACTGCCTTGAACCCTTCGGACCCACGCGCCGCAGCGGCTTCATCAGCCGGTCGGGATGGTGGATGCGCTCGGCATAGCGCGCGACCTTCTCGCAAACGACGCCCGCCGTGTAGTCGTTGCGGTGCGAGCCGCGCACCCGGCCGATACGCTTGCTGTTCAGCCGCTCGACGTCGAGGGCGCAGGTGCTGGTGCAATCGTGCGGGCAGACCGAAGGAACGGTCTTGATGCCCTCCTCGTGGCTGCGGCCGACGCGGACGGGCGCGTAGGAATGGTCGTCAGGCGACATGCTGGAGAATACCTCCACTGGCCGGGGACAATCCACATGCCATAGAGTGCACAACCATGATCCCCCGCGGCGTTCCCTACGACCAGGCCATGCGTGAGTTCCGCTGGCCCAAGCCCGAAAAATTCAACATCGGCAGCGCCGTCTGCGAGCGCCATCCCGGCCACGCGCTGGCGATGATCGTCGAGAATGCCGACGGTAGCGCGCGCCACTGGACTTTCGGCCAGCTCCTCGCAGCAAGCTCGCGGCTCGCCAATGCGCTGATCGCGAAGGGCGTGGGCAAAGGTGACCGGATCGCGGTTTTCCTGAGCCAAGGCGCGGAGCTCACCATCAGCCACATCGCCGGCTACCGCATGGGCGCCGTCGTGCTGCCGCTCTTCACCCTGTTCGGCGAGGAGGCCGTCGAGTTCCGCCTCGCCAATGCCGAAGCGACGGCGCTGATCACCGACATGGCCAATGTGCCCAAGGTGCTGGCCGTGCGGGATCGTCTGCCGCACCTCAAGACCGTCGTCGTGATCGGCGCGGGCGCCCACGGCGCGGAGTTCCTCGACTGGGAGCGGCTGCTGGGCGCGGCGTCCGACGATTTCGCCACCGTCGATACGGCGGCCGAGGATCCGGCGCTCCTGATCTACACCTCGGGCACGACCGGCCAGCCCAAGGGCGCTTTGCATGCCCATCGCATGATGATCGGCTCGGTGCCGCCGGTTGAGCAGTGGCTCGGCCATTGGCCGCGCGGCAACGAGGTGATGTGGACGCCGGCGGAATGGGCCTGGATCGCCGGTCTCTACGACGCCCTCTTCCCCGCCTGGTACTATGGCACGCCGGTGCTGGCGCATCGTTTCGCCAAGTTCGATCCCGAGCGCGCCTTCGCCATGCTGGCCAAGCACAAGGTTGGCGTGAGCTTCATCCCGCCGACCGCGCTCAAGATGATGCGCCAGGTGCGCGAGCCGAGGAAGCGCTGGAACTACGACGTCCGCGCCGTCAGCACCGGCGGCGAGGCAATGGGCGAGGAGTTGCTCTCCTGGGGCCGCGACACGTTCGGCTGCACGATCTCGGAAGGCTACGGCCAGACCGAGATGAACATGATGCTGCTGAACTCACCCGACTGGTTCGAGGTCCGGCCGGGTTCCTGCGGCCGCGCCTGCCCCGGTCGCAAGGTGGCCATCGTGGACGACCAGGGCAACGTCCTGCCGCCCGGCCGGGAAGGCCAGATCGCCGGCTGGCGGCACGATCCCATCGTCATGCTCGAATACTGGCGCAACCCGGAGGCCACAGAGCGCAAGTTCGCCGGCGACTGGCTGCTGACCGGTGATCTCGGCCGCATCGACGAGGAAGGCTATGTCTTCTTCAAGAGCCGCGACGACGACGTCATCACTTCGGGCGGCTATCGCATCGGCCCGGGCGAGATCGAGGAATGTCTGATGAAGCACCCCGCCGTCGCCATGGTCGGGGTCGTGGGCGTGCCGGACAAGGTTCGGACCGAAATCGTAAAGGCCTTCGTCCAACTCCGCCCCGAGATCGCCCCTACCGACGCCTTGAAGGACGATCTGGCGGCCCATGTGAAAACCCGTCTCGCCGCGCACGAGTACCCGCGCGAGGTCGAGTTTGTGGCCGAGCTGCCGCTCACGACCACCGGCAAGATCCTGCGCCGGGAACTCCGGCGTCTGGATGCCGAGGTGAAAGAAGCTTCTAGACGAGGTTGAGCTGCCCTTAGGGCTCCGTGCATCGATCTGCAGAGCGTCTCAGCCGATCTCCCGGCTGAGACGCCTGCCAGAGAACACCTTGAAAAAACGAGACACTTAATTTGGCCGACGTAAAAATTACGCTACGCTTTATGCTTTAAGAGTATTTCCCAATATCATGAAATTCAACGATAATTTTGTTAAATTTAATGTGATACATGAAAGCAAAGAAGGCACTCACACCTCCTCGCCTAGCTCGCCGCCGCTGACAGATTGAATTGCAGCTCGGCCAAGCGGGCGTAGAGCCCGTCACGGCGGGCAAGGTCGGCATGGCGGCCGATATCGACCACCCGCCCCTGGTCGATCACGACGATGCGGTCGGCTTTCTGGACCGTCGCCAGACGGTGGGCGATCACCAAGGTCGTGCGCTGATGCATCAGCCGGTCGAGCGCCTGCTGGACGGCCAATTCGCTCTCCGCGTCGAGGGCGCTGGTCGCCTCATCGAGCAGCAGGATCGCGGGATTGCAAAGCAGCGCCCGGGCGATGGCAATGCGCTGGCGCTGCCCGCCCGACAGCCGTACGCCACGCGCCCCGAGGTGGGTCGCGAAGCCCTGTGGCAGGGCATCGATGAAGGGCTTCGCCGAGGCTGCCTCTGCGGCTGCCATCACTTCGGCATCGGGGGCGTCCGGCCGGCCATAGCGGATATTGTCGGCGACGGTCGCGGTGAACAGCACCGGCTCCTGCGGAACGATGGCGAGTGCACGGCGCAGATCGGCAAACTTCAGGTCGCGGATGTCGACGCCGTCGATCCGGATCTTGCCCGCTTCCGGATCGTAGAAGCGCAGCAGCAGATTGAAGATCGTGGTCTTGCCGGCGCCCGACGGCCCCACGATGGCCACCGTCTCGCCGGGCGTGACCTGCAGATCGAAGCGGTCGAGAGCCAGCGAGTCCGTCCGCGTGGGATAGCGGAACGAGACCTCGTCGAAGGCGATGGCGCCCTGCGTCGGCTGCGGCAGCGTCCTGGGTGAGGTCGTCTCCACGATCACGGGCTTCTCGGCGCGCAGCTCCGAGAGCCGTTCCGCCGCACCCGAGGCGCGCTGCAGATCGCCGATCGTCTCGCTGATCGAGCCGCCGGAGCTTGCCACCAGCACGGCGTAGAAGATGAAGGCCGAAAGGTCGCCCGCCGTGATGCGGCCTGCGATCACGTCCTGGCCGCCCATCCAGAGCAGGAAGCCTACGGCGGCGAAGACCACGAAGATCACCATCGTGGTCATCGTGGCGCGACGGCTGATACGCCTGATGGAAGCAGCGAAGGCCGCTTCCGCGACCTCGCCGAAGTGGCCTGCGGCACGATTTTCCTGGGCGAAGGCCTGCACCGTGCGCACGGCATCGAGCGTCTCCGCCCCTTCCGACACCATGTCGGCGATGCGCGCCTGGGCATCGCGCGACAGCGCCCGGACCTTGCGGCCGAAGATGACGATCGGCGCCACGACCACCGGCACCACGGCCAGCACCAGCAGCGCGAGATGGGGATTGGTCACCACCAGCATGACGATGCCGCCCAGGCACATCAGCGTGTTGCGTAGCGCCACCGAGGCCGACGAGCCGATCACCTGCTCGATCAGCTGGGCATCGGCCGCCATCCGGCTCATGACATCGCCCGAACGCTTGATCTCGAACCACGCCGGGCCCAGTCGCACGACATGAGCGAAAAGATCGCGCCGCAAGTCGGCGACCACGCGCTCGCCGAGCCACGACACGAGGTAGAAGCGGCTACCGGAGGCGATCGCGAGCACGAGGGCCACGACCAGGGTCGAGGCAAGCGCATAGTCGAGAACGTTGGGCTGACCCTGAGCGAAGCCCCGATCGATCAGCGCCCTGAGACAGGCGCCGAAAGCGAGCACCGTGCCTGCCGCCACGATCAGCGACAGCAGAGCCAGCGCCACTCGGCCGCGATGGGGGCGCAGGTAGGGTCCAAGGAGTTTCAGGCCGGCAAAACGGTTCATTCGGGTGTCCAGGTCGAGGCTACGCCCAGTTCACCCGACAAGATGGTCAAAAGGTCGGCACCGCCACGCGTGTCCTTCCACAAACCGGCCGATTCGTCGAAGGCATAGTGCCGCGCCCCCGACTTAGGCGAGCTCAGCCAGACCTGCCGGGTGGGTGCATGTTTGTTGACGACCCAGGTCCCCTCGTCCGTCTCGACGGTCAGGACACCGCCCTGCAGCTCGGCATCGTCGCCCAGGTCGGCTTCCAGGGCTTCGAGGAGGCTGTCGGCGAGGCTTTCGAAGGTTGAATCGCTCATGGCTGGCCGGGTCTAACAGGCCGCTCGGGGCCCGGACAACCGGCTTGTGGCCGCGCTCTTTGGCCTGTATACCCCGCCCCCTATCGCTCGGCCGGTCGGAATCGGCCCATGGCGCAGGAGTTTTGTGATGAAAGAGAAGACCCACCCGGACTACCACAAGATCACCGTGGTGATGACCGACGGCTCGTCCTTCGAGACCAAGTCGACCTGGGGCAAGGAAGGCGCGCAGATGCGCCTCGATATCGACCCGAAGACCCATCCCGCCTGGACCGGCGTGCGCCAGAGCATCGACCGTGGCGGCCGCGTGCAGCGCTTCAAGGATCGCTTCGGCGCCGGTGCCGGCACCAAGTCGAGCGGCAAGCCGGCCGCCGCGACTCCGACTAAGGACGCCGCCAAGAAGAAGTAAGGCGGGGCTTCGGCCTCCCTTCTGGTATCTTCCGACCGTTATTCCTTTTTTGGGAGACGGTCCGTGGAATCCGTTCGCGTCGTTTGCGGGCATGACTGCCCTGACATGTGCTCGCTGATCGCCCATGTCGAGGACGGCAGGATCGTGCGCGTACAGGGCGATCCCGATCACCCCTACACCGCGGGCTTCGCCTGCGGGAAGGTGAACCGCGACGCCGACCTCGTGAATTCGCCGGAGCGCATCGCGACGCCCCTGAAGCGCGTTGGGCCCAAGGGTGCCGGCCAGTTCAAGCCCATCGCCTGGGACGAGGCGCTCGACGAGATCGCCGCCAAATGGAAGGCGATCATCCAGGAGAGCGGTCCGCTCGCGATCCTGGGCTACGCCTACTCCGCCCATCAAGGCCTGATGAACCGCGGCCTGGTGAATGGCCTCTTCCATGCGCTTGGCACCTCGCGCCTGCAGGCCGGCACCGTGTGCGATACATGTTGCGAGGAAGCCTGGAACTTCACGGTCGGTCCGGTCGGCGGAGCCGATCCGGAAGACGTCGTGCATTCCGACCTCGTGATCTCCTGGGGTGCTGATCTCGCCGCCACCAACGTGCACTTCTGGGCGCTCTACGAAGAGCAGAAGAAGACCAGGGGCGTGCCGCTGATCGTGATCGATCCACGCCGCACCCGCAGTGCCCGAGCCGCCGACCTCTACTTGCCGATCAGGATCGGCACCGATGCCGCACTGGCGCTCGGCGTCATGCACATTCTCGTGCGCGATGGCATCGCCAATCGAGACTATCTCGCCAGGCACACGCTGGGCTTCGACAAGGTCGAGCGTGAGGTGTTGCCGCGCTTCACGCCGGCGCGTGTCGCCGAGATCACGGGTCTCGCCGCGGCCGACATCGAGAAGTTCGCCGCGCTGTACGGCAAGGCGAAGGCCGCGCTGATCCGGCTGGGCGAAGGCATGACGCGTCTCGCCGCGGGCGGCCAGGCGCTGCGCACGGTGGCGCTGCTGCCGGGCGTGAGCGGCCACTACGCCGTGAAGGGCGGCGGTGCCCTCCTCCTCACCGCGGCTTCGTGCGATCTCAACTACGCGGCGGTGCGCAAGCCCTCGGGCCCCGCGACCGCGCGCATGGTGAACCATCTGCGACTGGGCGAAGAGCTCCTGAACATGAAGGACCCGCCGATCCGCGCGCTCTATATCTCGGCCAACAATCCCGCCGTGACCTGTCCCGAAGCGCACAAGGTGCAGAAGGGCCTTGCGCGCGAGGATCTGTTCACGGTCGTGCACGATCCCTTCCTGACCGACACCGCGAAGTATGCCGACATCGTCCTGCCGGCGGCGAACTATCTCGAGACCGACGATCTCTTCCGTGCTTACGGCGCCTATTGGATGCAGTGGGGCCGGCAGGCGGCCAGGCCGCGCGGCGAGGCACGCTCGAACTTCGAGGTGGCGCAGGCGCTCGCCAGGCGCATGGGGCTTGCCGACCGCATCTTCACGCTCGCGCCGCAGGAAGCGGCCAAGGAACTGTTCAAGGGCGCGACCGGTCCCGCCGGCAACGCCGATCACGCAAAGCTCTTCGCCGGTGAGCCGATCCACATCAAGCACGACTGGGACGGCCAACCCTTTGGCACGCCGTCGGGCAAACTCGAGTTCTATTCCGAGCAACTCGCGAAGCTCGGCCTGCCGCCGATGCCTGACTGGCAGGAAGATGCGATCGAGACGGCGGAAGCGAAGAAGTGGCCGCTGCGCCTCCTCACGGCGCCCGGCTACTTCCAGGCGCACACGGCGTTCTCGGGTGTCGGCTTCCTGCGTCAACGCGAAGGCAAGCCGTTCTGCGTTCTCAATCCGAAGGACGCCGAGGCGCGGGGTCTGAAGGACGGCGCCGATGTCCGTCTGTTCAACGACCGCGGCGAGATCGGTCTTATGTTGCGCGTGAACGACGAAGTGCAGCCCGGCGTCGTGCTGGTGCCGGGTCAGCGCCCGATCAGCGAAGCCATCGCCGGCACGATCAACATGCTCTGCTCCGACCGCTACACCGACATCGGCGAAGGCGCGACATACCAGAGCACTTTCCTCGACGTCGGTGCGTGGAAGGCGGCCTAGATCACATCGGTCGAAGCGTTTCGAGCGTCGCCTTTCGAACCTTGTCCATTTCGACCATTTTCGCCATTTATTAATGGTGTTTTCGCGGGCCGGCGCGCCAAAAGCCCAGCCCAGCAGCGTTTTATCGCTATCGGACCCGCTGATAAATGGTCGAAAACGGTGCCTAAATGGATCAAAAATGGTTTTGCCTGCATTTTCCGCCGACATGGGCATGAGTGAACTTCCGTCGCAACTCGAACGACAGCAGTTCTATCGCCCTTGCTCGCTTTTCCCTCATTCTGAGCAATGGAACGTTCACGGTCGAAGCGAGGCGCTCAAAACGGAATGATCGCCTCAAGCGTCTCGCCCCTGCGGGCGGCGCGGAGAGACGCCGTGTCGGCGTAGACGCGTTCTTCAAGGATCTTGCCGTCGCGTAAGCGGAACTTGTCGACGCCGCGCCAGTCGAAGCGTTTGCCGCCGACAGTGCGTGTGCTCTGCCATTCGATGATGACGACGTCACCGCCGCGCGACGTCCAGTCGAGCAGTTGCCAGACGACGTCCGGCGCGCGCTCCCTCACGACCTCCATCAAGCGCACCTGCTCTCGGCCTTCGATCGGCCGGTCGTAGAGCGGCGAATGAAGCAGGCCCTCAGGATGCCAGAGGGCGAGAAAGGCTTCGCCGTCGCGGGCGGCCCACGCGGCGGCGAAGCGGGTGACGAAGTTCTGGATGTCGGTGTCGGTCATACCCGTACCGATAGTCGGTGCGGGCCCCGCCGGCTGGCGGGAAACGGACCCAACAGTCAGCCGACGAACTTGTGTTGCGTGCGCTCGCGCTTGGCGAGCTTCGGCACGGCCTGCTCCAGGATCAGCGTCTTGAAGTGCGTCGAGGCGCTGTGCTCGGCGAAGGCGGCCTCGTCCTTGAAAACCTCGTAGAAGAAGAACCTGGCCGGCTCTTCGCGCGACTGATGGATCTGGAAGGCGAGCACGCCGGGCTCCGCCTGCGCCTGCGGCAGGAACTTCCGGATGATACCCACGAGAGCATCGACCTCATCCGGCTTCGCTTCCCAGAAAGCGGTGACGATGAGGCCCTGCTTGAGGGGATTGATGTCGGCCATTGGCTCCTCCTTGGTTGGTGAACCCTAGATAGGAACCAATGGCCGTCCCAGGCTTCGGCCGACGCCGAAGCTACTTCTTCTGCACGTTCCAGAAGACCGTGGCCGGTGCTTCGAGGTTGCCCGAGACGTTGTCCCGCATCGCCACCGGCATGTTGTACTGGCCGAGCGGCGCGTAGGTCGGGAACTCGGCGAGCCGCACCTGCAGAGCTTCAGAGATCTCCTTGCGCTTGGCGGGATCGATCGTGCGCGCGTACTCGTCGCGCAGCTTCTCGATCTTTTCGTCGCACGGCCAGCCGATCGAGGCCTTGTCGCACGCGGCACCGGTAAAGAACGACACGACTGGATCCATGATGTCCGGGGTGGCCAACGTGGTCACGAAGGCGTTCCAGCCACCGGCCGACGGCGCTTCCTTGCGCGTACGGCGAGCGAGCAGCGTCTGCCAGTCCATCTCCTGCATGTCGACCTTGAAGCCGCCGCGCTCGAGATCGGCCTTGGCGACCGGCGCGATCACGCCCGCGGCGAGATCGGTCGGATGGAGCAGCACGACCGGCGTGCCGTCATAGCCCGCCGCCTTCAGCAGCTCCTTGGACTTGGCGGCGTTGCCGTCCAGCTTGTCTTCCCAGCCCTTGGTGCTGGAGAGCGGCGTGCCGCAGCCGAACAGGTCCTTGCAGACCTTCTCGTACTTCGGATTGCCGACGCCGGCCTCGAGCGACTCCTTCTGGCTGAGCGCATAGAGCGCGGCCTGGCGGATGCGCGGATCGTCGAACGGCTTGTGCAACGTGTTGAAGCGGAAGGCGAAGTGCGTGCCGAGCGGGTTGAGGTCGACGACCTTCACGCCCTTGCTACTTTCCAGGAGCGGCAGCATGTCGAAGGGCGGCTGCTGCATCATGTCGATCTCGCCCGCGATGAGCGCATTCACCGAGGTCTGCGCGTCGGGCAGGACGACCCACTCGACGCGATCGACCTTGACCACCTTGCCGCCAGCGAGGCCCGAGGCGGGCTCGGGCCGCGGCTTGTAGTCGGCGAACTTCTCGTAGACGACCTTCTCGCCCGGCCGCCACTGGTCCTTCTTGAAGACGAACGGCCCCGAGCCGATGAACTCGGTGATCTGCTTGTTGGGATCGGTCTCGGCGATGCGCTTGGGCATGATGAACGGCACCGAGGAACTCGGCTTGCCCAGCGCCTCGAGTACCATGCCGAACGGCTCCTTGAGGGTGAGCGTGAAGGTCTTGTCGTCGACCGCCTTCATCTCCTTGGTGAACTGCATGAGCTTCATGCCCATCGCATCCTTCGCACCCCAGCGCTTGATCGAGGCGATGCAGTCCTCCGAAGTGACCGGTGCGCCATCGTGGAACTTCAATCCATCACGCAGCGTGAACGTATAGGTGAGCTTGTCGTCGCTCACCTTCCACGTATCGACCATCTGCGGCTGGACCTTCAGGTTTGCGTCCAGCGCGAACAGCGTGTCGTAGATCATGTAGCCGTGGTCGCGCACGATATACGCGGTGGTCCAGATCGGATCGAGAATCTTCAGATCCGACAGCATCACGACCTTCAACGTCGTTTGCGCCGATGCAGCTCCCGCCATGCACAGCGCGGCCAGAACGGCCATCATACGAAACAGAATCGCCAAGAACTTGTCCTCCCTCAACCCGTCAGCGACTATGCAACAGGCTTGCCTTCGAGGGGAATGGAAATGGTGTCTCGTCCTGTGTCTATCCGCAACGTTCCATGGGCGGTGGTGCGCGACGGTTCCGAAAATCGGCACAGCTATCGACGCAACGTCGATCTCTTTTTGAAGGACGGAAAGATCAGCGAGATCGCGCCGGCGGGCGCACGACCGTCAGGTCCGGGTGAAGACTCGATCGATGGCACCGGGATGCTCGCGCTACCGGGGCTGATCAACATCCACTCTCACCCGACCACCGAGCCCGCTTATCGCGGCGTGCGCGAAGATCACGGCGTGCCGGAGCAGCAGATGACCGGCTTGATGGAACGCCTGCAGGCTTTCCGTGTGCCCGACGATGGCCGGCAGGCGGGTGCGATCCTTTCCTATTCCGAGATGCTGCGCGCCGGCACGACCACGGCGTGCGACGTCACCCTGCCCTTCGACGGTTGGCTCGAGACGATGGCGCAGAGCGGCATGCGCTTCTACGCGGCACCGACCTTCCAGTCGGCGCGCTGGGGCATGAGCGCGCCGCAGACCGTCACCTGGAAGTGGGACGAAGCCCGCGGGCTCGCCGAGTTCGAGAAAGCCAAGCGTGCGATGGCCGATGCCGAGGCGCATAATTCAGGCCGCCTCGATGCCATGGTCTTCCCCGGCCAGATCGACACGGTGACGCCGGAACTGTTCGCGTCGGGCCGCAAGCATGCTGACGATCAGGGCCTCCCCTTCTCGACCCATATCTGCCAGTCGGTGGTCGAGGTGCGCGAGATGATCAGCCGCTACAACAAGACACCGATCCAGTGGGCCGCCGATCAGGGCCTGCTCAACAAGAGCACGGTGCTGGCGCATTGCATCCTGCTCGACGACCATCCGCAGATCCGCTGGCACACGGCGAAGGACCTCGACCTGATCGCCGAGTCAGGCGCCTCGGTCGCACACTGCCCGCAGCCCTTCGCACGCTATGGCCTGGCGATGGATCACGTCGGCCGCTACCGCTCGCGCGGCGTGAACGTCGGGCTCGGCACCGACTGCGCGCCGCACAACATCATCGAGGAGATGCGGCTTGCCATCGTCGCCGGCCGATTGATGAGCGAGGACATCCGCAGCCTCGACACGGCCGGCGCCTTCGAGGCGGCGACTTTCGGCGGCGCTCGCGCGCTCGGCCGCGACGATATCGGTGCGCTGGCGCCCGGCATGGCGGCAGACATCGTGCTGGTCGATCTCGGCCACCCGCTGATGCAGCCGGCGCGCGATCCCTTGCGATCCTTCGTCTTCCACGCTGCCGATCGCGCCGTGCGGACGGTGCTGGTCGACGGCGAGATCGTTCTCGCGAATGGCGAGCCGGTGCATCTCGATCCGAGGGCGGCAATGGAAACGCTGGCGGAAGCGCAGGCGCGTATGATCCGCGACACGACCAAGATCGACTACGCCCAGCGGCCCGGGGACCAGATCTCACCGTTGTCGCTGCCGATCCACTAAAGCCCCGTTGTCAGCCTTTGTCATGCTTCGGTTTCGGCCGAAGCAACGACGGCTATTGATGTCCGAAAACCGCGAGCGTCCAATGGGACGCCGTGGAAGGATTCGGACCATGGAAATGCCAGCAGAAATCATGGACCGCGAGGCCTGCTATCGGGCCCTCCAGAGCCATGACGCGCGCTTCGACGGCCGCGTCTTCGTGGGCGTGACCTCGACCGGCATCTATTGCCGGCCGATCTGTCCGGCCCGTCCCCCCAAGTTCGAGAACTGCCGCTTCTTCGCCTCGGCTGCCGGCGCCCAGGAAGCGGGCTTCCGGCCGTGCCTGCGCTGCCGGCCGGAGATCGCGCCCGAGCTCGCCTTCTGGCGCGGCTCGTCCAACACCGTCTCGCGTGCGCTGAAGCTCATCGCCGAAGGCGCGCTCGACGAAAGCGATGCCGGCGTCGAGGCCCTGGCCGAGCGGCTGGGCGTGGGCGGGAGACAATTGCGCCGCCTGTTCAACCAGCATCTCGGCGCATCACCCATCGCCGTGGCGCAGACACGCCGCGTGCTGTTCGCCAAGCAGCTGATCCACGACACGCAGCTGCCCATGACCGAGGTCGCCCTGTCGGCGGGCTTCGGCAGCGTGCGCCGCTTCAACGAGACCTTCGCCAAGATGTTCGGCCGGCCGCCCAGCGCGCTCCGGCGCAAACAGGGCCCGACGGATTCGGCGCGCGAGGGCGTGACGCTGCGCCTCTCCTATCGTCCGCCCTACGATTGGCCCGGCATGCTCGAGGCGCTGAAACAGCGCGCCGCCAAGCGCCTGGAACGTATCGAAGAGGGAATCTGGCACCGCCAGATCGAACTCGACGGCCAACGCGGCACGGTCTCGGTCGCGCATCTGGCCGAGCGTAGCGCCGTGGCCGTCACCATCCGCTTCCCCGAGGTTCGTGCGCTTCCCGCCATCGTCGCGCGCGTGAAGCGTGTGTTCGATCTCGGCGCCGACATCGTCACGATAGACACTCATCTCGCGCGGGATCCCAAGCTCGCGCCGCTGATCGCCAAGCGCCCGGGTTTGCGCGCGCCCGGCGACTGGGATCGCGACCTTCCGCCCGCCAATCTCGACAGCGCCGCGCCCGCAGCCTGGCGACCGTGGCATGCCTATGCCGAACAACATCTGAGGCTCGCTTCCCATGCCGCGTGAAAAACTGGAACTGCTGGTCGACCGCATCGCCACGCCGACCGGTGAAATGGTTCTGATGGCCGATCGCGAGGGCAACCTGCGCATGATCGAATGGCCGGACCAGGGATCGCGGCTGCAGCGCCAGCTCGATCGCCAGTTCGGAAAGGGCAACTACACGCTCACGCCCGCCCGCGATCCGAACGGCCTGTCGACGGCCATGCGCCGCTACTTCAAGGGCGACTTGGCGGTGCTCGACACGCTGCCAGTGAAGGCTGAAGGCACACCCTTCCAGGAAAGCGTATGGAAGGCGCTGCGCAAGATCAAGTGTGGCACCACGATCAGTTATGCCGAGCTGGCGCGCCGTATCGGTCGGCCGAAGGCCGTGCGTGCGGTAGGCCTCGCCAATGGTCAGAATCCGGTAGGCGTCGTGGTGCCCTGTCATCGCGTGATCGGTTCGGACGGCAGCCTGACCGGCTATGGCGGCGGCCTGCCGCGCAAGAAATGGCTGCTGGAACATGAAGGAGCAGGTCGATGAGCGACCTCGAGACTCTCGAAAAGCTGAACCGCGACTACGTTGCCTCGGTTCAGAACAGCGACGTAAAACGCTTCTCGGAAATCCTGTCCGACGATTTTCTCAACACCAACCCCGACGGCTCGCTGCTCGACAGAGCAGGCTTCCTGAAGCAGATCGCCCAGCCGCCGAAGATCAGCGGCCTTACCTGCAGCGACGTAAATATCCGACTGATGGGCGACTTCGCCATCATCCATGCGCGCACGAGCTACGTATTGTTCGATGGCCGACCCGGCAACGGGCGGTACACCGACATCTGGGCGCGGCGGGATGGCCAGTGGGTGTGCGTAGCCGCGCAGGTTGCGCGGAACTGACGCGGGTAAACCGTATAGTTGCGCGCAACTGACGCGGAGTCCCTTCGCCTCAATTCGTCCATGATTCCGCCACTGAAAAGAGCGGAACTTGCCAATCTTCTATCAAATTGACGCCACCCGCAGGATCGTCGAGGCGCGTGGCGAAGGCGTCATCCTCATCCAGGACATCATCGACTACTTCGACGCTGTCGTGGTCCAGGGCGGACTGCCCTACCCCAAGCTGATCGACGCGCGCGGGACAGATTTCAACATCAACGATGAAGAGATGATGGTGCTGGGCGCCCGCGTCAGCGCCTATGCCCAATTCGGGCCACGCGGTCCCATCGCCATCGTGGTCGACACGCAGGGCGGGCACGATTTCAGCCGGCGCTTCGCCAACCTCGGTGGCGCAAGAAGACCCCTCAAGATCTTCCGCTCGATCGACGATGCAAGGACATGGCTGCAGACAGCACCCACGCTCTGATAT
>Ga0153954_1000913_pt1 | contig 18738 bp, 14 predicted proteins | sample TSFL038MetaG_FD_102277 | JGI IMG/M metagenome (GOLD analysis project Ga0153954, IMG submission 102277) | Attine ant fungus gardens microbial communities from Florida, USA - TSFL038 MetaG | ecosystem: Host-associated > Fungi > Mycelium > Unclassified | place: USA: Florida, Wekiwa Springs State... | reverse complement strand
GCCTGTATTGAGAACGGCGAAGCAGCCCGTGCCGTAGGTCGACTTCACCATGCCGGGCTTGATGCAAGCCTGGCCCACGGTCGCGGCCTGCTGATCGCCCGCCATGCCCAGCACCGGCACCGGTGTGCCCAGGATGTCGGCAGTAGCCACGCCCAGCTCGCCCGAATTGTCGACCACCTTGGGCAAGAGCGACAGCGGCACGTCGAGGATGTCCGCGAGATCGCGGTCCCAGGTCCCCTGGCGGATATCGAGCAGGAGGCTGCGGCTGGCATTGGTGGCGTCGCTCGCATGCACCTTGCCGCCGGTGAGCCGCCACAGCAGGAAACTCTCGATCGTGCCGAAGGCCAACGCGCCCTTCTCGGCCGCAGCGCGTGCGCCCGCCACGTTCTTCAGGATCCAGGCGATCTTGGTGCCGCAGAAATAGGGATCGAGTAGCAGACCCGTGCGGTCGGAGAAGAGCTTCTCGTGGCCTGCCTTCTTCAGCGCCGCGCAGAGATCGGAGGTGCGCCGATCCTGCCATACGATGGCGTTGTGCACGGGTTTGCCGGTCGCGCGGTCCCACACGACCGTCGTTTCGCGCTGGTTGGTGATGCCGATGCCGGCCAGCGCCTTGGCGTCGAGCTTCGCCTTCTCGAGCGCGCCGCGACAGACCTCGACGGTCGCTTTCCAGATCTCCTCCGGATCGTGCTCGACCCAGCCGGGCTTGGGGAAGATCTGCGGCAGTTCCTTCTGCGCCGAGGCGACGGGACGACCGTTGTCGTCGAACACGATCGCGCGTGTGCTGGTCGTGCCCTGATCGATGGCGAGGATGTGCTTGGCGGCCATGGGCCGCGATTAAAGCCTATCCGGCAGGCGCGCTCTAGTGCGCGCGGTCGATGGCGAAGTCGACGGCCTCGAGCAGGGCGGCCTTGAGCTTGGACTCGCCGAACAGGCCCAAGGCATCGCGCGCCATCGCGCCGTAGTGGCGGGCACGTTCGAAGGTGTCGGCCACGGCGTTGTGGCGCTCCATCAGGCTCTGCGCCTGCGCGAGATCGTCCTCGCGTTGTTCGAGCTTCTCGATGGTGCGCTTCCAGAAGGCGCGGTCGACCGCACCACCGCGCAGGAAAGCGAGGATCACCGGCAGGGTGATCTTGCCCTCGCGGAAATCGTCGCCGACGCTCTTGCCCAGCGCCGCCTCGCGGCCGGTATAGTCGAGCGCGTCGTCCACGAGCTGGAAGGCGATGCCGAGATTCATGCCGAAGCTTTCGAGTGCCACGCGCTCGGGGCCGTTGCGGCCGGCGATCAGCGCGCCCACTTCCGCCGCGGCGGCGAACAGCTTGGCGGTCTTGCCCTTGATCACCTCGAGATAGGTCGCTTCCGGCGTGCTGATGTCGCGCTGGGTGACAAGCTGCAGCACCTCACCCTCCGCGATCGTCGAGGAGGCGCGGCTGAGCACACCCAGGATGTCGAGCGAACCCACTTCGACCATCAGCTCGAAGGAGCGCGTGAACAGGAAATCGCCGACCAGTACCGAGGCCTTGTCGCCCCACAACGTGTTGGCGGTCGGCTTGCCGCGACGCAGTGCACTCACATCCACCACGTCATCGTGCAAGAGCGTCGCCGAATGGATGAACTCGACGCAGGTCGCGAGCTTCACATGCCGTTCGTCGTCCGCCGCATAGCCACAGAGCCGCGCCGCCGCGACCGTCAGCAGCGGCCGCATGCGCTTGCCGCCGGCACCGACGAGATGGGTGGCGAGTTCGGGGATCAACGCCACGGGCGAGCGCATCCGCACCAGGATCTCGCGATCGACCTGCGCCATGTCATCGGCGCACAGGGCCAGAAGCGGCTCGAGGCTCGGGCCTTTGCGCTTGCCTTCGAGGGAAACGACGGTAGCCATGGCGAAGCGATATACTCCCTGCCGCGCGAGACGACGACCCGATAAAAAGTGACGATCCCTAGCATGGAAACGGCCCTGACCGAAGACGCGCTGCTCGGCGGCCGCGTACACTTGTTGCAGCCGCGGCGCGGTTATCGGGTCGCTGTCGATGCCGTCCTGCTCGCCGCCGCCACGACGCCGGCCGCAGGCGCCAAAGTGCTCGATCTCGGTGCTGGCGTGGGCGCTGTCGGGCTTTGCCTGGCCGCACGCGTACCGGATTGCACGATTCTGGGTATCGAGCTGCAGCCCGCCTTGGCTGAACTGGCCGAACGCAATGCAGAGATGAACAGATGCGCGAATCGCGTGCAAACTATCGTTCATGATCTTGTCCGGCCGCTGCCATCCGACATCGGACCCTTCGACGAAGTCGTCACCAATCCGCCATACCTCGCGGCCGCCGTGGCCGATCCCTCGCCCGATCCGGTGAAGGCCCTGGCAACGGTGGAATCGAGTGCCGATCTCGCGCGCTGGCTCAGCATCGCGACGAGCGCGCTGAAACCTGCAGGCAGCCTGACGATGGTTCATCGCAGCGACCGGCTGGAGGAGATCGTCAGTCATCTCGACCGATTGGGCTGGGGCGACATCGTCGTGAAGCGCTTGCCGCCCGCGGCGCGTGTGCTGCTGCGCGCCCGACGTGCCGATTTGCTTCAGCGTCGTGAAGCCTCGCCGCTCACGCTCCATCGACCCGAGGGCGGCTACACCGACGAGGCAGAGGCGATTCTACGTCACGCTGCCGCGCTGGACTTCTAGCCGGCCGCTCGCGAGAGTGCCGCCATGTTCGGTTGGTTGAGAGATCGTTTGCGCCGTGGGCCTGCCGTGCCCGTCGTGCGCCTGTCGGGTGTCATCGCCGCGAGCGGTCTTTTGGGATCGCGCGGCCTTTCCATCGAGAGCGTCGCGCCCCTGCTGGCTCGCGCCTTCGCACAACGCGGCGCCAAGGCTGTGGCGATCGCGATCAATTCACCCGGCGGCTCACCGGTGCAGTCCGCGTTGATCGCCCAGCGCATCCGCCTGCTTGCCAGGGAGAAGAAGCTGCCGGTGATCGCCTTCGTCGAGGACGTCGCCGCTTCCGGCGGCTACTGGCTCGCCTGCGCCGCCGACGAGATCATCGCCGACCCCGCCTCGATCGTGGGTTCGATCGGCGTGATCAGCGCGGGCTTCGGTTTCCAGGACCTGATCGCGCGTATCGGTGTCGAGCGGCGCGTGCATACATCGGGCGACCACAAGTCGACGCTCGATCCCTTTCGTCCCGAGAATCCCGACGATGTCGAGCGCCTGAAGCGTCTGCAAACGGAAATACACGACGGTTTCAAGGATTGGGTGCGCGAGCGCCGGAGCGGCCGGCTGAAGGGCGATGATGCGACGCTCTTCACCGGCGAGTTCTGGACGGGCAAACGCGGACTCGAGCTCGGCCTCGTCGATTCCATGGGCGAGTTGCGCGCGGTGCTGCAGCAGCGCTACGGCGCCAAGGTGCATCTGCCGGTGATCCAGGCCCGGAAGCGGCTGCTCTCGCGTTTCGGTCTCGGCTCCAGCCTCGGCGGCTCCATCGACCAGATCGGCCCGACCACGCTCGCCGCCCTCGAGGAGCGCGCGCACTGGCAACGTTTCGGACTATAGGACTCCAAGCCCATGAACATGCTCACGCCTGTCGTGCCCGAGGATCTCGCCGCCGTCCGTGCCTGGTTCGACGCCTTGTCGAAATGCTGCCGCGCCGTCGACTACGAAGGCGCGCGACCGATCTTTGCCGACGACATGATCGCCTTCGGCACCTTCACCGACTTCATGCACGGCCGCGAGCTTGCCGAGCAGAAGCAGTGGCGCAATGTCTGGGGCACGATCCGCAACTTCCGCTACGAGCTCGACAAGATCGAGGCCATCGTCTCGGCCGATCGCCTCACCGCCGTCGGCATGGGCGTGTGGCAGTCCGACGGCTTTTATCCCAACGGCGATCCCTTCCCGCGGCCCGGCCGCACCACCACGGTGATGGCGCGCAAGAAGATCGGCGATCCCTTCATCGCCACCCACACGCATATGAGCCTGTTCCGCGGCACGCCCGACCGGAGCCACGGCAAGTTCAGCGGCCTCTAAGAGGGCCGGTCATTCGGAGCGCGAGCTTTCAGCCCACGCTCCGAATGAGGCGGTTACTCAAGATGACCGCAAATGTATCGAATTTAATGGTGTGGTTGGCCATACCGTCCTCTCTACCGCGCTCGATCTGCCCCGCCGTGCAGCGTCTCCTGCGGTCCCCGCGCTTCAGCCTCTTCAACTCGGGCCGTGGATCCGGGTCTCCACTGAGCGTGGAGCCTAAACCGCGCGCACCCGTATCCGCATTCTGATCAATGGATCGACGGGGAGGCTTCGCGACGAATTCCAGAAGCACCTAGATCAGACGCAGGAAGACGAACAGGCTGCCGGCGAACAACGCCGAGCCCAGCAGCATCGTCGCGGGCACGGTCAGCACCCAGGCAAGCACGATGTTGCGCACGGTCTCGCTCTGCAAGCCGGAGCGGTCCGCGAACATCGCGCCCGCCACGCCCGATGACAGGATGTGCGTGGTGCTGACCGGCAGGCCGATGAAATCGGCACCGCTGATCGTCGCCATGGTGACCAGCTCCGCCGTGGCGCCCTGGGCATAGGTCAACCTGCCCTTGCCGATCTTCTCGCCGATGGTCACGACGATGCGCTTCCAGCCGATCATCGTGCCGAGGCCGAGCGCCAGTGCGACGGCGCCTTTCACCCAGACCGGGACGAACTCGATCAGGGGAATCAACGTGTCACGCAACGTATCCACGGCCGCCGCAACGTCGTCACCGATGATCGGACTCGTCACCAGCCGGTCGGCCGCCCCATCGATCAGATAGATGTCGCGCCGCAGTTGCGTGCGCTGATCGAGTGACAGCTGCTTCAGTGACGTGACGCCGGTCAGCAATTTCTGGATCGCATCATTCTTGTAGGCGAGCGACGGCACCGTCCACGCGTCCGGCCGGCCGAAGTCGAGATAATTTTCGAGGTGGGTCTCGGCAATGGCGTTGTCGATCGGACCGGGTGCCGGCGCCTTGGCGAGCATCGGCGCCACGAAGCGTGAGGCTTCCCTGATCGCATCGAGCCGCTCGGTCGATGCCGACAGTTCGAGAGCGAAGGCCGCGGGCGCGAGGCTGATCAGCACCAGCATGATCAGGCCGATGCCCTTCTGGCCGTCGTTGGAGCCGTGCGCGAAGCTCACGCCCGTGCAGGTCGCCACCAGGAGCGCCCGGATCCCCAGGGGCGGCGGCGTCTTTCCCTCGGGCTCCTGATGAAGGACCGGATTGCGCAGGAACCGTTGCGCCAACAGCAGCAGCAGAGCCGAGGCGACGAAACCGATGACTGGCGAGATCAGCAGCGCCAGCATGGTGGAGCGGAGCTTGTCCCAGTTGACGCCCTCGATCCATCCGTCGCCGGCCGTCACCGCGTTCATCAGGCCGACGCCGATGATCGAGCCGATCAGCGTGTGGGAGCTCGATGCCGGCAGCCCAAGATACCAGGTGCCGACATTCCACAGGATCGCCGACAGAAGCAGCGAGAAGATCATGGCCAGGCTCGCCGCCGACCCTGCCTGCACGATCAACTGTGCCGGCAGCAACGCCACGATGGCGAAGGCCACCGCGCCGCTCGAGGTCAGCACGCCGACGAAATTCCAGCAGCCCGACCACATCACGGCGTGCACCGGCTTCAGCGTGTTGGTGTAGATGACCGTCGCCACGGCATTGGCGGTGTCATGGAAACCGTTGGCGAACTCGAAGCCCAGCGCGAACAGGAGGCCGATCGCCAGCACCGCGAGACTCGTGGCGCCGATCGATCCGTCGACCAAGAAGTCCATCCCCCTGCTCCCCTGCGTTTTCCTGTCTTATGTCGGATCCATCGCACCCTTGCGTTCGACGATCAGCCGATAGGCATCGGGCTGGCGATGGACGCCGAAGTTGAAGGTCGTGTTCTTGTAGCTCTTGCCGGCATCGAGGTCGCAGCGATGGACGATGAGCTCGTCATCGCTGCCCTGGGCGCGCGCCACGACCTTGCCCGACGGCGCCACGATCATCGAATCGGCGAGCGACGGAACGCCCTCCTCCGTGCCGCCCTTGGCGACACCGATCACCCACGTTCCGTTCTGGTAGGCACCGGCCTGCATGGAGAGCTGGTTGTGGAACCAGGAATGCTCGTCGTGATCGGGCGACGGCGCGTTATGCAGCGGCGTGTTGTAACCCAGCATCACCATCTCGACGTTCTGCAGACCCATCACACGATAGGTCTCGGGCCAGCGCCGATCGTTGCAGATGCACATGCCCATGTTGGCGCCCAACGCCTTGACCACGGGGAAGCCGAGATCGCCGACCTCGAAGTAACGCTTCTCGAGATGCTGGAACGGTCGCTCGGGTTCGTGCTCGCTGTGTCCAGGCAGATGGATCTTGCGATACTTGCTGGCGATCCGGCCGTCCTTCTCGACGATGATCGAGGTGTTGAAATGGCGGATGCGGCCGTCCTCGCGCGTGAGCTCGGCATAGCCGAAGGAGAAGCCCAGCCCCAGTGCCTTGGCCTCGTTGAACAGGGGCGCCGTCTCGTTCGACGGCATCTCCGTCTCGAAGAAGGAATCGATCTCGGCCTGGTCGGTCATCCACCACCGCGGGAAGAAGGTCGTCAGCGTGAGCTCGGGAAACACCACCAGCTCGCAGCCCATGCGTCTCGCTTCGCGCAGATGCGCGATCATGCGCTCGACCACGTCACGCCGGGTGTGGCTGCGCTGGATAGGCCCCATCTGGGCGGCACCGACTGTCAGGAAACGCGTCATCATCGACCTCCGGCGGCGAGTATAGCCATTGCAGCCTCCCCACCGCGCCCCATATCTCCCGGAGCGAGCGGGGAGAGCGACGATGGCCGAAACTGTGCTGGTCACCGGTGGAAGCGGGTATATCGCGAGCTGGTGCATCGTCGGACTGCTGCGGCAGGGCTACACCGTGCGCACGACGGTGCGCAGCCTGGCCAAGGAGCCGGCCGTACGCGCCGCCATCGCCACCGAAGTCGATCCGGGCAATCGCCTCACCTTCTACGCCGCCGAGCTCACCCAGGATGCCGGCTGGGATGCGGCAGTCGCAGGTTGTGACTACGTCCTGCATGTCGCCTCGCCGCTCGGTGTCGGAGGCGTAAAGGATCCCAACGAGCTGGTCGTACCGGCGCGCGAAGGCGCCTTGCGTGTCCTGCGCGCGGCCACCAAGGCCGGGGTGAAGCGCGTCGTGCTCACGTCCTCCGTGGCCGCCGCCAGCCCGCCCTATGGTCCGCACGAAAGCCTCAACGACGAGACGAACTGGACGGACCCCAACGACAAGAGCATCGACGCTTATCGTCTGTCCAAGACGCTCGCCGAGCGCGCGGCCTGGGACTTCATGGCGCAGCAGAAGGGTCCGACGACGCTCACGACCGTGCTCCCCAGCATGGTCGTGGGGCCGCTGCTGCTCGCCGAGTCGCTGGGCTCGGTGCAGGTCGTGCAACGACTGATGAACGGCAGCGTGCCCGGCACGCCGTGCATCGGCTTCACCATCGTCGATGTCCGTGACGTGGCCGACCTGCATATCCGCGCCATGACCTCGCCTGCCGCTGCCGGCCAGCGCTTCATCGCCGCCGGCGAATACATGTGGATGGCCGACATCGCGAAGACGCTTCGGGAGCGGCTGGGTGCCCGCGCGCCCAAGGTGCCGAATCGAGGCCTGCCCGACTTCGTGGTGCGCCTGATCGCGCTTTTCGACAGCGGGGTGAAATTGGTGGCCGCGGGCCTGGGTCAAAAGCGCGTCTTCACCGCGGCCAAGGCGGAGGCAACGCTCGGCTGGACGCCACGTCCCTCGACCGACGCTGTCGTCGACTGCGCCGAAAGCCTTCTGGCCAAGGGCGCGGTCTAATCTCGCCTATTGAGGGCCGGCCTTGTCGACGTCGTTGGTGAATTCGGCCGAGGTGAAGGTACCGCCCTGGAAGAGATCGCCCACGGGATCGGGGCCGATCTTCTGCTGCTCCGCCTCGGCATGCGCGCGATGGTCCTCGGCGCGGCCGGTCGGCTTGTAGCCGAGCTGATAGGCCCGGGAATTGTCCCACCAGCTCGCCTCGTTGTTGGATTCGCCATAGAGGATCTCGAAGCGGATGTCGGGATGCTCCAGTCCGATCTGGAAGAGCTGCACGATGTCCTCCGGCGAGATCCAGATCGAGAGCCGCCGCACGTCGAGCGGAATGGGCCCGACATTGCCGATGCGCAGGCAGGTCACGGACATGCCGTGCTTGTCGGAATACATCGCGCCCAGCGCCTCGCCGAAAGCCTTGCTGACACCGTAGCGGCTGTCGGGACGCACCGTGACGTTGGGACCGATACGGCTGCTGCGCGGATAGTAGCCGACCGCGTGATTGGACGAGGCGAAGACGACGCGCTTCACGCCAGCCACGCGCGCCGCCTCGAAGATGTTGTAGCAGCCGATGATGTTGGCGTTGAGAATCTGATCCCACGTGCCCTCAACCGAATGACCGCCGAAGTGAAGCACGCTGTGCGCGCCCTTCAGCAGCGCCGCGACTTCGTCGGGCTGCGTGAGATCGGCGGGAACAAACGTCTCGCCCGGCTGCAGGTCGGCAGGCCTCACGCGATCGCTCAGCACCAGACCGGGATAGAGCCTGGCCAGTAGCGGCCGTGTCATGGTGCCGATGCCGCCGGCCGCGCCGGTGAAGACGATCCGACGCGCCTTGTCGAGGACTTCCGCCATGACTTCCCCCTACGAACCCAGCCGCTTTTACCGTAATTTCCGCTCGCATGTCGCCGTTCATCCGCCGCGCCCGCCAGGGAGACTGGTATCGCATCACCGAGATTCGTCTTGGCGTGAAAGAGAATGTGCTGAGCGATCCCCGCCGCGTGACCATCGATCACTACATCTGGTTTCGTGACAATCCCGGCGTCTGGGTGTGGGAAGAGACCGGGGACATCCTGGGCTTCTCCGCATCAGACACGCGCGACGGCAACATCTGGGCGTTGTTTGTCGATCCCAGGCACGAACGCCGCGGCATCGGCCGGCCCCTGTTCGAGAAGGCGCTCGACGTGCTGCGCCAGGACGGCCATCGCACGGCATGGCTCACCACGCAGCCCGGCAGCCGTGCCGAAGGGTTTTATCGCGCCGCCGGCTGGACGGTGATCGGCCATAGTCTCAAGGGCGAGCTGATCTTCCACGGCGTGCTCTCGAAAGAGTGAACGCGTCGAGCCAGCCTCCACGCCACTTTACGGCCGCGTGAACGGAGTTTCTTCGAGCAACGCGACGACGCTTGTGCGGATTGTGGGAAAGACCACATCCGTTGGTTGCGTGAATCGTATTTGGTCCCCCGCCACTCTCTTGTTTCGCCATTCTTCCGACACCAAGTGGTGACGCCATTCCTGGATCGGATGCAAAGCGGGGGAAGCCTCAAATGCTGTGTCCGCGCTGTCGGTCCGCGATTGCGGAAGGTACACAATTCTGCGCCCACTGCGGCACGACGCTCGTACGCGGATCGACGGTGACCGCCGAGCGGCGCCAGGTCACCGTCATGTTCTGCGATCTCGTGGACTCGACCGCGCTCTCGGTGCGTCTGGATCCGGAGGATCTGGGCGAGGTCCTGCGGGCTTACCGGCAATATGTGAACGAGACGGTCGCTCGCTTCGGCGGCTTCGTCGCGCAATACGCGGGCGACGGCGCGGTGGTCTTCTTCGGCTGGCCACAGGCCAACGAGCATGATGCCGAGCGGGCCGTGCGCACCGGCCTGGCGCTGGTCGACGGAGTCGCCACACAGGCCTGGCCACTCCATGTCGAGCTTGCGATCCGGGTCGGCATCGCAACCGGCCTCGTACTGGTCGAAGCGGGCGATGTAGCGGGAGATACTCCCAACCTAGCCGCCCGCCTTCAGGCGCAGGCCGAGCCGAACACGGTGGTGATCGCGCCGACGACGCTCAGCCTCGTGCGCGGCCTGTTCGAATATCGTGATCTCGGTGCGCAGTCTCTCAAGGGCTTCGCCGACGCCGTGCCGATCTGGCAGGTCGTGGGCGAGAACAAGGCGCCAAGCCGCTTCGACGCGCTGTATGGCCAGAGCCTCGGCACGATGCTCGGCCGCGAGGAGGAGCTCGACCTTCTGCTGGGCCAATGGCACGAGGCCAGGAAGGGTGCCGGGCGCGTCGTACTGCTCACGGGCGAGGCGGGAATCGGCAAGTCCCGGTTGACGCGCGCGCTGATCGAAAGCCTCGACGGCGAGCCGCATCGGCGGCTGCGCTATTTCTGTTCGCCGCATCACACCGACAGCACGCTCTACCCGGTGATCGCCCAGATCGAGCGGGCCGCCGGCTTCGAACGCGGCGATAGCGCGACCGCTCGGCTCGACAAGCTCCAGGCAATGCTGACCTATCTTGGCACGCCGTTGCAGGAGTCCGCGCTGATCGCCGACCTGCTGTCGCTGGAAGGCACCGAGCAACGCTGGCCGCCGCCCGATCTCGCACCGCCGCAGCGCAAGCAACGCACGCTCGACGCACTCCGCCGCAGCATCGAGGCGCAGGCCAGCCGGCTGCCGATCCTCGCCGTGTTCGAGGACGTGCACTGGATCGATCCGACCAGCCTCGAGCTGCTCGACCGCACGATCGTCGATCTGCAACGGCTGCCGGTATTGCTGGTGGTGACGGCGCGATCGGGCTTCGAAGCGCCATGGGCCCACCGTTCCCATGCCTCGGAACTTCCGCTCAATCGACTTCGCCGTAGCGCAGCCGCCGAGCTGGTGCGCCAGATCGGCAAGGAACTGCCCGACGCCACGGTGCACGAGATTCGCGATCAGACCGACGGCGTGCCCCTGTTCATCGAGGAACTGACCCGCGTCGTCGTCGAAGGCGGCAAGACCGGAACGCCGGGCGGGGGGATTCCAACGACGCTTCAGGCCTCCCTGATGAGCCGGCTCGACAGCCTGGGATCCGCCAAGGAGCTTGCGCAACTCAGCGCCGTGATCGGCCGCCGCTTCTCGTGGCGGCTGCTCGCCGCCGTCGCCGGACGCAGCGAGGCCGACCTCTCTGCCGGCCTCGAGCAGCTGACCGCTGCCGGACTGGTCTTTCGCGAAGGCTCCGGTCCGCACCGTACCTACCGCTTCAAGCACGCACTGGTGCAAAACGCGGCCTATGAAAGCCTGCCGCGCTCGGCCCGCCAACAGCTCCACGCGCGCGTCGCCACGGCCCTCGAAGCGCGGTCCGCCGCCGTGCTGCCCGAGCGAATTGCCGAGCATTGGACCCAAGCGGGCGAAGTGGCGCGTGCCGCCGGCTGCTGGCAGATGGCGGGCGAGCAGGCGATCCATCGTGGCGCCAATCGGGAGGCGATCGCCCTGCTGGGCAAGGGTCTCGACGCGCTCATGCGCGTGACCGAGTCGTCCGACCGCGACCGCAGCGAGATTTTCCTGCAGGTCGCCCTGGCCGAGGCGCTGATCGCCGACCGCGGCTGGACGGCTGCCGAGACGCAGCCCTGCTGGACGCGCGCCCGCACGCTTTGCGAACGCGCCGGCGAAACGGCGGCACTGTTCCCCATCCTGTACGGCCAGTTCTCCACCTCGCTCTCGCGCGGCGCGCCCGACATGCACTGCCTCGCCCAGCAGGCGCTGCAGCTGACGCAGGGCAGCGGCGACAGTGGCCTGAGCGCGGTGGCCCATGCCATGGCCGGCATGAGCCACTTCGCGCGCGGGAAGTTCTGGGTCGCCCGCGTGGAGCTCGAGATCGCCGTGGCGCTGAGCGGCGCGGAGACCGGCACGAACACCTTTCTCGCGGCAGACCACAACATCGCCATCGCCTCGCTGTGGCTCGCCATGACGCTGCTCCTGCTCGAGCGCCCCGAGATAGCGGCGGAGCGCGCGGCCGCCGGTCTCGCCGCCGCCCGCCGGCTCGACAATCCGCACACGCTCGCCCACGCGCTGGCGCTCTACTGCCGGTATCTATCGATAGCGGGCAACGTGCCTGCCTTGCGCCTGACAGCCGAAGAGTTGGCCCTGCTGGCCGCCGAGCATCGCTTTCCCTTCTACGCCGCGGCGGCCGATATCTATCGCGGCTGGGTAGTGGCCGAGCAGGACGTCCCGCGCGGCCTTCGGATGCTGCGCGACGGCACCGACACCTTCGTGGCTCTGGGCGCCACGGGGCTGAGGCCATGGTTCCTGGCCCGGATGGCCACGCTGTCCGCCAGCGCCGGCGACGTCCGTGCCGGTATCGATCTGCTCGACGAGGCGCTGGCCGAGATCTACCGGTCCGGCCATCGCTGGTGCGAGGGCGAACTGCTGCGGCTCAAGGCGGACCTCCGGGCACGCGCATCGCGCCATGCCGCCTAGTTTCTCCAAAGTCTCAAGTATCGGTGGTGCGGCGCTTCAGCGCTCTACTTCGCCAAGTCCAGGCGAGCGCGTCTGATTCCTCTCGGCTAGACTGGCGGCAATGACTACCGGCCCGTCTTCCCCTGCCGATCGTCCGACACGATGGGGCCTAACGACCAAGCTGTTCGCCGTCCTGCTGTTGCTCGGCGGCTTCGCCGTCCTCGCGAGCAGCACCTTGGGCTACATTCGTGCCCGCGACCTGCTCGAGACCACGATTTCCAACCAGCTTGCGGCGGCAAGGCAGACCAAGGCCCGGCAAGTCGAGGAGTATTTCCGCACTGTCCGCCAGGACCTCCTCCTGCTCGCCCATACCAAGATGGTGGTCGACGCGGCACGCGGCTTCCATGCCGCTGTAGAGACACTCGACCGGACACCGATATCGGATGAGCTGAACGGCAAGGTCGCCGCCTGGTACGAGACACACTACATGCCCCGCGTACGCCGCCTGCTTGGCAAGGACGTACCGACCGCAGATTACCTGCCGACGACAAGCGCCGGCTTGTACCTGCAATACCACTACATCGTCGAGAATCCGCACCCGACGGCGCGGCGCCGGCTGCTCGACGATGCGGGTGACGGCAGCGACTACAGCCGGATGCATGCGATCCACAATCCGGTGCTGCGCGCTGCCACCACGACGGTCGGCTTTGCCGACCTCCTGTTGGTCGATGCCCAGTCGGGAAACGTGATCTACGGCCTGGACAAGGAAGTCGACTTCATCACCTCGCTGCAGCGCGGCCCCTATCGCGGCACCAACCTCGCCGCCGCGGCCGCGCGCTGCGCCGCGTCGGCCGACCTGTCGGAAACCTGTCTCGAGGATTTCGCGCCCTTCATGCCGTCGGACGGTGAGCCGGACGCCTACATGGGCGCGCCGGTGATCGACAATGGAACGGTGGTCGGCGTCCTGGTCGCTCAATTGTCGCTCGAAGCGATCGAGCGGGTGATCACCGGCGGCCGGCGCTGGCGCCAGGAGGGCTTCGGCGCAACGGGCGAGACCTACATGGTCGGACCGGATTACCTCCTGCGCTCGGGGGGCCGGGTGTTCGACGAGAACCGCGACGAATATTTCGCCGCGCTCCGGGCGGCAGGCGGCCGCGACGACGAGATCGCGGCCATCAAGCGTTTCGACTCGCCGGTGCTGCATCAGCGAGTCGAGACCGATGCCGCGCGCGCGGCCGTGAGCGGCATCGAGGGCATCGGCCGTACCCAGGGCAATTTCGGCGAGCCGGTCCTGGCGTCGTGGGGACCCCTCAATGTCCCCGGCCTGAACTGGGGGCTGATTGCCGAGATCGACAGGGGCGAGGTTTTCGCGCCGATCCATCAGCTCGAGCGCGGCCTGACGGTCGTCGGCGGCCTTGTGCTCCTCGGGGTAATCGTGCTCGGCGGTTGGCTATCGCGTTCCCTGTTGGGGCCACTGCGCGATCTTACGGCGGGTGTGAGGCGGTTCGCGGCCGGCGACGGTAACGTGCACGTCGTGGCGCGAACGCGCGACGAGATCGGCCAGCTCTGCGTCGCCTTCAACGGCATGGTCGACGACATCAGCGCCAAGAACGTCGTGATCGAGACCAAGAATCGCGAGAACGAGGCGCTCCTGCTCAACGTCCTGCCGGGACCGATCGCCAACCGGCTGCGCGGAGGCGAGCAGAGCATCGCCGACGGATTCGCCAATGTCAGCGTGCTGTTCGCCGACCTGGTCGGCTTCACCGCGCTCTCCTCCGAGATGCCGCCGCAAAACGTCGTCACGCTACTCAACGGTCTGTTCACGCGCTTCGACCAGGCGGCACAGGAACTCGGCATCGAGAAGATCAAGACGGTCGGCGATGCCTACATGGCGGTCTGCGGCCTGCCCGATCCGACCGAGAACCATGCCGAGCGCATGGTGCGGATGGCGATCCGCATGGTGCACATCACGCGCGAGCATGCGTTCGAGAATCGCGTGTCGATGCAGGTTCGGGTCGGCATCAACAGCGGGCCGGTCGTGGCGGGCGTGATCGGGAAAAGCAAGTACATCTACGACCTGTGGGGCGACACGGTGAACCTGGCGAGCCGCATGGAATCGACCGGCGTGCCCGGCGCCGTCCAGGTCACCCGCGCGGTCTACGAGCAGCTCGCGGACAAGTTCGCGTTCGAGCCGCGCGGCAACGTCGAGGTCAAGGGCAAAGGCCTGGTCGAGGCTTGGCTGCTCAAGCTGTGAGCACGGCGAGCAGGGCCTTCCGTCAGCTCGCGGCGAGTTCGACCATCAGGTTCAGCAGCACCTGCGCGCCAGCCGCGAGATCGGCGGCTTCGGTGTGTTCCTTGACGTTGTGGCTCAGGCCCGCAACGGAAGGCACGAAGATCATCGCCGTCGGGCAGATACGCTGCATCATCTGAGCGTCGTGGCCTGCACCGGAGGGCATGCGACGCGTCGAGAGCGACAGCGACTTGGCATGATGCTCGACGCGATCGACCAGTCCTCTGTCGAAGATCACCGGTTCGAAGCGCGCCAGCACCTTGGCCTCGACCTCGAGGCGTTCGGCGGCCGCGACCTCGGCGACGTGCGCGGCGACCCTGACCTCGGCTTCCTTGAGCAGCGCCTCGTCGGTGTTGCGCAGGTCGACGGTGAAGACACAGCGATTCGGCACGACGTTGATCACGTTGGGCCGGAGCGCCAGAGCGCCGACGGTCGCAACCTGGTGGCCGCCCATGTCCCAGGCAAGCTTGCGCGCGAAGAGGTTGACTGAAGCCGCGAGATAGCCCGCATCGCGGCGCAGACGCATGGGTGTCGTGCCGGCGTGGTTGGAGACGCCGGTCACGGTGTATTCGGTCCAGGAGATGCCCTGCACGCTTTCGACGACGCCGATCCGGACCTTCTCTTCGTCGAGGATCGGGCCCTGTTCGATATGCAGCTCGACGAAAGCGTGCGGCTTGAGCGCGCCGGGCCTGGCGGCGCCGAGATAGCCGATGCGGCGCAGCTCGTCGCCGACCGACAACCCCTCCTTGTCGGTCGCGGCATAGGCTTCGTTCAGGCCGATCCCGCCGGAATAGACCAGGCTGCCCATCATGTCGGGCTGGAAGCGCGCGCCCTCCTCGTTGGTGAAGAAGGCGACGGCGATCGGCCGGCGCGTGGTGACGTTCGCCTGGTTCAAGGCGCGCACGACCTCCAGCCCGGCCAGCACGCCGTAATTGCCGTCGTAGCGTCCGCCCGTGCGGACCGTGTCGATGTGGCTGCCGGTCATCACGGGCGCGAGCTCCTCGCGGCCGGCCCGCAGGCCGATCACGTTGCCGATCGCATCGACGCGCACGTCCAGCCCGAGTTCCTTCATCCAGCCGACAACGAGGTCGCGACCGGCCTTGTCCTCATCGGTGAGCGCAAGGCGCGCGCAGCCGCCCCCCTCGATGGCCCCCATCGCGGCAAGTTCATCCAGGGTGTCGAAAAGATGACGTTCGGACAGACGCGGCAACATCGATTTCCTCAATGACCTCAGGAGCTTAGACTATCATGACGCCCCTCACGCTGGGGTGATCCGGTTTGCCTTGCCAGAAGGAAACGCCGGGCGCACCTAGGAAGCGTCATGCGTCGCCTCCTGTTTACCCTGTTCGCCCTCCTCTTCGCCCCCGGCCTCGCCCTCGCGCAGTCGTCGGTGGTCAAGACCGACAATGTCCGCGCCGAGCTGGTCTCGGAAGTGGCGCAGGTGAAGCCCGGAGAACCCTTCTGGGTCGCGTTGCACCAGACCATGAAGCCGCATTGGCATACCTACTGGAAGAACCCCGGCGACGCGGGCGAGCCGACCGAGATCAACTGGAAGCTGCCCGAGGGCGTGAAGGCCGATCCCATCGTCTGGCCGGTGCCCACCAAGATCGATGTCAGCGGCGTCGTGAATTACGGCTTCGAGGACGACGTTCTGCTCCTGGTGAAGATCACGCCGCCGGCTGACTTCAAGGGCGACTCGCTGGCGCTTGCCGCCGATGCGAACTGGCTGGTCTGCAGCGACGTCTGCATCCCCGAGGAAGGTAAGTTCAACCTGACCCTGCCTGTCGGCACGGCGGCCACGCCTGCCAACGGCGACACGCGCGCGCTGTTCGACAAGGCCCGCCGCAACGTGCCGACGGAGAGCCCGTGGCCCGCGAAGTTCGGACTGGCCAAGTCGGGCGACCCGACCCTGCTGATCGAGGCCAAGGGGCTGAAGGCCGACACGATCCGCGACGTCTACTTCTTCCCGGCTGAATGGGTCGCCAACATGGAGAAGCAGACGGCAAGCGTGACGGCCGACGGCATCCAGATCCCGCTCAAGAAGGGCGATCCCAAAGCCGCCGCGCCGCAACAGCTTTCCGGCACCCTGGTGCTGACCGAGAAGACCGGCAACGGCGACAATCGGGAGGCCTTCGACATCAAGGCGAAGCTCGATCCGGCTTTCGTACCCTCGGCCGCGCCGATCACCGCGGCGGGAGGCGATGAGAACCTGACCCTGGTGCAGGCGCTGCTCTTCGCCCTGATCGGCGGCCTGATCCTGAACCTGATGCCCTGCGTCTTCCCCGTGCTTGCCATGAAAGCCGCGGCTTTCGCGCGGCTGGCCGGCCACGAGAAGAGCGAGATGCGCCGCGACGGCATCGCCTATACGGCGGGCGTGCTGGCCTCCTTTGCCGCCATGGCCGCCGTCATCGTGGCGATCCGCGCCAGCCTGGGCGAGGTGAGCTGGGGCTTCCAGTTCCAGTCGCCGATCTTCTCGTTGCTGGTCGCCTATCTCTTCTTCGTCGTGGGCCTCAACCTTTCGGGTGTGTTCGAGATCGCCGGCGGCTTTGCCGGCGTGGGTCAGAGCCTCACCACAAAGAGCGGCGTGACCGGCGCCTTCTTCACCGGCGTACTGGCTGTCGTTGTCGCCACACCCTGCACGGCCCCCTTCATGGCGGCGGCGCTGGGCTTTGCGCTCAGCCAGCCCGCACCGGTGACCTTCGCCGTGCTGCTCGCCTTGGGCGCGGGCCTCGCGATCCCCTATCTCGTGCTGTCGCTCACCCCCGCCCTGCAGCGGCTGATGCCGCGGCCCGGTGCGTGGATGGACCAGATGCGCCAGTTCCTCGCCTTTCCGATGTACGCCTCGGCCGTCTGGATGATCTGGGTGCTGACCCAGCAGACCGGCGCCGACGGCGTGATCTACGCGCTGGGCGGCATGATCCTGATCGCCTTCGCCATCTGGCTGCTGCGCATCGGCGGCGCGGCCTCGCCGGCGACCTGGATCCGCCGCGGCGTGGCCGCCGTCGCCGTGCTGCTGGCGCTCGCGGCCGTCATCAAGATCGGCGATGCACCCGCCACCGCAGCCGACGCCTCGGGTGGTCCGTCGAATGGCGTGAACTTCACCGGCTGGGAGCGCTTCTCGCGCGAGAAGCTGAACGAGGCGGTCGCCGCAAAGAAGCCGGTCTTCGTCGACTTCACCGCTGCCTGGTGCATCACTTGCCTGGTGAACGAACGCGTGGCGCTGGAGACGGCCGGCGCTCACAAGGCCTTCGAGCAGACGGGCACCGTGAAGCTGAAGGGCGACTGGACGAACCGCGATCCCGAGATCACCGCGCTCCTGAAGGAACTCGGCCGCGCCGGCGTGCCGCTCTATCTCTACTGGGCGCCGGGCGCCGATCGCCCGGAGATCCTGCCGCAGGTCCTGACCGAATCGATGATCGTGTCGAAGCTGAAATCGTAGCAGCCCCTATCGCGTGGGGAATCGCACAGACACCGTCGAGCCGCGTCTGCTGAAATCATGGCCATAAAGATCGAGGGAGGAAGGCAACCGGCGAGGAGTGGGCCATGCATCTCGCGGAGCTTTTCGGATACGCAGCATCGCTGCTCGTCTTTGCGACCTTCTGCATGAAGAGGATGCTTCCTCTTCGTCTCGTGGCGATCGCCAGCAATATCGCATTCATCGGCTATGCCTGGCTGAACGGCCTGGGACCCGTTCTGCTGCTGCACGGCGCGCTCTTGCCGCTGAACGTGATGCGACTCCTGGAGTTGCAGCGGCTCGCCGCGCAGGTGCCGAAGCAGGAAGCACCGCGTTAGATCGCCCCTACGGACGGCAAGATCACGTTACGGCGGGTACCTGCTGCGAGGGGTGAACGCCGAAGGTCAGCGGCACCATGGCCACACTGATCAGTATGCTGGTCAGCACGAGCGGCCAGACCACGCCGAATCGCAGCAGGAACGCACCGATCGCGGCGCCGGCGCAGAACAGGCCGATCGACACTCCACGCCGCCGCCAGTTCTTGTTGTCGCCGCCGGCGAACCACGAATCGGCAACGATCGCGGTGAAGGTAACGGTCATGACGTTGGTCGCGAGGTCGGGAACGCCGTGCGTGCGCACCATGGCATTCTGGATGCCCATCGCGAAGGCCAGCATGACGACGACCACATGGCCCGAGAGGTTGACGGAGTCGGGCTTGGTGAACCAGGTCACCGCCGT